>OGFW01002366.1_pt1 | contig 11704 bp, 7 predicted proteins | sample 1570991 | NCBI WGS metagenome assembly OGFW01 (sample SAMEA2582074, study PRJEB24529) | metagenome | biome: Human gut stool | place: China | collected 2011
GGTAATATTGAATATCGTAGACTAAGTCTAGAGCATGGAGGAAAATATACTAACGAGTTGTCTAAAGGAATGCTCGAACGCCGTCTTACTATAAGAGAATGTGCTAGATTACAAACATTTCCTGATAGATACCAATTTATTTTACCTAAAACAGCAGAAAACGTTTCTGTTTCAGCCAGTAGCGCCTATAAAATTATTGGTAATGCAGTACCATGTGTATTAGCTTATAACATTGCTAAAAATATAGAAAAAAAATGGAATCTTTATTTTAAATAGGATTTATTTATGATTTTCTCTAAAAATAAGTATCCACCTTTACATGAATTTACTACATTAATGAATAGGGTTGATAATTTTCTTAATCATGATGCCGAAAACAGGGTCGCATACTATAAGAAACGGAGTGGTATTGATTTAGAAAAAGATGTGTATGAGGCTATTTGTTATTGTGCTCAAAACACTCCTTTCGAAGACACTATTAGTTTAGTATCTGGGAAACAATTTCCAGACATTGTAGCTAGTCAATATTATGGTATTGAAGTAAAAAGTACACAAGGAGATAAATGGACTTCGATTGGCAGTTCTATTCTTGAGTCTACACGAATTCCAAATATAGAAAGAATCTTCTTAACATTTGGTAAATTAGGTGGAAATATTAAATTTCTATCCAAACCATATGAGGAGTGTTTATGTGATATAGCTGTAACCCATTACCCTAGATATAAAATAGATATGTTATTAGAAAAGGGTGAGAGCATATTTGAAAAAATGGATATCACATATGATAATCTTCGAGAATTAGATAACCCAATTACTCCTGTAGCTAAATACTATAAGTCTCTATTAAGAGAAGGTGAAAGTTTATGGTGGACTTCAAACAATGTTTTAGATGATATTGCCCCCCCAAAAGTTAGACATTGGAAGGTAATAGAAAAATATGAGCGAGATATGTTAATTGCTCAAGCATATGCTTTCTTCCCTGAAACAATCTTAGGAAATCCTAGAAATAAATATGATAAATTTGCACTATGGTTAGTGACTAAACATGGAGTAATAAACACAAGTTTAAGAGATGAATTTTCCGCTGGAGGGCAACAAGAAATCACTGATACTAGTGGTGAAACCCATCTTTATTCTGCTGTATTAAAGCGACTAGAGAACAATATTCTTGCAATTAAAAAATTTATTTTAGAAACCCCCGAAAATATTCTCACTGAACTTTGGGGAAATTACATTAAAGATGATCGTATAACTCAATGGGAACATTTAGTTTTATCTTATTGCAAACCTTCAAATCGCAATGAAATGGAACTAATCTTGACAAAGATCGTAAATGAAAAAACTATTTTTGATGATAAAGATAATGTAAACAAATTAGAAGAAATGGCAAAAATATACATAACCAATCAGAAAATTAATAGTTTATAATAGATAATGCAAAGTGCGGTCAGAAAAATACATAAATTTCTGACCGCACTTTTGCTTTAATGAATCGAAATAATTAAATCAATTCTACTGGTACTTTCACCACCAGTTTTTTCACAAAACTTGATTTGCCGTTTACGGTGCAACCTGGTTTATGTGGCTCATAAGGGAAAAAGACAGCGAACATTTTTGGTAAAAGTGTCACAGTGCTTTTATTTTCAATTTGCGGGGTGAGTTGGTAATCATCGGCATCACGATATTCATCGTATAAGCTGAGGTTTGGATAAGTCGCGCTTACTTCAACATTTTCTTCACCACGAATAAGTAATTGAATATCTAGATATTTGTGGTGAAGTTCAGCTTGTTTGCTATCCGCTTCAACCGTATCAAATTCCATGACATTCATATAGACTTGCTCGCTTAAATCATGACGACCATTTTCTAATGCTTCAAGATCTAACGTGTTGAGATGATCGCAAATGTCCGCGATAACTTTTGGTAAACCCACTTTGAAATTTGGGTTATTTAATGCACTGATAATCATAGTGTCTCCTTACGTATGTATTTGTATGAGAATATGATAACAAGTTGCTTATATTAAATAAAGTTACCAATAAATTTAAAACTCTGTATAATAAGCGAGCTTTATTTTCTGCATTAGCGTGCGGCTATCAAAAGAGATTTTTAAACGCCCAAAGTGCGGTCATTTTTTCGAAAGATTTCTTTTGCTAGTCGCAATCTGGAAAATAAAGCTTTGTTTTAAATATTATTTTGAAGGAAAACATTGTGAATCCAATTGTTAAACAATTTAAATACGGTCAACATACCGTTACTCTAGAAACCGGCGCAATTGCACGTCAAGCAACTGCTGCGGTCATGGCAAGCATGGACGATACCACGGTATTCGTGACTGTTGTTGCTAAAAAAGATGTGAAAGAAGGTCAAGACTTCTTCCCATTAACCGTAAACTACCAAGAGCGTACTTATGCGGCGGGTAAAATCCCTGGTGGTTTCTTCAAACGTGAAGGTCGTCCATCTGAAGGCGAAACTTTAATTGCACGTTTAATCGACCGTCCAATTCGTCCATTATTCCCAGAAGGTTTCTTCAACGAAATCCAAGTTGTGGCAACTGTAGTTTCTGTAAACCCACAAATCAGCCCTGACTTAGTGGCAATGATTGGTGCTTCTGCAGCATTAACCTTATCTGGTGTGCCTTTCAATGGCCCTATCGGTGCAGCACGCGTTGGTTTTATCGACAACCAATTCGTATTAAACCCAACTATGGCTGAACAAAAGCAAAGCCGTTTGGACTTAGTGGTTGCAGGTACTGACAAAGCCGTATTAATGGTTGAATCTGAAGCTGACATTTTAACTGAAGAACAAATGTTAGCGGCGGTAGTATTCGGTCATCAACAACAACAAGTTGTGATTGAAGCAATCAAAGAATTTGCAAAAGAAGCAGGTAAACCGCGTTGGGATTGGGTTGCACCACAACCAAACACAGATTTAATCAACAAAGTAAAAGCGATTGCTGAAGCACGTTTAGGCGATGCATACCGCATTACTGAAAAACAAGCACGTTACGAACAAATCGATGCGATTAAAGCGGATGTGATTGCACAAATCACAGCTGCAGATGAAGAAATCAGCGAAGGTAAAATCGTGGATATTTTCACCGCACTTGAAAGCCAAATCGTTCGTGGCCGTATCATTGCAGGTGAGCCACGTATTGATGGCCGTACTGTTGATACCGTTCGTGCATTAGATATTTGCACAGGTGTACTACCACGTACTCACGGTTCTGCAATTTTCACCCGTGGTGAAACACAAGCATTAGCCGTTGCAACGTTAGGTACTGAACGTGATGCACAAATCATTGATGAATTAACAGGTGAACGTCAAGATCACTTCTTATTCCACTACAACTTCCCTCCATACTCTGTAGGTGAAACCGGTATGATCGGCTCACCAAAACGTCGTGAAATCGGTCACGGTCGTTTAGCAAAACGTGGTGTCGCTGCGGTTATGCCAAGCCTTGCAGAATTCCCGTATGTAGTACGTGTTGTATCTGAAATCACTGAATCTAACGGTTCTTCTTCTATGGCATCTGTATGTGGTGCGTCTTTAGCATTAATGGATGCGGGTGTTCCAATCAAAGCCGCTGTTGCGGGTATCGCAATGGGCTTAGTGAAAGAAGAAGAGAAATTCGTGGTGCTTTCAGATATCTTAGGTGATGAAGACCACTTAGGTGATATGGACTTTAAAGTAGCAGGTACACGTGAAGGTGTCACTGCACTTCAAATGGACATCAAAATTGAGGGTATCACCCCTGAAATTATGCAAATTGCATTAAACCAAGCGAAAGGTGCACGTATGCACATTCTTGGCGTAATGGAACAAGCAATCCCTGCACCACGTGCAGATATTTCTGACTACGCGCCGCGTATTCACACCATGAAAATTGATCCGAAGAAAATCAAAGATGTTATCGGTAAAGGTGGTGCAACTATCCGTGCATTAACTGAAGAAACTGGTACGTCTATCGATATCGATGATGATGGTACAGTGAAAATCGCCGCAGTAGATAGCAGTGCAGCGAAAAATGTGATGGCACGTATTGAAGAAATCGTTGCTGAAGTTGAAGCGGGCGCAATTTACAAAGGTAAAGTGACTCGTCTTGCTGACTTCGGTGCATTCGTCGCTATCGTTGGAAATAAAGAAGGTTTAGTTCATATTTCTCAAATCGCAGAAGAACGTGTAGAGAAAGTGAGTGATTATCTTCAAGTTGGTCAAGAAGTGACGGTTAAAGTGGTTGAAATCGATCGCCAAGGTCGTATCCGCTTAACCATGAAAGATCTTGCACCAAAACAAGAAACTGAAGCAGAATCTGCACCAGCAGAAGAGACTTCTGTAGAACAAGAATAATCTCATAGGGTGTGTAAAAGCCTTTGCACACCCGTTTTGATTATCAAACTAACTTATAAAACAATGCAATATTTTCGGTTATTCCGTTTTCTAGTTTCATTATCTAGCCTAAGTCTGACTTTATTTATTTCCGGTTGTGTACAATCGGGAAACGTGTTTGTCGCACCAAATAAAGTCGTACTCGCAGATCAAACGCCGAATACGCACTTCGAACAAGAAGTGATGATTACCCGAATCGGGCAAGTTTTATTAGTTGGAAAAATGAGTAATAAAGAACGGGCGACGCTTCACTTTGAACGTGGCGTATTATACGATTCCCTCGGTTTATGGGGCCTCGCACGTTATGACTTTACACAAGCCCTTGCATTACAGCCAAAGATGGCTTCCGTTTACAATTATTTAGGGCTTTACTTACTGCTTGAAGAAGATTACGACAGTGCATTAGAAACCTTTAATGCGGTGTTTGAATTGGACCCAAGTTATGACTATACCCACCTTAATCGTGGTTTAAATTTTTATTACGTCGAACGCTATAATCTTGCTGAAGACGATTTGATGAAGTTTTACGAAGCCGATACCAAAGATCCCTATCGCGTACTCTGGCTCTATTTGAACGAACAAAAATTAAAACCACAAGAAGCCCATGCCAACCTTGTTGAACGAGCTAAAGGGCTATCTAAGGACTTCTGGGGAACCAATATCGTTCAATACTATTTAGGTAATATTTCTGTGAGTGACTTGCAAGAACGGGCAACTAAATTTGCAGAAAACTCACAACAATATGCAGAAATATTAACCGAAACCTACTTTTATCTAGCAAAACAAAAACTCAATTTGGGGCAAATTGATGAAGCGGCGGCTTTATTCAAACTTGCTATTGCGAATCAGGTGTATAACTTTGTTGAGTATCGTTTTGCCGTGTTAGAGCTGATGAAATTGAAACCGGCTCAAACTGAAGACGAAAAAGAAGAAAAAAGTGCGGTCACAAAAACTGCTGTTTTTTAGACTTGCCTCTTTCTTGTGTAACAAATAAACCTGAAAGCGAAATTGAGCTTTCCTTACTTACATTCGAGTATTTTAATGACAGACAAAATCACTTTTAATGATTTAGGCTTGCCTGAATTCATTCTAAAAGCCGTTTCTGACCTTGGTTTTGAAACACCTTCGCCAATCCAACAAGCTTGTATTCCTGCTCTTCTAGAAGGCAGAGATGTACTTGGTATGGCACAAACCGGTAGTGGTAAAACTGCCGCATTCTCTTTACCTATTTTGGCAAAAATTGATCCTGCCGCAAAACATCCACAATTATTGGTGATGGCACCAACACGTGAACTTGCCATTCAAGTTGCCGATGCTTGCGAACATTTCATGAAATATGCCAAAGGCATCAACATCGTGACCCTTTATGGTGGTCAACGTTATGACATCCAATTACGTGCATTAAAACAAGGTGCACAAGTTGTTGTGGGTACACCAGGCCGTATTTTGGATCACATCCGTCGTAACACATTAAATCTATCTGAATTAAAAGCTATCGTACTTGATGAAGCAGATGAAATGCTTCGCATGGGCTTTATTGATGATGTAGAAACCGTTATGGCTGAATTACCTGAAGAGCACCAAACTGCGCTTTTCTCAGCCACCATGCCTGAGCCAATTCGTTGTATCACAAAACGCTTCATGAACAACCCGCAAGAAGTGAAAATCAAAGTAAATAACGATAATGCGCCTGATATTGAGCAAAATTGTTGGTATGTTCAAGGTTTCCGTAAAAATGATGCATTATTACGCTTCTTAGAAGTGGAAGATTTTGATGCAGCCATCATTTTTACCCGTACTAAAACGGGCACACTTGATGTGACTGAATTATTAGAAAAACACGGTTTCCGTGCTGCGGCATTAAACGGTGATATGACCCAACAATTACGTGAGCAAACCTTAGATCGCTTACGTAATGGTAGCCTTGATATTGTGGTTGCAACTGATGTTGCTGCGCGCGGTATCGATATTGAACGAATCAGTCTTGTGGTGAACTATGATATCCCACTTGATGCAGAGTCTTACGTTCACCGTATCGGCCGTACTGGTCGCGCAGGTCGTTCTGGTCGTGCATTATTATTCGTTGAACCACGTGAACGCCGTTTACTTCGTAATATCGAACACTTGATGAAAAAACCAATCAATGAAGTTGAATTGCCAAATCATGAAGTGTTACAAGCCTGTCGTCGTAAAAAATTCCAAGACAAGATTACCAAACAATTGGAACATCACGATCTCGAAATGTATCGTAGCTTATTGGAAGATTTATTCACCGCAGATCAGGATCAAGAAGATATTGCTGCGGCGATGTTGATGTTGCTTCAAGGTAAACAAAAACTCATTCTTCCACCTGATCCACCAATGGATAAGCGTCGTCGTGACCGTAATGATCGCGGTGATCGCCGTGAAAATCCACGTTCAGCTGAACGTCGTGGTGAACGTAAAGGCTACGGCACACCACAACCGATGGATTTATATCGTATCGAAGTAGGTCGTGCAGATGGTGTAGAAGTGCGTCATATTGTAGGCGCTATCGCAAATGAAGGCGATATTAACAGTCGTTATATTGGCCATATCAAACTTTATGATGACTACTCTACCGTTGAATTACCACAAGGCATGCCAAAAGAATTGCTTCAACAATTCGGTAAAACTCGCGTTTTAAATAAACAAATGCAAATGAGCTTTATGGGCGCGACACAATCAGATAGCGGACGTGGTAGTAACGATTTTGGTGGAAAAGGCCGTCGTGATGGTCGTCGCAATGATCGTGGAGATCGTGGTCAAGATCGCTTCCGTGGTGAGCGTAATGGTGAACGTCGTCAGCGTAAATTTAACGATAAAAACGACCGCACTTTTAATGAACGTGGTCGCCGAGATCGCCAACGTTAATCCTTATTTAACAGCCCCTTGAAGTAAAAGGGGCTTTTTTATTGTCTTAATTCTCGTTACAATCGTCTCTTATCTCAATTTATAAGGTTTATCTATTGAAAGGTCTATTTTTACGTATTATTGCTGCCTTTGCATTATTACTTTGGGCAGTGGATATGGTGTTCCCTTGGCAAAAAATTATGCAATCGGAGCAAAACCCTTACACTGCGATCAAAAATCGCGGTAGCCTTATTGTCGGCACCATTAACAATCCCATTTACTATTTTATTGGGAATGAGGGCGAATCTGGCTTGGAATACGAATTAGCAAAAAACTTTGCTGATTATTTAGGGGTTCGTTTACAAATTAAAACCTTAGAAAATAACGATCAACTTTTTAACGAATTAGAGAACAACAATATTGATATTGCTGCTGCGAATCTTTTGTTCCAGCTTCAACGTGCAGAAAAATTTCAGTTAGGGCCCTCTTATACTTCTGCCTCTTGGCAGCTTGTGTATAAAAAAGGTGAAAATCGTCCGAAAGATTTGGCTCAAGTCCAGCAAGAAATTATTATTTCTGCGGGAGAAGACTTAGAAAAATTACTATCTCAAGCACAGAAAAAACTTCCTGCACTTAAATGGCAGAATAACAAGCAGTTGACCCAAGAAGAATTATTGATTCAAGTGGCAGAAGGGAAAATTCCTTACACCATTGCAAATAGTATTGATGTGGCGGCCGCACAACAAATTCGCCCTAACTTAGCGATTGCATTTGACCTAACGGATGAAATGACCGTGCATTGGTATCTCTCCAATAAATCCTATAATGAGCTACAAGCAGGCTTATTGGATTTTATGAATAATGCCATTGAAACGGGATTAATTGATCGTATTGAGGAAAAATATTTCCGCCATATTACTGCCTTTGATTATGTAGATACTCAGGCTTATCTGGAGGCGGTTGAAAAAACTTTGCCTCAATATCAACCGCTCTTTGAAAAATACAAAGGCAATTTAGACTGGCGATTATTAGCCGCGGTGGCCTATCAAGAATCACATTGGGACCCTTATGCTACCTCTCCAACAGGTGTACGCGGAATGATGATGCTTACCAAAGATACGGCTGTGCGGATGAATATTAATAATCGCACGGATGCCGAACAAAGTATAAAAGCGGGATCGGAGTATTTGCATTGGCTACTCGACCAAATGCCTGACAGTATTCCAGAAGAAGATCGAATTTGGTATTCTTTAGCGGCATACAATATGGGATTAGGGCATATTTTAGATGCTCGTCGCTTAACAAAAAAATTAGGTGGTAATCCTGATAACTGGTTAGATGTAAAAAATAATCTTCAACTATTATCGGAAAAGCGTCATTATTCTAACTTAAAATATGGCTATGCTCGCGGTTATGAAGCTTATCAATATGTCGAGAATATCCGCCGTTATATGAACAGTATTGTGAATTATCATCGCGTTCAAGAAAACCAAGCGACTGCAACAGAGTAAGTGCGGTCAGAAAAAGCAACGTTTTATTGAACTCAAAGAAAACAAGGAGAAAAAGATGTTAAAAAGAAAAACTTTTTTAAAGAAAAAAGCATCAAGAGATATTTCAGCCTCACGTAACTTGCGTCTAAGACGCTTAAAACACCGTAAAGCAAAACAATTTCAGCGTCACGCTTTGCAATTAGTGGTTCAAGATATCTAAAAAAGGGCGAACATGATGTTCGCCCTTTTACTATTGATTATTAGATATTATTGCTTAATACCACCAAATGCACCACGAGACTGATCTGCTTCATTCGTAAATAAGCCTGTCATTTCTTTTGCATTCTCCCCAAAGAAACCACCTTGGGTTTTAATGCCATTTACTTCGCCAGCAAAGCTATTGCCTGTAATTTTACCGCCAAAATTCATACCTGGTACGAAATTATTTTTTTGCGATATACTGATATCAATTACCTTATTTGCAAAGTCTGCTGTGGCTTTCATCTCACTCAACTCACTATAGTTTTTATCACCGTCTTTCTTGTAAACTGCGCCACCTTGATATTCCACTGTACCAGCAGTCGGTATTTGAGCAATTAGAGTTGGCTCTCCTTGAGCATAAAAATATTGATTTCCTGTTAATTTATCAACATAGGTACCAAATGCGCGTGTTTTTAAATTATTGTTACTTAAAATCGTTTGTCCTTCTTTGCGTAGAAGATTATACGCATCCTCATATTCTTCATATGTCCATGGATCAACATCTCCTACTTTTCTTAAAATATTGATATCCACTAACTTCCCTTTTTCATCAATAATTGCAAGGTCCCCGATATCGCGAGCTAAAGGACGAGAAGCACTATTTTGAACACCTACAATAATCCCTCCAGAAATAACATCGGCCATCTCACCACTGCTTCCTCCAAAAATTTTATCACTTAGTGGAACACGTGACTTTTCATCTGATTGTAGGCTTTGTAATTGTTTTAATCGCTCCTCTGCAGCTTTTTTGGCTTCCTCTGCTGATTTTTGAGCTTCCTCTGCAGCTTTTCTGTCGGCTTCAGCCGCTTTTATCGCAGCTTCAGTTGCTTTTTTCTCTTCTTCAGTTTGATTGCCATTGCTTTGAGCTACCTTGATCGCTACTTCTGCTTTTTTTATAGATTCATCTGCCTTTTTCACAGACTCTTCTGCTTTTTTCAAAGAATCCTCGGCTTTTTTTGTAGCCGCTTCAGCTTTTTTATTTGCTTCTGAAATTTTTTGTTTCAATTCATTTTCCATTTGACGAATTTGTTCAGAATTATCCGATCCACCTTTTGAACTAGAAGAACAGGCTCCTAATGCCATAACACATGAAAGTGCAATAATAGAAAGTTTAATTTTGTTCATAAAAAAGATCCTTATTACCTTGTTTTTTTTTTAGACTAAATGATGACTTCATACAATTTAAATGAAATGAAAATAATTTTCAATACCATTGAAAGATTTATTTAAATTTTGTAAACTTTGCTCCGGATTCTACTAAATCAAAATAATAGTTCAGGTAAGAATATGATTCATAAATTTCCCCTTTCTTTAGGTGCACTTTGTGTCACTTTTGCTGTGCACGCTTACGCAGAAGAGCAAACTACATTAGATACAATTACTGTTAATGCCAATGCTTCTGAGATCAAAGCGAATCAAATAAAAAAAACGCGTAAAGCAATTCAAGAAGAACTGATTTCTGATAACTATGACTTAGTGCGTTATGCCACTGATGTTGGCATTAGTGATAATGGCCGTCGTAACAAAGGTTTTGCAATGCGTGGCGTTGAAGGAAATCGCGTTGGTATCAGTGTTGATGGCGTCAATTTACCCGAATCAGAAGAAAATTCACTATATGCACGTTACGGTAATTTTAATAGCTCCCGCCTAAGTATCGATCCTGAATTAGTACAAGGTATTGATATTATGAGAGGAGCGGATTCGTTCAATTCAGGCAGTGGGGCAATAGGCGGTTCCGTTAACTATCGAACCTTAGGTGCTGATGATATTATTCTGCCAAATAAAAAATGGGGTGTATTGCTTAAAAATGGTTATGCCAGCAAAAATAGCGAATGGACACACACTTTAGGGGTTGCTTATAAAGATGACAAATTTGATACTACTTTACTTTATTCCTATCGCCATGGCCATGAAATAAAAAGCGGTGGAAAAGGTCAAGATATTTTAGGTAATGCTCGTGGCATTCCTGACCCCTCTCATCACAAAAACCATAGCTACTTAGCTAAAATAGGTTATTTTATAACCAAGACACAACGTATAAGTGCATCATTTAATGCTCAAAAATCAAATAATTTTATTGATGAAAAATCTTATAAAGATGGATCATCTTGGAGAGAATCATTTGATATAGGTAAACGCTATGATGCGAATATTGCCTACGAATATTTTCCAGAAAATAGCCGTTGGCTAAGTTACCTAAAAACTGAACTAGATTGGCAAAAGACGAATATTGGTTCCGAAAATTATAAAAGCTCCCATCTAACAAAAGATTTAATAGAAATTCAAGACACTAGTATGAATAGCCGTTTTATGCGAGGTTCATTACGAGCAGATCTCATGCCATGGGAAAATTATTTTGGTACTCATCAATTCACATTAAGAACTGGCATTTCACAAAAAGATTCTGATAACTATAATAATTACAGAGCTCCAAATTCAAAGGATGTTAAGTCCTCCATTCAACATCCTGTAAGAACCCGTTCATTCTTTGCTCAATTACAAGATAATGTGATGTGGAATGATATCTTCTCTAGTCAATTAGGTATTCGTTATGATTGGGATGAATTAGTACCTCAAGATCTAAAATCACCTTGTCGTGCTTGCAAAAGTAAACCAGCATCGAATACCTTCCAAAGTTTAAGTGGTTCATTTGGATTAGATGCTCAGTTGAATGATATTTGGAGAATAAGCTA
>OGFW01002374.1_pt1 | contig 11688 bp, 9 predicted proteins | sample 1570991 | NCBI WGS metagenome assembly OGFW01 (sample SAMEA2582074, study PRJEB24529) | metagenome | biome: Human gut stool | place: China | collected 2011
ACCGCAAGCGCACCGAGCAGAGCTTCTTTGTGCCCAAAGAAGAAATTGCCGCCAATGGGTACGATTTATCCATCAATAAGTACAAAGAGACCGAGTATGTGCCGGTGGAGTATCCTTCCACACAGGAGATTCTTGCCGACTTGCATGAGCTGGAAATGGAGATCACCAAGGGACTGGCAGAGTTGGAGGAGATGGTGTGATGGCGAGACTTGAAGAGATTTGCTCCTTGATTACAGACGGTTCTCATTTTAGTCCAGAGGATGAGGGTGTAGGGTATCCTATGTTCTCTGTAAAAGATATGACCCCAAATGGTTTTAATATCTCGGGATGTAAAAAAATAGGAGAAGAAGCGTATAAAAAATTAGTTGCAAATGGCTGTAAGCCTTTGAACGATGATGTGGTTGTGGCAAAGGATGGAAGTTATTTAAAAACGGCATTTGTAATTAAAGGTAATCCTGAGATTGCATTGCTGTCCTCCATTGCTATTCTTCGTCCCAAAATAGATTTGGTTGTCCCTGAGTATTTAAGCTATTTTTTAAAGTCCGACGCTGTTTATAGAACAGTTAGTTTGAATTACATTACAGGAACTGCTTTAAAAAGAATTATTTTGAAAGGCATTCGGAAAATTGAAGTAGACCTGCCAGATATAGGAGAACAGGAGCAACGAGCACAACGTCTTAGCAAAGTGGACTATCTTTGCCAGCTACGCAAACAACAACTTGATAAACTGGACGAGCTGGTAAAGGCACGGTTTGTGGAGATGTTTGGAGACCCTGTACGAAATGAAAAAGGTTGGAATACATATGCGTTAGCCGAAATGTGTGACGGAATAGGTGATGGGCTTCATGGAACTCCTGAGTACGATGAAAATGGGGAATATCCATTCATTAACGGAAATAATCTTATAGATGGTGTAATCCAAATCAACGCATCAACAAAAAAAGTAAATAAAAAGACTTATGAAAAACACTATATCAAGATTTCGCAGAATGCGATACTTCTCTCGATAAATGGAACGCTAGGGAAAATCGCTTTTTACAATGGTGAACAAGTAATGCTTGGAAAAAGTGCCTGCTATTGTAATCTAAAGGATGAAGTAAACAGAATCTTTGTTTATAAAATTATGAAAACGGATGCTTTTGCAGGATACCTCGAAGATAATTCGACGAAAAGCACAATAAAAAATGTTGGACTAAAAGCGATACGCGAATATCGGTTGATTGCGCCGCCGCTTTCCCTTCAAAACCAGTTTGCTGTCTTTGCCGAGTACGTAGACCAGCAGAAGCAGACCGTACAGCAGAGCCTTGAGAAGCTTGAGTTGATGAAAAAGGCACTGATGCAGGAATATTTTGGGTGAGTGAAATGAAGTGTAATATAATTTGTATGACTGGAAGTCAAGAAAGAGTTTTAAAAGAGAATATATCAGAGCAGGAAGTTTGTAAAATCAAAGGAGCAATAAAAACTATCTTTGAATTTATGAATGAAGTAGACAATTATACAATGCTACAGGGAAATTCGAACGATTTTTTGCAGTATACAGAAAATAAAAACATAGACATTGAAAAAATGGAGGAATTTACCAATCTAAATCGGATGTTTATGAATTGGCTAAACACATTTTACGTTTGGATTGAATATCACGAACGGTATCATAAGACGGTTTTTGGTAAATTGAAAGGAATATTCTACGATAAATATCCGGAGTATAGGATAACATATTATCTCCGACGTTACACAACTCATCAAAGTTGCTGTATATCAAAGACAAGCTTTGCGTTGACTACAGGAAAAATATCGTACTTGATTCCGGTAAAGAAAATACTTGAGGAGGGCGATATGAATAAGCAAACGAAAAGTGATTTGAGAAAAATTGAGAGTACGTCATCTAATATCGACTCAAGAGAACTTGTTCAAGATACAATGAAAATTGTAAAAGAATTTCAAATGAGTTTATGGAAAGAGGAGTGGGGAGCAGTGGTGGATGCTCTAAAAGAGCTAGAAAGTTACATTGCGATGGACGATGTTTCTTCTACATATATTGTTTTTAATGACGAAAAGATTCGCCCAATTTGTATAAGCAATCCTATAGGATATTTAATTCAAAAGATGAGTTTGTATTCAGAGTTGAGGGATTTGATACGATAGAGAATGGAGAAAATCTGTTATGGGACCCGAGGCACATTTTTTTGATTGGGGAATGTTCTGGCAAGCTGCAAGTGCTATTGCAACAACAGCGGCTGTAATAGTTGCATTATGGCAAACCAAATATGTGAATAAGAAACGAGTAAAGCTTATTTACGGAGAGCAGTTTCGATATAGTAGAAAGATTCAAGAAAATCGTGAGACTTATCACTACACGACAATAGATATTGTGAATACGGGCAATCGAAAAATTGTTGTTCAACAGTTGGGTGTAGAACTACCGGATGGATTTAGGTATAATTTGAACGAGGATATTGAATTTGATCGTCCGTTGTGTTGTTTTCCGATTGAATTGGAACCAGAGCAATTTATAAAATGCCTGTGGCTTAATGATGATTTTCGTGATTTGCTAGTCACAAGGCATTTACATGAAAATAACAAGCGAATAACATTTTATATTCAGGATTCTGCGGGAATATACTATAAAAGAAAAACGACAAAAACACCAAAGCAATTTTTAGAAGAAAATTAAAACACAAAGTAAGGCGATTTTATGGATTGGAAAGAGAGATTCCTGAAATTGTACACTGACGGAGATGTGGTGGACTATGGCAGGGCGCTAGAGCTGAAAAGCCGGAATTTGCAGGAAAAACTTTATCGCTTTCGTTCTGTAGACAATCTTGGATTTGTGGAGGACGAACTTAAAGGAAATATATTTTTGCCCTACATAGGAAGTTTAAATGACCCATTTGACTCCTGCTCGCTTTTGGAAAGTGGAAATCCAAGTGAATTGATGGATGCAAAGGAGTTTCAAGAGAATCTTATAAAAACCACAGACCGAAAAATCCCATCAGAAATATTTGAAGACCCAGATTGGTTCAAAAAAGTTGTAGAACATATGATGCAGACCAGTGAGGAGTCTTTACCCAAAAATACGCCGGAACTACTTTCATCGATTATCCGAGAAGAGTTCGAAAAGGTCAATGGCGTGATGAATGACGTGGTTCGTACTACTTCCCGCGTGGCATGTTTTACAGAGAAATTGACAAATCTTCCGATGTGGGCACACTACGCATGTCAACACAGCGGAATATGCATGGAATACGATATAAAAAGTATCGAGTCTGAGTATATAAAAAGCAGGCTTTTCCCGGTTTTTTATGTTCGAAAACTGCCAAGCTTTGTTTCGCTTTCTCAGAGAAAACAAATGCTTCCGTTTATGATGACTGATTATCTGGCGATTCATAAGCTGGAGGATTGGAAGTATGAGAAGGAATGGCGACTGGTAATTGTGCCGGGGCATGAAGGATATTCTGAGGAAACGATGAGGAAGGACATGAAAGGAAAGGGAATGGCGCATAAGTTTTCACGTCCTAAAAAAGTATACCTAGGTGCTAAAATCGACGAAACAAAAAAGAAAGATGTCTTGAATCTGTGTCATAAGTGCGGCGTGGATGTTATGCAGATGCAATGCACCGAATACGGGTTACAAGCTGTTCAAATCACAGAGTGATAAAATGAAAAGGAGCTGATTATATGTCCAACTTTGCCTTTTTAGCCTCCTGCCCCTCCTATTCCCTCTTCGCATCTGCCGCCATCGAGGCCGAGAAAGTGTTCTCCACCTCTCCGGCGATGTGCGCGGTGGGGTGCCGGAAGGCGTTGGAGCTGGCGGTGAAGTGGGTGTATGCGGCGGACAAGACCATCACCATGCCCTACAAGGACAACCTGCAATCCCTGCTGCACGAGCCGAGCTTCCGGTTCGCGGTGGACCGGGACGTGTGGAGCGTGCTGCCCAGCATCGTGAAGGCGGGCAATCTGGCGGTACATACAGGGCGTAGCGTGTCGGCGGCGGATGCAGTGTTCAGTCTGCGGGGGCTGTTCGACTTCATCCAGTGGGTGGATTACTGCTACGGCACGGACTATGTGGAGCGCTCCTTTGATGAAACAGCCATCCCCGGCGAAAAGGTAGCACTGGACGAAAAGAGGATCCGGGAACAGGAAAGTTTACTGTCCCAGAAAGATGCCGAGCTGGAAGCGTTGCGCAAGCAGGTGGAGAGCCTTTCGGCGGCGTACACGGCCAGCAAACAGCAGAACCAGCAGAGCCGCAGTTTCACCGCCGCCGACCTGACCGAGGCCGAAACGCGGCGGAAGATCATCGACATCGACCTCAAGGCCATGGGCTGGAAATTCACCGGGCCGGACGCCGATGTGCGCACCGAGTACGAAGTGGACAACATGAACGGCGTGCTGGGGCAGAAGGGCTATGCAGATTATGTTCTCATGGGCAAGGATGGCAAGCCGCTGGCGGTCATCGAGGCCAAGCGCAGCACCAAAGACCCCAACATTGGGCGTAAACAGGCGCAGTTGTATGCGGACTGTCTGGAACAGAAATTCGGCCGCCGCCCGATGCTGTTCACCACCAACGGCTACGCCACTTATTTCTGGGACGAAGCAAGCGGCCCGCAGCGGCCGGTGAGCGGCGTGTTCTGCAAGGACGACTTGCAGAAGCTGATGAACCGCCGCACCGAGAAAAAGCCGCTGGACACCATTGAAATTGACGATAAGATCACCGACCGCTACTACCAGAAAAACGCCATCCGTGCGGTGTGCGCCCACATCACGCAGGGGTTCCGGCGCAACCTGCTGGTCATGGCCACCGGCACCGGCAAGACCCGCACGGCGTCCAGCCTGACCGATGTGCTGAGCCGGGGCGGCCATGTGACGAACGTGCTCTTTCTGGCCGACCGCACCGCGCTGGTCAAGCAGGCGAAGGACGATTTCAAGAAGTATCTGCCTGACCAGTCTCTGTGCAACCTGTGCTCCTCCAAGGACGACAAGGCGGCGCGCATCGTGTTCTCCACCTACCCCACCATGCTCAACGCCATCGACAACGCCAAGACGAAGGACGGCGTGCCGCTGTTCTCCCCGGCTCACTTTGACCTCATCATCGTGGACGAGAGCCACCGCAGCATTTTCAAGAAATACCGGGCCATCTTTGACTATTTTGATGCCATTCTGGTGGGTCTGACTGCCACTCCGAAAACCGATGTGGACCGTAATACCTACGACTTTTTTGAGATGGAGCACGGCATCCCTACCTACGCCTACGATTACGACACGGCGGTCTACACCGACCATGTGCTGGTGCCTTACTACAACTACGAGGTCAAGACGAAATTCACAGAAGAGGGCATCCACTACGACCAGCTTTCACCGGAGGATAAGGCGCGCTACGAGGACGATTTCGCCGAGGACGACACCCTGCCCACCTTTATCCCATCCGAAAAGCTGAATAAGTTCATCTTCAACGCCAACACCGTGGACACGGTGCTGCAAGACCTGATGGAACGGGGCATCCAGACGGCGGGCGGTGACCGCATCGGCAAAACCATCATCTTTGCCCAGAACAAGCGCCATGCGGAATTTATCCGGGAACGGTTTTGCAAGCTGTATCCGCAGCTGGAACAGCAGTATCCCGGCTTCATCCAGCGGGTCGTCTGTGACGATGCTTATGCGCAGTCCATCATTGACGATTTCAAACAGCCGGACAAGCCGCCATTCATTGCGGTCTCGGTGGATATGATGGACACGGGCATCGATGTGCCGGAGTGCGTCAACCTTGTCTTTTTCAAAAAGGTGCGCAGCAAAACGAAATTCTGGCAGATGATCGGCCGGGGCACCCGGCTCTGCCCGTCCCTTGCCTGCGTGGATGCCATCGACGGCGAATATACGGGCAAGCGGCGCTTTTTGATCTTCGACTACTGCGGCAACTTTGAGTTCTTCCGCCAAAAGCCCAACGGCTACGAGAGCACCGACACCAAGAGCCTGTCCGAAAGCATTTTCTGCAAGCAGGTGCGGATCGCCGCCGCGCTGCAGGATGGAGCCTATACAGACGAAAAATACCAGTGCTGGCGCAATATCCTTACCGAAACCTGTCGGGCTGAGGTGGGCGCACTGAACCAAGAACTGGTCTCTGTGCGCCTGCACCGGAAGGCCGTGGAACACTACCAGAAACCGGAAGCCTTCACCGCTCTGAGCGAAACAGACAAGGGCACCCTGATGCGGGAAGTCGCACCGCTTATCTCGCTGGACGACAAGGATGAAGCGGCCAAGCGGTTCGATAATTTTGTGTACGGTCTGGTGCTCTGTGAGCTGGAAGGTCTGCCCGGACTGACGCGGGCACAGCGGCAGCTGAAAAACACCGCCGCCCTGTTGGAGCAGAAAGCAACCATCCCACAGGTGCAGGCCAAGCTCCCGCTCATCCGGGAAGTGCAGACGGACGAGTTCCTGACTTCCCACGATTTGCTCCGCTTTGAGGAAATGCGGCAGGAGCTGCGGGAACTCATCAAGTTTCTGGTGGAGGGCGGCGAGGGGCAAAAACCCATCTATACTGCCCTTGCTGACCCGGTGCTGGAACAGACCGAGGGCAAGGCGCTGGACTCCGGTTATGACTTTGGGGAATACCGGGAGCGGGTCAACCGCTACATCATGGAGCACCGCAGCGATACGCTGGCCATCCACAAGCTGACCCAGAACATTCCACTTTCTCAGGGCGACTACACCGAGCTGGAACACATCTTCACCAGCGAACTGGGCAGTAAAGAAGATTATGCCCGGGAGTTCAAAGACACTCCGTTTGGTCTGCTGGTGCGCAAGGTGGCAAAGCTGGACCACGATGCTGCCATGCAGGCATTTTCCAAGTTCATCAACGATGAATCGCTGAATGCAAAGCAGATCGCGTTCGTGCAGAAGGTCATTCATTACATCGAGCAGAACGGTTATGTGGAAAGCAAAGCGGTGTTGATGAAACCACCCTTTGACCAGCCCATTCTGTTTACCCGCCTGTTTGATGGCAAAACAGGCAGTGAGCTGATGGAGACAATCAATTCGGTGAAAGAGAATGCCACCCATGTGACTGCATAAAGCAGTGGAATGTACTGATAAAAAACGGTATAATGGACAAGGAGCGGATAGACGGTTTCCGCAGCGCCTTTGCGCCGGGAGAAACTTTATTCTGGCAGGTCCCTGCTGCGGCAAGGGAGAGAATGGCGTTTTACAGTGAGAACCTTCCCCGCCTTTTTTCTGAAAAAATCACGGCGGTATTTGCGGTGTCCGACCACTATGCGCTGGAATTTATGCGATTTTTGCAGGGACAGGGCATCCGCGTCCCGGAGGATGTGCAGATCATTGGCTTTGATGATACACTGGCAAGCCGGGAAAGCGTTCCCGCTCTGACCACCATTCATCAGGATGCGGCGCTCCGGGCAAGGGCTGCCATCCGCCGCCTTGAAGCCCTGCGGGACGGCACCCCCTGCGATGCCGGCATCGTTCTGCCGGTGGAGCTGGTGGAACGGGAAAGCACAAGGAGGCTGCCATGTCAGACTTTATGAGGACCCTTTGCAAAATCGCCATTCCGGTCACCTTACAGGGAATGCTGCAAGCCTCCTTTTCTATCGTGGATCAGATCATGATTGGGCAGCTGGGCGAAGCCGGTATTGCAGCCGTGGGACTGTGCAGTAACTTCACTCTTATTTTCTCCGTGATGTCCGGCGCAGTCGGCACGGTTGCCGGTATTCTGATCGCACAGTTTCTGGGTGCGGAGGAGTACACCGAGGCATGGCGCAGTTTGGATGTAAGCCTTGTCTGCGGGGGTGTGTTGGCAGCACTGTTTCTGCTGACGGCAGGGGGCTTCCCGGCGCAGGTCTTGGGACTTTATACGGCAGATGACGCCATCCTCCGTGTGGGGGCGGGGTACTTCCGCATCGTGGCGTTCTCTTATCTGCCCATGGCGGTCAGCACCGTCCTGTCCGCATGGCTGCGCTGCAAGGAACACGCCGCTGTCCCCTTTTGGGCAAGTTTTGGCGCGGTAGCGGCGAACATCGGGCTGAACTATCTGCTCATCTTCGGAAAGCTGGGTGCCCCCGCTATGGGCGTTACCGGTGCTGCCATCGCCACGCTGGTTTCCCAGCTTTTGAACCTGCTTTTGATCTTGATAGGCTTTGCGGTCTGCCTTCAAAAGGAAGCGGAACGCCCGCTCACCGTGGAGATTTGGACACGGTGGGCGGGCGTTTTATGTTTATTTTCCGAGTACAACGGAGAGCCTAATTTCCTTTTCCGCCTCGCTCAGGTCGAACGCACCGCCGTCGGCAACGGTCACGCGCAGCTCGTACAGCGTGCCGGCGGTAAGCTCTGTTACGGTCTTGCCGTCCTCGTCCGTGATCGACCACAGCGCAGGCTCGACCTTTGCCAGCTTGCCGTCTGCGCCGTAGGCGTAGAGGGTCAGCGCGGAGGTGCTTCCGGACAGGTCGTTCATGCGGAAGGCGATGGTGGTGTTGGGGTGGACGTTTTCGACTGTCGCGGTATTGCGCCAGCTTGCAACAGTGCATTCGCCGCCGTCCTGTTCAAACTGTGCCTGCGTCAGCACGTTCCGTGCAGCCTTGTCAAGATCGACCTTGCGGTAGGGCATTTCGGGCAGATAAACAAAGCGGTCCTGCAGGCGCAGCAGCTCCAGATAGCCTGTCGGGCAGTAGAGCGCGTTGCCGCTGTTTCCGGCATACATACCGATTGCCATGTTGTTGTAACCGTATTTATTGGAAACATCCATCGTGAAAACGGTCTCGCCAGTTTCAAAATCCAGAATGATGTACTGCCACATGCCGCTTTCCAGATCCTGCACATAGCCGTAAATATAGCCGGTTGCTGTGGAGAGCTTCATAATCGATGTGTCGCTCAAGTCATTTCGAGACCAGATGCTCTTCATCTCATAGCCGCTATCGGTTTTCACGGTGTCCACGCGCTCGACGCCGGGCGCAATCATGCAGTTGCCCTTTGTCAGCCAGTTCATGTCATAGATGTTGGCGTAGCTCTGGATGGAGGAGTCGTTGTTGGGGTCTGCCAGACCTGCGTTGCCCGCGCCGAACCAGTTGCAGACGATGGTGCTTACGGTGCCTTCGCCGTCATCATAGACGATGGCAGAGTTCTCAACGGCTACCTGATAGCCCTCGGGCAGATCATCCAGCACCGGGGTGCTTGCCACCACCTCGCCGGTCTTCATATCGAGCGCAAGAAGGTTCACGGGGTCCTGATTGTCGGTGAACAGCACAAGGTTCGGCGTCAGGGTGGGAGAGCAGCCGCCGCCCCATGCAAGACCGCCGCCGGTGGTCTTATCGCCTTCGCCGCTCACCTTTGCGCCCACGCTCTTGTACGGCGTGCACCACACAACGTTTACGCCGTCCTCTGCGCGCAGAAGATAGCAGTTCTGGTTGGTCAGGATGACCGCACCCTCCTTGGAGGCGGCGATGCCGTTTTCTGCACCCTCGCCGGGGGTCAGTTCGTGGACAAAGACCGCCTTGGAAAGGTCTGTCTGCTTGCCGTTCAAAATTGCATCAATGGCGGAATGGGCAATATAGCCGATAACGCCCTGCTGCTGGCGCTGCGGATAAATGCGGAAGCCGCCCGTTGCAAACCAGAGGTTTCCATCGTAGTCAAAAACCACGGACAGAAGATTCTGGGTCAGCTCCTTGCCAAGTGCAGCCTCGGCGGCAGCCTTGATGTCGATGTCCAGCACCTTTTCAAATTCGGGCAGCACGTTGCCGCTTTCGTCTGTTGCGCGGAGCATCAGCACATGATTGTTGCTCGTGGGGCAGACGATGCGGTTTTCCGAGTCCAGGAACGTATAGGAGCTCTGGATGACGTAACCGCCGCCGTCATGCTTCTTCGGGGAGAAATAGCCGAGCGTCTTTGTTTCTTCGGCGTTCAGATCCCGGATGGCGATGCCGCCAAGCAGCGGCACAACGGCATGACCGTAGCTGTCAAAGTAGATGGCGGGAGAAGCGTTTGCGTTCGTTTTCTCGTAGGAAACGTTGATCTCGGGATAAATGCCCAGCGGCAGGATCTCATCCGTCGAGTCGGTGTTATAGCCGTCGTGATGAATGTTTGCATCGCTCTTGGCCATATAGGGGTTTTCCTCCACCTGCTTGGGGTTCAATGCCTTTACCGGCAGCGCCGCAGAGGTCGTCTGCGCAGAAGAGGGCTGCACCGCAGCGGACGGTGCAGCGGGCTGCGAAGCTGCGCCGCTGTCTGCGGGCGTCTGCGTACCGCCGCAGGCGACTATGGACAGGCACAATGCTGCGGTCAGCGACAAGCTTAACGCAGAATGGATGATCCTTTTCTTTTTCATAAACCGTTCTCCTTGTTGTATTCGTTGCGGTCAGATCGGCGCTGCTCTGCCGGATTTTTTTGATCCAGCCAGATGCAAAAACCCTGCCGCAAGGCGGCTTCGGTCACCGGCTCCAGCAGAAAATAGTCTGCACGCAGCCGGAAGGCATGGAGCGAAAAATCCAGATCGCTGCACCAGATAACACGTGTTTGGGGACAAAGCGCGCGCAGATGCTCTACTGCATTCAAGCCGTCGACACCCGGCAGGGCGATCACGGCGTTTGTCAGCGGCTCGCTGCGTGCGGTTTCAAAAAAACTTTCTTGATCGTGGTAACAGTCCATTTGGGGGAACAAACAATGCTCGGCGCAGAACTGCAAGATCTGCTCTGTCAAAAAAGCTTCCTGCGCCCTGCTGTTTGTCAGCACGGCGATTCGGTACACAGCTTTCCTCCTTTCTCTTCTTCCCTTATTGGGGGCTTCTGTCTCCAGTATACGGACAGGCGCGGTCTTTTCAAGGTATCTGGCACGAAAGCACTGTTTCCGTCACGAAATCCCGTTTTCTGCTGCGACAGAAACGTGCAACTGTGCTATAATCAGGATGAAAGAGTTTATAAAGGAGGTTGGAAGCTATAACAATGGCTTCTTGGTACAGCATGAGATTTGCGATCGTTGACGACCTTGATACCGAGCGCACGCTGCTGAAGGAGCGCTTAGCGCGGCAGCTGCGCCAGCGCGGCACAGAAGCAGAGCTTTTAGAATTTGACAGCGGCGAAGCTTTTCTGGCGGCAGAAAAAGAGCGGCGCTTTACCGCCGCATTTCTGGATATTTACATGGAAGGCTTAAGCGGCATGGACGCGGCAAGGGAGCTTCGGAAAACAGATACGGACTGCCTTCTGGTTTTTACCACCACCTCGACAGACCATGCGCTTGAGGGCTTTCAGGTGCGGGCATTTCATTATCTGGTCAAGCCATTTTCCGAAACCGAGCTTTCCGGAGAACGAACTTCGTTTACGATTCATAATTAATTTCTCCTCATGTTTTTATCACAAATACATTTGTGCGTGTAAGGGATAGTCTATCATAGAATATGAAAAAAGGCAATTTGAACTGTCGGGGAGACTAAAATTGGAATAGAACCGATGGAAGGTATAATCAGAACGCAGAAGAATGTATAAAAAAAGGAACAACCGGAGAATCTTATAATTTGATGGCGAAATTATCGGTTTTGCGTTATAATACACTTATTCCTACCAGATAAATACAGTTTATATTTGGATACAGACGCAGGAATGGTGTCGATGTACATGGGCTTTTATCCGACAGGGTCTGAGCCCATTGATAGATACAGAGAGGTGAAATTGTGTTAAAAGCGGAAAATTTGATTCTCCA
>OGFW01002377.1_pt1 | contig 11667 bp, 5 predicted proteins | sample 1570991 | NCBI WGS metagenome assembly OGFW01 (sample SAMEA2582074, study PRJEB24529) | metagenome | biome: Human gut stool | place: China | collected 2011
TGTGGTGGAAATTCAGTGTCACGGCGGTATTGTGCCGGTTCGACAAATCTTGAAATTGCTCGTAAATCACGATGTGCGCATGGCTGATGCCGGTGAATTTACGAAGCGTGCCTTTATGAACGGACGTATCGACCTCACGCAAGCGGAGGCGATTATTGATATTATTGAAGCAAAAACGGAGGACTCCCTCTCCCTCGCTGTGGCTCAGCTAGATGGGACTGTTTCTTCATTTGTAAAAGATGTGCGTGAACAGCTCATTGCTATGATTGCTCATTTAGAGGTAACCATCGACTATCCTGAGGAGGATATAGAAGACGTAACGAGCCAAGAGGTTCGCGAACAGTTGCAGCCTATTTTGAAAGCTATGGATGAACTCTTGTCCACAGCTAATATAGGCCGTCTAATTCGCGACGGTATTACGACGGTTATCGTAGGTCGTCCAAATGCAGGTAAATCGAGCCTTATGAATGCTCTCTTGCGCGAAAACCGCGCTATCGTAACGGATATTCCGGGGACGACACGTGACAGTATTGAAGAATATATGACCGTAGAAGGTATTTCTTTACGCCTTATTGATACAGCAGGTATTCGCGACACACAAGATACGGTGGAAGCCCTCGGTGTTGAGCGTGCTCGCGATTATATCAACAAAGCAGACATCGTGCTCTGCGTTATTGACGGATCTACTCCTTTAACCCCTGAAGAAATCGGAATTTTGACCTCTGTGAGCGGTTTGAATACTATCGTACTCCTTAATAAGTCCGATGTGGCACAAGTCGTTACAGATGAAAATATTAAAGAACACGGAACCTTCACGGCTATCGAACGAATCAGTGCTAAAGAAGGCGAAGGCTCTGCGGTTCTTGCCAAATGGGTGCAAGAACTCGTCTACGGCGGTCGCGTAAAACAAGACAATAGCGCCATGATCAGTAATGTGCGCCACATCAGCCTCATGGAACAAGCGAAGGCTCAAGTAGAACAAGCCCTCTCCTCTATCGACATGGGCATGCCTGTAGACTTTGTAGCCACCGACCTGCGTAGCGCTTGGGAACTACTAGGCGACATCACAGGCGATACCATCCGAGAAAGCATGATAGATGAATTGTTTAGTCGTTTTTGCCTTGGTAAGTGATTTAAACTTTTACAATAAGATAAGTAACAAATATAAGGAATTTAATTGATATGTACACAGTAGATAATTATGATGTCATCGTCATCGGTGGTGGTCATGCTGGTTGTGAGGCGGCTCTCGCCGCTGCCCGTATGGGTCATCGCACGTTGATGGCGACCATCAGTTTAGATAATATTGCGCTTATGCCGTGCAACCCTGCCGTGGGTGGCCCTGGTAAAAGCCATCTTGTTTACGAAGTTGACGCATTAGGCGGTCAAATGGGTATCAATGCGGATGCTACAGCTATCCAAATGCGTATGCTCAATATGGGCAAAGGACCTGCCGTTCATTCTTTGCGCTGTCAATCCGACAAGATTAAATACCAACATTTGATGAAACAAACATTGGAGAATACAGATAATCTCAATGTTAAGCAAATCATGGTGACAGAACTTAAGGTTGAGGATGATAAGGTAATAGGTATCGTTACAGAGCTTGGTGAATTTTATGGTGCTAAGGCTATTATTCTTTGTACAGGTACCTATTTGAAAGGTAAAATCCTCATCGGTGATATCGATTATGTGGGCGGTCCAAATGGTCAACGCGTAGCGGAACATTTCTCTCAATCCTTACTCGATAATGGTATTGAATTGATGCGCTTTAAGACGGGTACACCAGCACGTGTAGATAAACGTACTTTAAACCTCGAAAATATGGTAGTTCAAGAAGGCGATGCACATCATCACGCATTTTCCTTCATGGATGAATGGATTAATCGTAATGAAGATGTATGTTGGTTGACCTATACTAATAAAGAAACGCACGAAATCATTCATAGCAATATTCACCGGGCTCCTATGTATAGTGGCAAAATCGAAGGCGTAGGCCCTCGTTACTGTCCTTCCATCGAAGATAAGGTGGTACGCTTTGCCGATAAAGAACGCCATCAATTATTTGTAGAACCAGAAGGCACGGGTACAAATGAAATGTATGTACAAGGTATGAGTACGTCTCTTCCAATGGATGTACAATATGCTTTTTTACGTACCATCCCAGGACTTGAGAATGTTGAAATTATGCGTCCTGCCTATGCTATCGAATACGATTGCTTGAATCCAACGCAATTGACACCAGCACTTCAAGTGAAACATATTGAAGGTCTCTACTCTGCAGGTCAAGCCAACGGTACATCTGGCTATGAAGAAGCGGCTGCTCAAGGCCTCATGGCTGGTATCAACGCAGCATTGTGGATTCAAGGGAAGGAACCGTTCATCCTTGCTCGCTCCGAAGCGTACATCGGTGTTCTTATCGATGATCTTGTAACAAAAGGTACAAATGAACCGTACCGCATGATGACAAGCCGCAGTGAATACCGTCTATTGCTTCGTCAAGATAATGCAGATCTGCGTCTTACAGAAAAAGGCCGTGAAATCGGTCTTGTAAAAGACGATCGTTGGGCCAAATTTACAGCCAAGAAAGCTGCTATTGAAGAAGCAATGGATATGTTACGAAATACACCTGTCAATCCGTCTAAAGAAACACAAGTTTTGCTTGAAGGTTTAGGTACAGCACCTATTAGAACAGGTATTCACGCTTATGATTTAGTAAAACGTAATGAACTCTCTTACGCCATTGTAGCTGATGCATTTGGTTTGAAACGCTATAAACCTGATGTAGAAGAGGCTGTCGATATTTCCATTACCTACGAAGGGTACATTAAAAAGCAAATGGACCAAGTCGATAAAGTTCGCAAACTAGAAGAAAAAATTCTTCCAAAAGAATGGGACTACACAGAAATTAAGGGCATTTCTCTTGAAGCTCAACAAAAGCTCAACAAGATTCGTCCTCACTCCATCGGCCAAGCAAGCCGTATCTCTGGCGTCTCCCCTGCAGATGTATCTGTTCTATTAATCCAATTAGAGCAATACAACAGAAGTAAATAAAAATAGCATGTAATAACATGCATTTTATATGAACTTTTTAGAAGATATTTCTTACAGATTTTAAAAGATATTTCCTACAGATCTTATTGTCCTATACATATTAGACAATTCATTAGGAGTACTTATGAAAGAAAAATACGATGTGCCTATAGCACCTCAGTCTGAATTTGTTTCGTACATGATGGAGCAAATGAGTCATTTTGGCTTGCCTTGTACGGAAGAGCAAGCAAAAGACTTTTACATGTATTATGCGCATATGATTGAAACAAATAAATATCTCAATTTAACGGGTATTACGGATATGAAAGAGGTCGTGGTTAAGCACATGATTGACTCCCTCTCCTGTTATGATTCTGAAATTATCAAATCTGGCATGACGATTATCGATGTTGGTACCGGTGCAGGTTTCCCTGGTATTCCATTGGCTATCTATGACCGTAGCCTCAAGGTTACCCTGTTTGATTCTTTGAAAAAGCGGCTTACCTTTTTGGAATCGGTTATAGATGAACTAAAACTGACGAACTGTACTACCTTACACGGACGTGCGGAGGATTTGAGTCATCAAGATTACCGTGAAAGCTTTGATATTGCTACGAGCCGTGCCGTGGCACGCTTGCCGATTCTTTTAGAATGGACTGTGCCATACGTAAAAGAAGGTGGATACATAGTTGCTTTAAAAGGAGCTATCTACGAAGAAGAAGTGAAAGAATCTAATAAAGCCCTTAGCACACTAAAAGCTACTATCGAAGAAGTAAGGACCGTTACTTTGCCAACCTTAGAGGATAAACGAGCAATCGTGTATATAAAGAAAATTGGAAAAACACCAAAACAATATCCACGAAAACCAAAAGAAATCAAAGACAAACCGTTAGTATAGCAGTTAATGATTTAGGCGTAGAAACTAATATAAATAAACTCTATGCTATATTGCTACATAAAGAAAAAGAGGATGCAAATCTTAGATCTGCATCCTCTTTTTTTTCTTAGTAACGAATTAGTTCGCATTCCCTCCCCTACCCTATATCTATTAAATGATATCGTTTACAACAAAATTATATATTTTGTTCACTATATGAGGCGGAGATAAAGATACATATAACACCTTTCCCTAAGAACGACTTAGTTCACTATGGAGGTCGTGGGAAAGGTGTTATATGTTAATCTTAGAATGACTTTATACGTGGTCAATAATATATAATGTTGTATCGATATCATTTAAAGGCATAATATGTACGCCTGCTGCCATTTTCTTGATTTGTTCAAGTGTTTCGATTGCGATTTCTGTACCCGCTTCTTTACCACCTTTTTCCATGCGGTCCAAGATTTCTTGAGTAAGATTGATTCCAGGCACTTTTTCATGGAGGTATGTAGCCATTTTAAAGCTTTTAAGTGGAATCAAACCAAGCATGATAGGTACATCGAATTCAGACATCTTGTCAATGTAGCGTTTTGCCTGTTCTAAATCGTAAATTGGTTGTGTTTGTACAAAGTGAGCGCCATTTTGAATTTTAGCAGCTAATTTTTGGCGTTCAATCTCTAAATCTGGAGCACCAGGATTACCAGTTGCACCGATGTAGAAGTTCGTAGGTGCGTCTAGGTCATTACCTGCAAGGTCTTTGCCTGCATTTAATGTCTTAGCGATGTTGAGTAGTCCCATACAGTCGACTTCAAATACGGATTGTGCAAATGGATGGTCCCCATTATCTGGTTTATCACCAGTGAGTGTTAAAATATTATGCACGCCCAAAGCTGCTGCACCGAGTAATTCAGATTGCAATCCGATAATATTACGGTCGCGGCATGTAAGGTGGAAAATAGTTTCAATTTCTTTGTTATGTTGTAATAAATAAGAAAGAGAAATTGGGCTCATGCGCATTTTGGACATAGGGCTATCAGCGATGTTGATAGCATCCACCTTCCCTTTCAAACGGGCTGCTTGTTCGAAGGTCTTTTCTGCAGAACTGCTTTTAGGAGGATCCAATTCAACAGTAATGGTGAACTGCCCTTGTTGATGTTTTTCTCGTAATGTCATCATGTACCTCGTTACTATACATTATTTTTCTAGTGTTTCAAAGAAATCGTTAGCATGGTTAACAGCAGCGATGCCGTCCTTAGCGTAGATATCCGCGCCTGCTTGGTCTGCGTAGTCTTGAGATACTACGGCGCCACCAACCATGACCTTAGTTTTAAGGCCTGCTGCACGGATAGCAGCGATAGTATTGTCGATTTGTGGCATGGTTGTCGTCATCAAGGAACAGATGCCAACGAGGGCAGCTTTGTTATCTTTAATAGCTTGTACGATAACTTCTGGGTCAACGTCCTTACCCAGGTCGACGATTTTGTAACCATTGTTTTCGAGCAATGCTGCTACGATATTTTTACCTAAATCGTGAATGTCGCCTTTAACTGTAGCCACGACAACGGTGCCTTTATCTAAGCTTTCACTAGCAGGAATAATTTCTTTAATGGTGTTGAAAGCAGCCTGCATTGTTTCAGCAGCAAGCATTACTTGTGGTAAGAATAATTTACCAGAACCAAACTTATCCCCCACTACGTTCATCGCTTCAGATAAGCCTTTTTTCGTAAGATCTAATGGATCGATACCATCTGCTAAGGCTTTTTTTACAAGATCAATGATAGCTTCTTTTTCGCCTTGTTCTACACATGCGCGAATATTGGCTAAAGGATCATTACTATCGAAGGATTTTTTATCTGGCCCTTTAGGAGCAGAGTTACCAGGAGCGGTAGTTTCGTCTTCATAGCCGTATTCTTTAATAAATTCAGCAGAACCTGGGTCCCAGCCTAGTAAGGTAGTACTAGATACAAATGCTTTTTTGGCTGGATAATTGAGTGGATTCATAATCGGTGTTGTTAAGCCACATGCAAGGGCCATTGTTAAGAATTGGCCGTTCAAATATGGACGCTGAGGCATACCGAAGGAGATATTGGACAAGCCCATTACTGTTGGGAAGCCAAATTTTTCTTTATATAATTGTAGCGTACGCAATGTTTGGCGTGCACTATCTTCCCCGCTGGCAAGTGTTAATACTAATGGATCGAGTAATAAGTCATGTGGTTGAAGACCATAACCATAAGCGCGATTTATGATGCTTTCAGCTAAAGCAACGCGGTCCTCTGCTTTTTCAGGTAAGTCACCACTACAGATTGGCAAGCAAAGCAATGCTGCACCATACCGTTTAGCCAATGGCATTACGTGAGTAATAGACTCCTCCTCCCCATTTACAGAGTTGATGAGGGCACGACCTGGATAGTTTTTAAGAGCTACTTCCATAGCTGCTGGGTCTAATGTATCAATGGATAAAGGTGTTTCTACGAGCATCGATAATTCGAAAATAGCGCGTTCCATTAAAGGAGTTTGATCCATGCCAGCTACGCCCATGTTTACATCGAGGATATCTGCGCCTGCTTCTACTTGATCTAATGCATCCCGTTTAACACGGATGAAAGAACCATCGCGTAATTCTTGAGCAAGTACTTTACGGCCCGTTGGGTTAATACGTTCACCAATGATAAGTGGTTTTGTATGATGGCCCAACTCTAAAAGTTTAGTACGACTTGTAATAATTGTTTTAGGTGTAATGTGGGTACGTTCTTTTGGCGTATGAGCTTTCACAGCATCGGAAATAGATTGAATATGGGCTGGTGTTGTACCACAGCAGCCACCAATATAACTAGCACCTGCATCAACGATATCAAGCATTAATGGGCCCATTTCTTCTGCTGTAAGTGGAAATACAGTTTGCTTGTTGATTAATTGTGGCATACCGGCATTTGGTTGGCAGCTTATAGGTAAATTTGTAACGCTTGCAATCTCCTCGATAAGAGGTGTAATTTGTTCAGGTCCAAGAGAACAGTTGATACCGATGATATCTGCACCTATAGCTTCTACGATGGTAGTTGCTACTGCTGGCGGTGTACCAGTAATAGTACGACCGTCTTCACTGAAAGAAAATTGACAGATGATTTGAATATCTTCTTTTGTTTTTCCCGCTGCTTCACGAGCATCTAAAGAGGCTAATAAAGCGGCACGCATTTCCTGTACGTCGATGATAGTTTCAATGATAATAAAATCAACGCCACCTTCGATTAATGCTTCGGCTTGTTCACGATATGTATCATAAATGGAGTCAAAGCTCATATTGCCTAATGGTTGTAAAAAACGACCTGTAGGTCCCATAGAACCTGCTACACGAGCAGTTGGTTTAGTCTCTGCAATGGCTTCTTTTGCTACCTTCACAGCTGCAATATTGATTTCTCTTACGCGATCCTGTAAATCATAATCTTCTAATTTAAGACCACAAGCACCGAATGTATTGGTAGTGATTACATCACTGCCATGTTGTAAGTATTGAGCATGAATATCCTTTACTACTTCTGGTCTTTCAATATTAAATAGCTCTGGACAATAGCCTTCTTCTAAGCCTGCAGCTTGAAGCATTGTGCCCATAGCACCGTCAAATATATACATAAACATCTTCCTTTAACATCCTAAATTACAATGTTTCACGTGAAACACTATTGTATTGGTTGCCCCTTCATGGCAATACCAGAAATGTCGGCAGTAGTTTTACTACCTTCCTCTTCTCCCCCATCTTGGGTGTTGACTGTTGCTTTCTCTGGTAATTTTCGAGATGCACAGTTTTGTTGTGAACAAGATGTACAGCCTCGTTTAGTTTTAATATCTTCGTTTGCTGGCATTAAACCGATGATAGCCGTTACAGACTTACGTGGGAATAATAAATAGTTCTCTGTTACTTGTAAGCCAATCATCTCTGTTTTGATGATTTTAGCTAATTGTGGTTGGATTTCTAGTGGCCAGTTGCCATAACCAGGGCTAAAACGCCAAGTTGGCTTATAGCCTTGTTTTTTAGCAATTGTATTGATTACTTCGTTTACCTGATCAGCTACCTGTTCTACAGCAGTTGTGGCTGCTGCATCAAGTAATAAGCCTACCGTATAGTTACCTTGTTTAAATAACTGCTCACTACGAATTGTATTTGTCGTAGCATCTTTTCCATTAGTATGGAATTTTTGCCATGTACCTTCAAACAGAGCAACTCGTGATAACATTGCATATGCAGCGTACTTTGTTAAACGCCCCGCTTCTGACACAGTTTCAGGCAAACCCTCGGCAGCCTCTTTCAAATCCTGAATAACCTGATCTATTACAACACTACGATCATCACGAGGAGCTGAAAGCTTTTCTGAATCCAAATCGATCGGTTCAGTCAACAAAATCACATTTCCATATAGCTGTACCAATTCGAAATAAGAGAAAGCCCTAAAGAATTTTGCTTCCGCGACCGGAATAGAAATAGCTTTCGCATCTCCAAAGTTTTGAGCATTTTTCAACAACAAGTTTGTATAATAGATATGTTTGTAATTGCCCGTATAATTTCCATCGCTAGTAGGGATCGTATTCGTTCCGTCGCTATAAACATTTCTTTTTGACTCACAAACCAAGTCTGAGCGGTAATCGCTATGAGGTGTATCCGTTATAGCAGAACTAAAATCCGGCAACCAACCATAAAATTGATTTGCAAACAATTGAAAATTGTCCGCCTTATTCCAGACCAAATTATCACCCAAATCAGCTTTCGGTTCCAAATCTAGACACGAAGTCGTAGTCACTGTAAAAAAAGCAAGGCAAACAAGCTTAATATATTGTCTCAGTTTCATATTCGTTTATTCATTTAAAAGGTTAAATTAGCACCAAATGTAAAATTACGTGTGAATGGATAACGTTTTACTCCTGATATTTCTTTATATTTTCCGCCATCCATCTTTCCAGCTTCTGCTTCTGGATCCCATCCATCCTTGATACGAGTAGTTTCCCACAAATCTGTACCCGTCACATAAATGCGAGCTCCTGTCAATACTTTTGTCTTCTTAAGCAAAGAAGCCGGTAAATTATAACCAATAGTAATATTCTTTAGTCTGAGGTAACGTCCATCTTGAGAGGTTAGTGACGAGGCCTGATAGTTGTAATTATTTATATTACCATCACTAGTATAAGGAGCATAATAGGCATCTCGATTATCCGGTGTCCAAGTATTTCCAATAGACGCCGTACTAGTATTAGTATAATAGCCACGGAATGGAACTGTCATATTATCTATCGGACGATATACAAAACGATTGGCCGCTCCCTGAAATACGATATTCAAATCCAATCCTTTCCAGCCTGCTCCCAAACTGAAAGAATAGGATATTTCAGGAGTGTCGCTACCCAAGTAAATATAATCTTTCTCATCCAACTTTCCATCATGGTTTTCATCACAATACATATTATCACCCACACGCAGATTGGAAGGAATTCCAATACCATTATTATCATAATATTTCGCAAGATAAGCTTTCAGTTGTTCTTCATTCTGAATCTTTCCGGCATAACGCAAACCAAAAATAGACTTTAGTGGATAACCTTGCATTGTTGACTTATAACCGGATGAAAGTACTGTAGTTCCTCCAAAATCCGTCAGTTCATTGCGGGCAAAAGTAAATGTTCCACCTATGTGATAAGTAAAGTCGTTCACTTTTCCGTTATAATTAATTTGTCCTTCATATCCCCAGTCTTTAAACTTGCCTTCATTAGCCTTAGGAGCATTATCACCTAGAATGCCCGGATAAGTAATATTTACCAACATATTGTCGTTTTTCTTCATAAAAGTCTCTACGGTACCGGTCAGACTTCCATTGAGAAAAGCAAAATCGATTCCGACATTATAGTTCTTGATACGTTCCCAAGTACGGGTAGTAGAAGCCATTGTACCATTGGTCTTAATATACGAAAGTTTGTCCGAACCTACATAGGCTCCATCACTACCTGCCGATTTAAGTTCATACAACTGTACACCATCATAATTACCAATACCGCTTTGGTTACCAACCTCTGCATACGAAGCACGTAACTTTAAGTCGTGCAACCAATCCACATCTGCCAAGAAGGCCTCCTGCTTAATACGCCATCCCAAAGATACTCCATAGAAAAAATTCCAACGATTCTCAGGCATAAACTTGGAAGAGCCATCATAACGTCCATTCATTTCCAATAGATAACGTCCATCATAATCATAATTGAAACGACCAAAATAAGACAAGTTTGCATATTGATATTTATCTTCGTCACCAGATAGTGTAACCTCACCCGAACCATTAACTATTTCCAGTCCATCCTGTGCGTCTTTCACGTTTACTCCGAAATAGGTATATTCTTTGAACTCATATTGTGCCCCCAAAGTCAATCCAAGTTTATGCTTTTGAAAAGATTTGTTGGCAGCCAAATAACCTGCAACTGAATAGAAATCAGTACGTGAACTAGTTTGCTTATACGACGAATTGGCTTGTGTAGGTTCCACCAACACCCGTTTATCTCCTACATAATTATAATATTCAATAGATTTAGTTGTCGTATTACGAGTTGCTGTACTTGTATTATATCCTACATTAACATTCGCTGTTAACCAATCTGTGATCGCATAATTTAACGTCTCACTCAAAGAAATAGCAGAAACCGACAGCTTATTATCACCTCCCAATTTCGCTTTAGCAGCCGGTGACCCCCATGTTCCCCACGCATAAGGTTTGCCACTTTGGCCTTCAAAGGGAAGTCCAGGCATAGGTAATGTACTGGTCAGTGCCGCACCAATCTGTGTAGGTGCTACCTGCTCCTGACGATTGTACGAGACAGAAGATTCTAGCTTCAAATCTTTGGTAAACTTATAAGTATTGTTCATACGGAAATTATAACGTTTATTGTTATTGTTACCGTATTGCAAAGTGGAACCATCATACAAATAACTCAGAGAGACGCGATAAGAAGACTTATCCGTTCCACCCGATACACTCAAACTATGCTCAGTACTCCATGTATTACCAAACAGTGTACCTAGCCAATCCACATCATCGGCAAACACAAAATCAGACACATCGGTGAAAGCAGCCGAACCGAAAGGATTCGGACTTTTGTTCAAATCAATAAATGAACCTTTGTATTTCTTAGCCAACTTTGCATAGGTGTAAAAGCTATGTGACGTTTGATCATCATTTTCAATAGCTGTCATTACTCCATCAGCCCATTGATCCAAACTCATAGCTTCCTGCATCAAGCCTAACGTCTTCAATGTTGTACTACCACTATACTCAACCTTTATTCTTCCCTCTGCACCTTTCTTTGTAGTAATTAATACCACACCACCAGCCGCACGCGAACCATAAATAGCGGCTGCACCATCTTTCAAGAAATTAATAGAAGCAATATCATTAGGGTTCAACAACCGAAGTTCATTTACACTTTCATAAGCCACACCATCAATGATAATCAATGGTTCCGTTGAATTTACCGATACTGATCCACGCAAATTTAATCCCCAGCTCTCATCACCCGGAGCCGAAGAACCACGAGTAATAATAACACCAGGTACTTGCCCTTGCAAAGCCTGCAATGGACTAGACAAACCACCTTTCTCTTTGAATATTTTTTCATCAACCACCGTCACAGCGCCTGTCAATGATGATTTTTTCTGTGTACCATATCCAACTACTACTACTTCATCCAACACTTCGGAATCTTCTTCTAGTACAACTTTTACT
>OGFW01002380.1_pt1 | contig 11664 bp, 9 predicted proteins | sample 1570991 | NCBI WGS metagenome assembly OGFW01 (sample SAMEA2582074, study PRJEB24529) | metagenome | biome: Human gut stool | place: China | collected 2011
GCTGCGATTTCTTCAAGAGCTTCCTGAGCGATCCGAAGAATATGGAGAACTTGAAGAGTGAATTCTTCATTCCGTTGATGGTAGATAAATTGATTCAGGACGGTGTCGCTACATGCGAAGTCCTCGATACTACAAGCAAATGGTTTGGCGTGACTTATCCTGAAGATCGCCAAAGCGTTGTAGATAAAATCCAGGCTTTAGTGGATGCAGGCGAATATCCTGCCAAGCTGTTCTAAGTTTGGAGAACTTTGCGAAAGCAAATTTAAAATTAGGAATGAAAGGGAGTCATCGTGAGATGGTTCCCTTTTTAATTTCACGGCAATGCATCTTTTAAAGTTGTATCGTAGCTTCGCAAGCCTCGGCTACTGCCAGATGATGTGTGATGAAGATGAATGTCTTGCCTGTGCAGTCTCTGCGCAGGTTTTTAATTAATTGTCGTTCTGTTTCGGGATCAAGGGCAGAGGTGGCTTCGTCCAGCAGCAGGATGTGTCCGGGACGGAGGAGGGCGCGGGCGATGGCGATACGCTGGGCTTGTCCTTCGCTGAGGCCGCCACCTTGTTCATTGAGATTGGCATCTATTCCATCCGGTAGAGAGAGGATGAAGTCGGCACAGGCGGTGCGGAGAGCCTGGAGCATTTCGGTTTCAGTGGCATGGGGATTACCCATTAGTAGGTTGTCACGAATGGTACCGCTGAAAAGAGTGTTTCCCTGGGGGACATAGACGAAGTTGGAACGGGTTTGAGGGGAAACTTCAAGAGTTGAGAGTGAAGATTGTGTTATGTTTGCAGGTGAAAGGGTAATACTTCCTTCTTGCGGGTCAGCGAGTGCGAGAAGCAACCGGATCAGGGTGGTTTTTCCGGCGCCAGTTTCACCCAATACGGCAGTACAGCTTCCGGCGGGGAAGTTGCAGGAGAAGTGATTTAGTATAGGTCGGTCACCTGTTGAATAACTGAATGTGACATCTTTCAATTGTAAATCCGGGGTTTGGGGGAATAGTTGTGATGCTCCGCTTGCTTCAGCGGGAAGTTCTTCCAGTTCCATCAATCGTTCTACAGCGGTGAGGGCATTGATAAAGGAAGGTAGCAGGCGTGAAAGATCGAGTGCAGGCCGTTGTACTTTTCCTACCAGTTGCAGGAAGGCGGTCATTGTTCCGAAGGTGATACTGCCTGTGCTGAGGCGCATAGCACCCCAAAGGAATGCTGTAAGATAGCCGCCGGAGAACGCAAATGCCACCAGCATACGTGCAGAGAGTGAAAAGCGGGTACGACCGAATATCTGACTACGGAGTGCATCTTGCAGATCATCCAGTTTTCCGATATGCCGGTCGCCTTGTTCTAGGGTTTTAATGACGGTGCGGTGTTGTAGGCTTTCTTGTATAACGGATTGGATGCGGCTGTCGCTCTGCCGGATTTCACGGGTGTAGCGGCGCATTCGTTTCATATAGAAGCGGCTACCTAATAGGAAGATAGGCAGAATACCTACCACTACCCAGGGCAGGGACGGATCGAGAAAGCAGAAGAATACAAATGCGGCTATCAACTGAACGATGGTAACTATGAAAGCAGGGATCGTGCTGGTCAGTAACTCCACGATGGAAGCAGTATCCTGTTCCACCCGGTTTACGATGTCGCCGGTGTGAAAGCGTTCCAATTCGTTCCAGCGGCTTTGCAATAGACGGGAGAAGAGGCGATGGCGCAGTGCATTTTCTGTTTCCACTTGCATACGGGCACTGAGCCAGGTATCGACGGCTCCACACAGAAGTTGGGCGATTAACAAAGCAATGGTAAGGATGGCGGCATTGGTCAGGCTTCCGATGGCGGCGCCTGTGGCAATGTCGATGACGACCTTGGAGGCATAAATAAAGGCAAGAGAGACCGCTACCCCAATGATACCTGTGAGGCAGGAGAGGAGAATACGTCCCCGTTGCCCACGAGATACTTCCCAGATGTACTTTATTTGCTTTGTCTTCATAATGAGTTAGTAACTCGTAGCTTATTTACTTTATGATTCCGGCTTCCAGCCAATTCTTTATCAGTTGTTCTGCATCCCGCTTTGCGGTTTCAGAGTCTACTTCATAATTTTCCATAAGGAAGTCGGTAAGGGTGTAGGCATTGAAATCCATTCCTTCCACATGTTTCCAAAGATAGGCTGCTGTAGAGTTCAGACTAATGATATTATTGAAATCCACATTTTGAGTGCCGTTGTACATGATGATGTATTCGTCACTAATCTGATGTAAAGTAAATCCGTCCTTGATTTTCATTATTCGTACTTATTGGGTTGTTACTCTTCTGATTCTTCTGAATATCGCCAGTAGCCATCGCCTTACAGAGGTTAGTTTCAGCCACCAGAAAGAATAGCGCTGCCAGACACGGCCATTGCACGGATATTCTTTTTCTTTACGGATGGCGGCAATCATTATTCCCATGACATCGTCTACATTCGTTTGTTCGGTTATCCGTATATTACCGTCGCCCTGCAGTGTTAGCTCTTTGCCGTTACGACGGGTGATGCGGTGGAAAACGATACGTCCGTTCGTATCTCTGGCGAGTACGACCGTATTCAGTTGCAGATCGTTATCGGTAAAAGGACCTAAGACAATGCGGTCGCGACGATCCACAAGAAACGGGTTCATACTATTTCCTCTGACTGTCAGGGTTACGGTATGTCCTTCGCTGATGAGGCGTGCTACTTCGGGCAACAGTACCTCGTTGGGGATGATTCTTTTTCGTCCGTTATCTATCATAATGTTGGTTTAGCTTGTAGCTTGTTGCTTAATTGTATTAAAACAAACCTCCGCCGCCTCCTTGTCCGGCAAGCATTTCAGAAAATACACCGGAGTATGGGCCGCAAGATATTTCACTGTCTCGATGACACCATTATTCAATTCTCTCACTTCTTTCAGATTAGAGCACGATGGCAATAGCGATGCGAATGCCCGTGCCGGACTCTCCCGCTGAATCTCATTCACCGGCGCCTGTTCCAATCGTACAAATGCCCCTACAGGAACAGAGTCATTCTTGTAGCAAGGCGTCTTTCCGCTCCAGGGTGAACCGTAAACTGTGGCTTCTTCTGTTTCCTGGTTGAAGTGCACGATGGGATTATCATCGTTCAGCAGTTCGCAGCCGGGGATATGTTTTAGCCACAATCCGCTGTGTGTACTCTTTCCCGTTCCGCTTTTGCCTTGGAAGAGATATCCCTTTCCATCTTTTTTTATAACGGAAGCGTGCATTAATACAGTATCGGAACAAGCCGTATTGAAAGCATAACTCATCATCAGGATATTGTTGAGCACGAATGCGTCCGCCTCCGTCTCGTGCAGGAACAGGACGCCCGAAGCGAATCCATAGTAGAAATAGGTCAGGTACTCCTTCGGATCGTTGGGGGCGAGGATGGTGATGAGGTGCGAGGTCGTGTTCGGTATCATACTGATCTTGCACTTGGCTCCTTCCCATTCGAACTCGACGAGTGGATGGTATTTAGTGTTGTCTTCCCGCTCTTCTTCGGTGATTTTGCTTTCCTGCTCGACGGTAAGTGTGAACATCATCTTGGGTGCTTTCTTCTTTAACTCTTCAAGAGTCAACAGGAATGGTTTCAAGGAGGGAAGCAGTGTTTCTATGCTCCAGTTCGGAATGGTGGAGACGATGTCAAAGAAATGAGGCCCTACTTGACAGGCCTGTATGTTACGTTCTTCTTTCATGCTCTGTAATGAGTTTTTGGGTTGATATTTATAGTATCGGTGTAAAGGTAAAGGTATTCTTCTGATTGGACAACTGAATTTTACACAATATTACAGGTATCGGTTCATTTCTCCAGTCTTTTCCGTTTCGGTATGTTCCGGAGATGCTATATCTTTGTAGGCAATGAAATCATTAATCTTGAATAAATCATGAAAACTGTACTTATCTGGTTGGCTTTGTGCTTCGGTACCCTGATGACCACCTGTGCCAATGGAACGGCTTACCTTTTTTCCTATTTCATCAACGACAGCAGAGACGGACTGCATCTGGCTTATAGCTACGATGGCCTGAACTGGACCGCCCTGAATGGTGGCAAGTCTTACCTGACCCCTGCCGTGGGTAAAGATAAACTGATGCGTGATCCAAGTATCTGCCAGGCACCCGACGGCACCTTTCACATGGTCTGGACTTCCAGTTGGACCGACCGGATTATCGGCTATGCCTCTTCCCGCGACCTTATTCATTGGAGTGAGCAGCGAGCCATCCCCGTCATGATGCACGAACCGACTGCTCACAATTGCTGGGCGCCCGAACTTTTCTACGATGAGCCGTCGCAGACATATTATATCTTCTGGGCAACCACTATTCCCGGCCGTCATAAAGAAGTGGCAACCAGTGAGAGTGAGAAAGGGTTGAACCATCGCATGTACTACGTAACCACGAAAGATTTCCAGACCTTTTCAAAGACCAAGATGTTTTTCAATCCCGATTTCAGCGTCATTGATGCTGCCATCGTGAAAGACCCGAAGAACGAGGAGCTGATTATGGTGGTGAAGAATGAAAACTCCAATCCTCCGGAGAAGAATCTCCGCATTACCCGTACCAGAAATCTGGCGAAAGGATTCCCTACTAAAGTTTCCCCTTCTATCACTGGAAACTACTGGGCTGAAGGACCTGCCCCCTTGTTTGTAGGTGATACGCTCTATGTTTATTTCGATAAATACCGCGACCACCGTTACGGCGCAGTCCGTTCGCTGGATCATGGTGAGACTTGGGAAGACGTGTCCGACCTGGTTTCATTCCCTCGTGGCATCCGTCACGGGACGGCTTTTGCTGTGGATGCCTCCGTTGTGGAAGCTTTGATAGCAAATCGTAATTATAATCCTCTGATTCCCGATAATCTGGCTGACCCTTCACTTTCTAAGTTTGGCGATACCTACTACCTCTATGCTACCACTGACCTGGACTATGGTCTCGGTCGTGCCGGAACACCGGTAGTGTGGAAGTCGAAAGATTTTGTGAACTGGAGCTTTGAAGGCTCGCACATCCAGGGCTTCGACTGGGCGAAAGGTTATGATTGGGTGAATGACAAAGGAGAGAAGAAAACTGGCTATTTCCGTTATTGGGCTCCCGGAAAGGTGATTGAGCAGAACGGTACTTACTACCTCTACGTCACCTTTGTGAAACCGGATGAGAAGATGGGTACGTATGTCATGATAGCTGATCGTCCGGATGGTCCTTTCCGTTTTGCTGAAGGTAACGGGCTTTTTGCTCCGGGAACGGAAGGTGTGGATAGTCCGTTTATCGTAAATGACATTGACGGGGAACCTTTTATTGATGACGATGGCAACGGTTATCTCTTCTGGCGCCGTCGGTTGGCTGCCCGTCTTTCTGCTGACAGGCTTCATATAGAAGGTGAGCCGCTGACTATGCAGACTGCCCGTCAGGGATATTCCGAGGGCCCATTGATGTTTAAGCGGAAAGGTATCTATTATTATGTATATACGTTGAGTGGAAATCAGAACTATGTCAATGCTTATATGATGAGCCGTGAATCTCCGCTTAGTGGTTTCGTCAAGCCGGAAGGTAATGATATCTTCCTCTTCTCCGCTCCCGAAAACCAAGTCTGGGGCCCCGGCCATGGTAATATCTTCTATGATGAAAAGACGGATGAGTACATTTTTCTCTATTTGGAATATGGCGACGGTGGAACTACCCGCCAAGTATATGCCAATCGGATGGAATTTAATGAAGATGGAACCATCAAGACCTTAGTGCCCGATATGCATGGCGTAGGCTATCTGTCCGCTCCTCAGGAGGCACGCCGGAACCTGGCGTTGCAGGCTGACTTCCGGGCTTCCAGTGAGAAAGCTCCCCGTACGGTGGTGGTAGACATTGAGACACAACCGAATGATCCTTTGCCGGAGAAAGCCTCGGTGAAGAAATATACCCGTACACATACCTATCAGGCTACCTATGTAGGCGATGAATCGAACGGAACCCGTTGGATGGCTGCCATCACGGATAGCAGTCCGTACATTACGGTGGATTTGAAAGAGATGCGCAACGTTGGTGAATGCCAGTTCTATTTCACCAAGCCCACAGAAGGGCATACGTGGAGGCTGGAGAAATCTGTCGATGGTAAGCATTGGCAGGCGTGTGCCGAAGAAAAGAAACTTCAGGCACGGTCTCCCCATGTGGCTGTGGGTATCGGTGGGGCACGTTATCTCCGCTTACATATTCTGCGGGGAGATGCGGGGTTGTGGGAATGGAAAATATATGAGTAAGGCAATGGTGATGCCTCTCCATCAATATTTATAAGTCAGCATAATACGCCCTTCCGAAGTATTGGAAAAGACATTGGCGTGATACCTGTATTTGGTATCGCGGGTGTAGTTCATAAATGTGCCGGTGAGGTACAGTTGCTTCCGCAATTTCAGGTCCAGCCGGAGGCCGACTGCATGGAGAATGGCCCTCCGATTTTTCGTAATTTAATAGACATAATTAGACCCCCCTTCGTCCCAGTTGATGTCTTGGGGATACCCTTTCCAGGTGAACATGTGGTAGACTTCGTAGATGGTGGATATGGCAAGACGGTCCTTGTAGGTAAAGTTAAAGTTGAGCTTGCTGCTGTAGCCGCTGGCCAGGTTGTAGATGCGCTCGTCCACTTGATAATAGTCGCTGAGGGCACCTCCCAGAAGGATGGCGTTGAGGTAGGCGTAACCGTCTATTCCCCAGTTTCGTTTGAGGTTTCTTTTGTAGATGAGGCCGCCGCCCACGGAAGCGGGTGTACAGAATTTATAAGGTACTTTTGCCGATACTGCCGATATCGTGTCCGAATCGTAGTAATCGAAGTGCTGGTACAGCCCAAGGCTGAGATAGTGCTTCTCATTGTTCACCAACTCTTTGGCTACCAGTCGGCCAACAATGTTTATCTGTCCCAGGACCGGTTGATCTTTCTGCCAGTTCAGGTTCGCCTGGATGGAGAAATAGTCGTAGGGTTTGGTATCTTCCGCATCGAAGCGGTCGCCGTATTCGACGTTGATTTCGGAGGCCAGCCCCACACCTTTGTCCAGAATCTCGTCTTTCAGTTCCAGGGTACGTATGCCCAGAGATACATCCACACTTACATCGGGTACCCCGAATTGCTTGCCCGAAGTGGAACGTCGCTTCCAGGCGTCTCCGTTGATGATACGGGTTAGCCCGCGCATGGGGGATACCAGGAGCCCGGCAAACTCCAGTCCGAAGCGTGACCAACCGGTTTTCCGGTCGTCGAGGATGAGGTCGGAAACCCTGTAAGTCACTTCACCCAGGGCCATACCGCCGATGGGGGTGGCAATGATGTCGTTGGTAGAGGGATATTCGTTTTCCATAAACATCTCCCACATGAAGCTGCCGCCAAAGGCGAAGAGGCCGGACTGCCAGAAATTGTATCCGTTGGACCGGGCAGAGTTGAAGTACAGACTGCCGTGGTAGGGGTGCATGAACATATTGGTGCCCATGGCGTCATTGTCCCACACGAAACCATGCTTGAGGTTGTCCTTGATAGTACGCCCGTTGATGTAGGCAAAGTCGGCCTTGCGGATGTAGCGGTCGAAGGCCCAGACTCCCATATTGATACCGAAGACCATGGTGCCCGCCTGAAGCCCCCTTTTTCGGGAGTAATAGTCTATATCGAGCGAGTCGGCAGGTCGGGGAGTGGCTAAACGGTGGCGGATGGCGAGTTGCGGATAAGCCACATCAATGGCTATCAGGAAGGTGAGCAGAGTCAGCAGTAACTTTTTCATGACGCAAACATAGGGGTTTTTATCAAATGCACGTAGTTGTATTTTTCGTAAAAAGTCTCTAGTACTTCTTATTTAACTCGTTTGCAGCATAAAAGGTTCGCGAAAGGGACACTTTTCTATAACCTCACTCTCTTTCCGAATTCCGAAACATCTGCGGCGTTACCCCCGCATGTCTCTTAAAGAACTTATTGAAGAAAGCGGCATTATTGAACCCCAAATTCAGCGCAATATCCTTCACCGGCGTATTCTCTGTACGCAGTTGCGTCTTGGCATCCATGATGAGCGTCCTGTTGATAATCTCCATTGCCGTATGCCCCGACTCTTTCTTGACAAGCCGGCAAAGGGCGGACGGCTGCATATTCATCTTCTTGGCATAATACGCCACTTGGTGCTCACGGGCATATTCCTCATGTACCATCCGGACGAAAATCCGGTACTGATGGAAATGCCTGCTGCCCGGCGTTTCTTTCAGCTTCGTCTGTTCTGGGCAAAGTTCGGATATCCCCTGCAACATCAGACTTAGGAACGACTGCAGCACAGCTTCGCTCAACTTCTCCCCAACCTCCTTATGAAGATGCGACAGAAATGTAAACATCTCCAAGTAAAGTTGCGAAACTACTTCCGACAACGAGAAAACATAATGCTTGCCGATGATATGAAACTTATCCATCATATTCTTACCCATTCCGGCATGCTGTATCAGCTGCTGCGAGAACATGACAGCATGTATTTCCACATCATCTGATGCGGTCAGCAGCTGGACGAAAGTCTCGGGAGGAACGGCTATCAGTTCATTCGCTCCAATCCGATATTCAGTATGATTAATAATTGTTTTCAAGTAACCCTTACTGCAAAGGGCGAAAATGCCTCCTTCCGTCTTATAAGCCTGTCCCAACAGATGGCTCAGCCCGCCTGCCGTGATATGCTGATATGCAATGAAGTCTGCATGTATATTGAATTTAGTTATACCCATGTCTTGCCTTTTAGGTCTGCAAAATTGAATGATATTGATATATAATCCACAGGAATAACCGTTAAATTCGACTCTTCATCTCTTTTTGTCCCGTTAAAAGATGTAAAGGTGTGAATGATGGAATATTTCTGCGTCTAAATGGAATATTAAATTCTTTCGGTTTGTTTGCCACCTACCCGTTTAAGCCCGACCTTTGCTGCCTACACGATAAACATAACCCTTTATGAACGCTGATATACCCCAAGAAGTACGGATAGTGAACGCCATTGCCGAACAATTGTTCGATGTATGGCCCGTCAGTATTGTCATGATCGACCTCGAAGACCGCATCTGGCGCGTGAACAAACAGATGAGTGATGAACTTCAATTGGATACGGACATCATCGGAAAGTCTGTCTTCGATCTGTTGGAAGTAGTGCAGGATAAACAGAATGTCCTACCCCGTTATTTACAGGAACTGCACGGAGGTTGCCAGCGTGTCATTCCCTTGTCTTCCAACTGTTTCATCTATGAACAGAAACGGCATATCAGTTTCCTGATACAAGGCGCTCTGATGGGCGTGTATGAAGAAGACCGGCTGGTAAGAATCGTACTCTACTACCGCAATGTGCTGGAAGAAAGAACCCAGAAACACCTGTTAAACATCGCCCTGAGCCGCACGCAGATATTCCAGTGGTCATTCGACCTGGAACGCAACCTCATGATTATCGATCCCCGCTACTTCGAATACCTGGGCATCCCCAACCGAGACAACGCCCTCACTTCCGAAGAATTTGCCTATCTGGTGCATCCCGATGACCGGCAATCTGTGTTTGACGCTCTGATCTCACAACTGGATGGCAACCTTAATGAAGAACCTGTAGAATACCGTCTCCGCCGTGACGACGGCAGTTGGGAGTGGTTCGAAGCCCAGTCCACCTACGTTGGGCAGTTGAAAGAAACCCCTTTCCGTGTCGTTGGCATCTGCATGAGTACCCAGAAGTATAAGGATACTGAAGACCGTTTGAACGAAGCCCTGCGTAAAGCCCGGCACAGTGATGAACTGAAAAGTATCTTCCTTGCCAATATGAGTCACGAAATACGCACCCCGCTCAATGCCATCGTTGGCTTTTCCTCGCTGCTGGCCTACGGAGACTCAGACCTGACCAAGGACGACATCGTCGAGTTCACCTCCCTGATTGAAAAGAACAGCCAACTGTTGATGGTCCTGATTTCCGATATTCTGGACCTTTCCAAGATAGAGTCGAACACCATGGAATTCAATTTTTGCAGCATCTCTCTCCATCGGGTGCTGAATGAGATAGGCAGTGCGCAAAGAATGAATATGCGGAAAGGTGTGGAACTACTGTTGGATCTTCCCGGACAGGAGGTTACCATTTATACTGATCCTACCCGCATGAGCCAGGTTATCAACAATCTGGTGAACAATGCGATAAAGTTCACCTCTGAAGGAAATATCCGTATAGGCTACCGGCCCGTTTCCTCCGAGTCTGTAAGGATATTTGTGGAAGATACCGGAACAGGTATGGCAAAAGAAGTAATTGAACATATCTTCGACCGTTTTTACAAAGGAGACGCCTTCAAACAAGGCACAGGATTGGGACTTGCTATCTGCCGGACAATCATCGAACGCTTCAAGGGGAAGATCAAAGTAGTGTCTACACCCGGAAAGGGTACACGTTTTACAATCATCCTGCCGCTGAAAGTAGAAGAATAAAGTGCTCTTTTATGTAGATTTGATGCAATAATATAGGCTTACGATGTCATATCCCGCTGGAAATCGTTACCTTTGCAGCCCTGAACGATAAATTCATTGACACTATGATATCAGTAGAAGGACTGAAGGTAGAATTTAATGCAACCCCTCTGTTCGAAGACGTCTCTTACGTAATCAACAAAAAAGACCGCATCGCCCTGGTGGGCAAGAATGGTGCGGGTAAGTCTACCATGCTCAAGATATTGGCCGGACTACAGCAGCCCACTTCCGGCGTCGTTGCCATTCCCCGAGAATGTACTATCGGTTACCTGCCGCAGGTGATGATTCTCAGTGATAAGCGTACCGTGATGCAAGAGGCGGAACTTGCCTTCGAACACATCTTCGAAATGCAGGCGGACATCGAACGCATGAACCAGCAACTTGCCGAACGCACCGATTATGACAGTGAAGAATACCATAAACTCATCGACCGTTTCACTCATGAAAACGAACGTTTCCTGATGATGGGCGGCACCAACTTCCGTGCTGAAATAGAACGAACCCTGCAAGGTTTAGGTTTCAGCCGCGAAGACTTCGACCGCTCCACCAGTGAGTTCTCCGGTGGTTGGCGTATGCGTATCGAGCTTGCCAAACTCCTGCTTCGCCGTCCCGATGTGCTGTTGCTCGACGAACCTACCAACGGACTGGATATCACCTCCCGGCAAGCCTTGAAACGTATCATCAGTCGCACCGTGGATGATGAAAGCACCTTGTTCATCTCCACTCATCAGGCACACGATTTCGAAAACTTGTTGGATCACCTCATCATCCTCAGCGAAGGCGAAATCTTACTGAACCGCTCACTGGATGAAATCAGCGAACGGCTGCTTTTTGCCCGCACAGCCTATCTACCCGAAGATAGCCTTTATAGCGAACAAGACCTGCATGGCTACTTCTCCATCCTACCTAATGAAGAGGGAGAAGAGAATACACCGGACATTGAACTACTGTATAAGGCAGCGCTGCAAGTACCGGAGAAAATAAAAATGATATGGAACGAATAAATCATAAGAAGAAATTATGAATACGACTTTTAATCTGAAACGTTTCTTCCTATTGGAGAAATACAAGAAGCAAGAAACCGGAAAACACTTATTATGGAGTGCAGGTGTCGTTCTGGGGATTTGCCTTCTCTGTATGATGTATAATATTAATAAAGGAGCAAGTTTCTATACAGAACAGACGCAA
>OGFW01002385.1_pt1 | contig 11642 bp, 8 predicted proteins | sample 1570991 | NCBI WGS metagenome assembly OGFW01 (sample SAMEA2582074, study PRJEB24529) | metagenome | biome: Human gut stool | place: China | collected 2011
TCGAAATCGCTGGTGCTTTTCTGGTTCTCTTTTGGCACGCAAAAGAGAACTTAGCCCCAATGCAAAAGCGCTCTGACCCCGCGCCACAAGCGCGCAATGTCGTTTCCCTTTTTCGCACGTCCCGTTTTGCATCAGCTATTACGCTTTCGATTTATTCGCCGCCAGCGCAATACTCAGCTGTGCCACATCCGACGGCGACACGCCGGGAATGCGTCCCGCCTGCCCCAAGTTTTTCGGGCGGATGCGGGCCAGCTTCTCGCGGGCTTCCAATGTCAGGCCGGTGAGCTCTGTGTAAGAGAAATCCTCCGGGATGAGGGTCTTCTCGTGGCGGGCCACCTCGTGTATCATCCGGTCCTGCCGGGCAATGTAACCCGCGTACTTGATTTCAGTTTCCAGACGCTCAGCCAGCATGGGCGTGATTCCCTCACCCCAGCCGATCATGCCCGCGATGAGCGGATAGTCGATCTCCGGCCGGCGCAGCAACTCTTCGGCAATGCCGCCCTCTGCGGCCGGGGCGAGGCCCGCCGCTTCCATCGCGGCGCGCAGGTCCGCCGTGCGCAGATGGGCGTCATGCAGACGGCGGCGCTCTGCGTCCAGCACAGCCTGCGTCTGCTGGTACTTTGTCCAGCGGTCATCCTGCACGAGGCCATATTCCCTGCCGATGGGCGTCAACCGGGTGTCGGCGTTGTCCTGACGGAGGGTCAGACGGTACTCGCTGCGGCTGGTCATCATCCGGTAGGGGTCCATGACGCCCTTGGTCACAAGGTCATCGACCAGTGTGCCGAGATAGCTCGACTGCCTGGGCAGGATGAGCTGGCTTTCGCCCAATGCGTTCCGGGCAGCGTTCAGACCGGCCAGCAGGCCCTGCGCGGCGGCTTCCTCGTAGCCCGAGGTGCCGTTGAACTGTCCCGCACCGTAGAGGCCCCGCACCACCTTGCTTTCCAGCGTGGCTTCGAGGCTGGTTGGGTCTACGCAGTCGTACTCGATGGCGTAGGCCGGGCGCATGATCTCAATATTCTCGAAGCCCTTGATGCTCCGGTAGAATGCATTCTGCACATCCTCCGGCAGACTGCTGGACGCACCCTGCAGATACATTTCCTCGGTGTTCTCGCCGCAAGGCTCCACGAAGATGGGATGCCGGTCCTTCCCTGCAAACCGCACTACCTTGTCCTCAATCGACGGGCAGTAGCGCGGGCCGACGCCCTCGATCATGCCGCCGTAGAGCGGGCTGCGCTGGATATTGTCCAGAATGATTCTGTGCGTCTCAGGGTTGGTGTAGGCGATCCAGCACTCCACCTTGTTGTGCATAGGGGCATCGGTCATGAAGCTGAAAGGCTGAAGTTCATTGTCCGGGTCGCCGGGCTGGCATTCCAGCTTAGAGAAGTCGATGCTCCGCCGATGCACGCGGGCAGGCGTACCGGTCTTGAAGCGGCGCAGCGGCAAACCGGCGGCCTTCAGGCTCTCGGTGAGGGCGTTGGCCGCGTGCATCCCGTCGGGGCCGGAGGCGTACCATGCATCGCCCACAAAAATTTTTCCGCCGAGGTTGGTGCCGGTGGCGATGACCACGCACTTTGCGCCATACTCCCCGTTCAGCTGGGTAACGACGCCCTTCACATGGCCGTCCTCCACCTCGATGGAAATGATTTCCGCCTGATGGATGGCCAGCCCCGGCGTCAGCTCAAGGGCGTGCTTCATATATTCATGATAGCGCTTGCGGTCGGTCTGGACGCGCAGGGCGTGGACAGCGGGACCTTTGCCCTTGTTGAGCATCCGGCTCTGTAAATAGGTGGCATCTGCCGCAAGGCCCATCACACCGCCTAGTGCATCCAATTCGCGTACCAACGTGCCTTTTGCCGTGCCGCCGATGCTGGGGTTGCAGGGCATATTGCCGATGGCGTCCAAGCTCATAGTGAACACCGCCGTCTTTGCGCCCAGCATCGCGGCGGCATGGGCCGCCTCAATGCCCGCATGGCCGGCACCGATGACGATAACGTCGTAGTCTCCTAAATGGTTCATACTTTCCTCTATTTGCAACATAAAATCTTCGGCGAAGCCGTAAATCGGAGAAACGAGAAAAAAGCGTTTAGCGAAGCGGCTAGCTTTTTTCCGTTTCGACTACCCCTTCGGGGTCTGAAAGGGGCGAGCAGCCCCTTTCTCGTGGATCCAGCGCGTCGAAATCGCTGGTGGTTTTCTGGTTCTCTTTTGACATCAAAAGAGAACAATTCCACTTAACGTAAAAGCGCTCTGCCCCGCGCACAGGCGCGCAACGATACTGTCCTTACTTTCCCACACAGAACCGCTCAAATACCTCGTTAATGACCGCCTCCGAGGCGTTCTCCCCTGTCAGCTCACAAAGTGCATCCAGCGCGTCGTCCACGCAGACCGACACGGCATCCAGCCCGAGTCCCTGCGCAGCGTCCAGCGCTCCGGCTACGGCATCCCGAGCGCGGGTGGCAGCGGAAAGCTGCCGCTGTCCCGAGAGGCTGGCGGCGTGGGGGTCGATTTGGTTGGTCCCCAGCAGGCGGGCTACCGCCGCCGCGATGACCTTCCGCGCCCCTTCTTCCTGACAGCAGACCGGCAGCACCATCGCAAAATAGGGTGCGATGAGCTCGGCGTCGAACCGGGTGGGCTTGTCCTCTTTATTGACCAGCGCGATGGCCGGACGACCCGCGCAGCGCTGAGCCAGCTCCAGGTCCTCCCGGGTCGGGCGCTCCGAGCCGTCGAAGACGGCGAGGATAATCCCCGCCTCGTCCAGCTTCTTCCAGCTGCGGCGGATGCCTTCGGCTTCTATCTCGTCTTCCGTCTGACGCAGACCGGCAGTGTCGAAGAGATTCAGCCGGACGTCGCCCAGCTGAACAGCCTGCTCCACCACGTCGCGAGTGGTTCCGGCCACCGGCGTGACAATGGCCCGGTCAAATCCGGCCAGCAGGTTGAGCAGGGTGGATTTGCCCGCATTGGGCTTGCCCACGATGGCACAGTCCACGCCCTCGCGGAGGACAGCGCCCGCATCGTAGCTCTGGATGAGGGCGTCCAGCTCCTGCTCTACCCCGCCTAAGACCTCGCACAAGTGGCTCTGGCTCAGTTCCGGGACATCTTCCTCAGGGAAATCCACCCAGGCGGCCAGATGGGCCTGCAAGGCCGTCAGAGCATCTTTCTGGGCCGCTATCTTCCGGGCCAGCGCACCGTTCAGGGAGGCATTTGCCAGCGCCGCCCCCTGTCGGCCATCGGCGGAGATGATGTCCATGACGGCTTCGGCCTGGGTCAGACTGAGCTTGCCGTTCAGGAAAGCGCGGCGGGTGTACTCGCCGGGAGCGGCAGGCGACGCGCCCGCCGCAATGCAGGCTTCCACCAGCCGCCGGGCGACAGCACTGCCGCCGTGGCAGGAAAGCTCCACCACATCCTCGCCGGTGTAGCTGTGGGGCGCGCGGAAAAACAGCGCCACGCCCTCATCGAAAGCCTCTTCCCCCTCCACGAACGCACCGAACATGGCCGTATAGCCTTTGGCGTCCGCGACTTTTTTGCCTGGGTTGGCCGGACGGAACACCTTCGCTGCCACTTCATAGCTTTCCGGGCCGGACAGCCGCACGATGGCGATGCCGCCCGCACCCGGAGCGGTAGCAATGGCCGCAATGGTCGAATGCTGCATCTTCTCCCCTCCTTATGAGCAGATGAATACAGTATATTCTACCACGAACCGCCAAAAAAAGAAATATGCTGCGCAAAAAAGCGGCACACCGCCGGAGAGTCCGGCAGCGTACCGCTTTTGCATTTTATCCTCGGGTCTTCCCGGCAAGGCGATAGTGCTCTTCCTTTGCCAGATACATCCGTGTTTCGGCCGATTTGACGAGGACTTCCATGTCGATGCCGCCCGCGCTGTGAGTCGCTGTACCCACGGCCACCGAGTAACCAGCCTCGTCCACCTCCTGCACCAGCTTGTGGATGAGCGCGCGCATCTCTTCGGCGCTCTTGTCCATCGCAAAGGCCACGAACTCATCGCCGCCCACACGGTAGCTGTACTTTTCGCCGAAGATGTCCCGCACCTTGGCTGCCACGGTCTTGAGCATCTCGTCGCCTGCCGCGTGGCCCCGGGTGTTGTTCAGCTCATGCAGGCCGTTCACGTCCAGATAAACACAGCTCAGCGTGCTGCTGCAGTGCATCGGGTAGTCGTGCATCTGGCTCTCGTAGGCGTTGCGGTTTTTCAGGCCGACGTTCAAGTCCGTCTCCGCGATGCCCAGCAGCTTGTGCCGGATGGAAAAATTTTCGTGCATCGAAAGCATGATGAAGGTGGATATGATGCAGGACACCGCACCAAACACCATGCCGTCCAGAATATCAACCGGGAGTGTCTCTTTACTCTTGAACAAAAAGCAGGTCAGGATGAAAACACCATCGAAAAAGACGACATTCAAGATATGCTGGATGGGCCGCATGACAAAGAGCAGCGGCACTGCCAGCAAGAACGCAATAAAGCTCACCGTAGGAGTATCGGGAGAAGGATGGATGCCCAGATAGATGCCCAGCACATAGAGCAAAGCCTCAAAGGCGTACATCAGCCAGGTCAGCAGCAGGCCGTTTTTTCCCGGGAATGTCCGGTTGACCGCCTGCAGGCCCATGCACACGGCCAGCGCTATCATATAGGCCAGCATATTGGGCCGCAAAAATTCCAGAACCCCAGACAGTATCCATAAAACTGTAAGAAACGCACAGGCTATCCCCAGGTAGGCCGTCACACGTTGGCGGTTGGAGCGCTGTATATCCGGCAGACAGGCTTTGTACTTCTCCCGTGACATCTCTGCATACAGCAGCAGCCTTCGCAATGCTTCCATAGCCATCCTCTTTTCAAACCGCATTCGTCCCCGCACTGCACGAGGGCGCACTTTCCCCTTTATTCTGCGGGTTTTTCTTATTTTATCATGAAGCTCCCAAAAAGAAAATATCCAGCGCATTCCAGCGTTTATTTTCTATGATATGCTAAAAAGAGGCAATTAAATTTAGCCATATTACCCATTGATCCTTCACTTTATCGTGCAGCAAAAAAGGGTGTGCAGCCCCTGAAAGGCTGCACACCCCGCTGCGTGTGAAAGAAAAATCAGAATGCGGAAATATCGGCCGTAGTGATGGCCTTGCCGGGCAGGGTGCGGCTGTCGGCGTTCTCCGACAGAGCCAGCTTGCCCTCGCGCAGCAGCTTGACGGCCTTCTCGTGGTCAGCAGCGTTCCAGTTGTTGCCCACGAGCTTCCAGTTGTTGTCCACGTGCGGCTCGATGGTGCCGCCCTTGACGGTGCGGATGTACTCGCCCAGCAGTTCGCGGATGCCGCCCACATCGCCGCGCACGTCGATCTCCAGCAGCTTGGGCAGCTCGTCGCCCTCCTTGAAGATGTCGGCATAAGCCAGCAGCTGGGTGGTGGCACGGTAGTTGTTGACGGCCACCACGAAGCTGTCATCGTCCTCCACCGGACGGCCATCCATCCAGGTCAGGTTCTGGATGCGGTTGCCGGGCTGCTTGGAGATGTCGAGGTCATACTTGACGCCTGCAAAGGCATCGTACAGGTAATAGCGGACGGAAGAGTCGAATGCGATGGTCACATCGCCCGGCTCCCAGGTCTTGAAGAAGGCAGCAGACCACTCCATGAACTGACGCAGCTGCCAGCCGTTCATCTGCAGCTTGTACAGGGTGTTCTGGTAGGTGTAGATGCTTGCCATGTCGCACTTGCGGATGGTACCCTCGCGCATCTGGGAGGTCATGGAGGTCAGAGCCGTTGCGGACACCTGAGCGTCGGTGTAGTACATCTGTACCTCGTTGATGAAGTCCAGCAGAGCGGTATCCTGCACCATGGCCTGCGGCAGGCAGTCGATCTCGTTTTCGGGGGCCAGATCACCGCCGACCAGCTGGCCGATGGGGGTCACGGCGTCGTCCTTGGCGCGCTGGTCGTACTCTGCCAGCAGAGCAGTCAGCTCGGGGTCGGGAGCGTAGTCCTTGATGGTCAGGTTCTCAGAGGTACGGTCCTTCACCTTCCACTTGCCGTTCAGGCCGCGCTCGAGATAGACGTGGATGTCAGAGACAGTGGCGCCTGCATTCTTGTTCTCGACCACCAGCACGCCGTTGATCATCTTGTTGGGGATGCTCTTGTGGCCGTGAGCAGCGACGATGACGTCGAACTCAGGGCAGGCATTTGCCAGGTCGGTGACGCCGGAGCCATAGACGCCGTACTCATTGTCAACATCCATATGCATAACGCCGATGATGACATCCACATCGTTCTTGATCTTATCAATGATCTTGCGGCTCTCGTCCACCGGGTTGGTAACAGTCCAGCCCTCGAGGTTCTTGGCGTCCCAGCGGGTGATGTTGGGAGTGACCATACCGATGACGCCGATCTTGACGCCGCCCTTTTTGATGATGGTGTAGCCGTCAGCCAGAGGCTTGCCTTCGGGGCTGTAGACGTTGCCGGTCAGCACCTTGGCCTTCTGCTGGGAGAGCACCTTTTCCAGCGTGGCCATGCCATAGTTGTACTCATGGTTGCCGGTGACGTAGACATCGTAGCCGATGGCGTTCTGAGCAGCGATCATGGGGTGGACATCGTCGTTCAGGAACAGCTCAGCGGAGTTTGCCTGAATGGTGTCGCCTGCATCCACGACCAGCGTGGTCTTGGTGCGGTTCTCCTTGATGGCAGTTGCCTGCTGGGCCACGCTGCCGGAGGCGTCAGCCTTGTTGGCGGCGTAATCCCAGGGGTCAAACTTACCGTGGGTATCGCTGGTGGCAAGGATCTGCAGGTCCATGCTCCACAGGTCTTTGATGCCGGCAGCGGAAGCAGCCGGGACCAGACCGCTCATTGCGGCGGCGGTGGCCGATGCACCGGCCACGCGCAGGAAATTACGGCGGGAAATCTTATTCTGTTCCATAATAATTCCTCTCTTTTTTGCTTGGTATACACTCCGAAGCATTTGTAGCTCTAGTATAAGGCTTGCCGACATTGTTTTACAATGTACAAGTAGGAGAAAAATTTCTTCCGGAATTGGACATATTCTCCAAATTTCCGATAAGAACGACTTTTCTTTCGAAATTATTCTTTCAGATTCGCTTTTCATCGTAAACCATCTTCATGCAAAAGATGTGTAAATTTATAGTGTTCCTCATACACAAAAAGACCCTCCCCTGCACGGCTTCCGCCATGCGGGAGAGGGTCTTATCATTCAGCTTTTACAGCTCGATCTTGCCGAAGCTCAGATCAGCGAAGTCATCCACACGCTCGGTGCGCTTGGGTGCCACAGGGGCAGCATTCTCGGCATCGCGCGGGGTGTAGGTGCGCTCAGGCACATTGGAGCGGTAGCCGCCCCGGCCGCCGCCATTGCGCGGGCCGCGGCCATTCCGGTCACCATGGCGCTCGCCGCCGCGATGATAGCCGCCGCTGCGGCCATTGCCGTTGCGGTCACGGCCGCCGCGGGGTCCGCGGGGACGTGCATTTGCGCTCTCAGCCACAGCGTTGGGGTCAGTGGAGTAGATGACCACACGGCGGTCACGGCCCTCGCCCTTGCTCTCGCTGCGGACGCCCTCCATCTTGCCGATGGCAGAGTGGATGATGCGGCGCTCGTAGGGGTTCATGGGCTCCATGGCAAAGCTGCGGCCAGTGCGGCGCACCTTGGCACCGATGCGCTGTGCCAGTGCGGTCAGGTCGCTCTCGCGCTTGTCGCGGTAACCGGCCACGTCGAGGCCCAGCTTGATGTAGTCGCCCTCGAGGCGGTTTGCCACGAGGCTTGCCAGATAGGACAGGCTCTCCATCGTCTCGCCGCGGCGGCCGATGAGGGCACCCATCTTCTCGCCGTCCAGACGGATGATGGTAGCCTCACCCTTCTGCACAGCGCTGAACTTGACGTCCTGTACGCCCATCTTCTCGATGACTTCCTGCAGGTAGTCCACAGCGGCCTTGACCTTGGCGTTTTCCTCGATGTTGATAGGGACTTCCACCTCTTCGCTCTCTGCGGCGGGAGCAGCCTGCTCTTCGGCAGGGGCAGCTTCCTCAGCGGGAGCAGCAGGCTCTTCCACAGCAGCGGGAACTTCAGGGGCAGTCTCTTCGACGACAGGCTCAGCCGCCACAGGAGCAGCCTTCTCCTCCACAACGGGAGCGGGCTCTTCAACGGGGGCAGCAGGAGCTGCCACAGGCTCGTCCGGCAGCTCGACGCTGACGCGGACCTTGGCGGGAGTGAGCTTCAGGCCCAGAAAACCGGTCTTCTGGGGCATTTCCAGCACTTCGTAGCTGACGTTGATGTCGTCCTTTTCCACGCCCAGCAGAGCGCAGGCGTTGGTGCGTGCTTCATCGACCGTCTTGCCGGTCGCTTCCTGCGTACGGATCATAACCGTCAATCCTCCTTCTTGTTTTCCAGCTCGCTCAGCGGAACGGTGCGCTCGTCCTTATAGCGCTCCTCATCCAGCTTGCGGGCATACTCCAAGCGGCGCTTGTTCATTTCGCTGGCGGAGATATTCTTCTCCACGACCTCGCCGGTCTTTTCATCTGTGACCTTGATGGTGGTGCTCTTTACACCGCGCTTCTGCTCCTTCTTGCGGGCAGCCATCTCGGCGGCGACCTCTGCCTTCATCTTCTCAGGGTCGTAGATCTTCTTCATCAACAGGCTCTGCACAGTCATCAGGATGTTGGAAACAACGTAGTACAGAGAGAAAGCGCTGGGCACGGTGAAGCAGAAGAAAACATACATCAGCGGCATCATATACATGGTCAGCTTCATGCTGCCCTGCATCTCCTGACCGCTGGCCTTCATGCTGATATGGGTGGACAGGAACATGGTCACGATCGCCAGGACCGGGAGGATCAGCAGGGGCAGGTTCTCTGCAGCCAGGCTGTACTGGGGCACACGGGTCAGGTCGATGCCAAAGAAATCCATGTGCTGGCCGAACTCGGTGATGGTAGCCACCTGATCCGGGGTGAAGCAGGAGGAAACGGTGCTCTCGCCTGCAATGACCTGTGCAATGATGTTGGTGTCGCGGGTCACGGTGGTAAAGCTGATGCCCATGGCAGTCAGGGCCTCACCTGCGGCGGTCAGGGCATCGGCACCAATGTGGAAGATGCGCTGCAGCGGGCGGTACACCACCTCGATAACACCGAACATGACCAGGAAGTTGACCAGCATGGGCATACAGCCTGCGGTGGGCTTGTAGCCCTGCTCCTGCAGCTTCATCAGCTCTTCCTGCTGCTTTTCGGGCTTGTCGCGGTACTTTTTCTGGATCTCGGCCACCATGGGCTGGAAAGCGCTCATGCGGGCCATACTCTTCTGCTGGTTGAGCTGGAGGGGGATCTTGATCACGGTGATGAGCAGGGTGAACAGGATGATGTCCCAGCCGTAGTTGGGGATCAGCTTGTAGATCCACTCCATTACATAGCCCAAGGGCCAGCCCAGGATGTACAAAGGATTCATAGTTTCGTCCATTCTGCCCCGCCTGTGGTGCGGGACGTTTAGATTTTTATGAGAAGGACACCCCGCCCACAGTGCGGAGCGTCACAAGAAGCTGGTTATACAAGTCCGACGGGTAGCTTTCTCCTCGGAGAAACTCCCCGCCGAACTATCCATGCCGCCTTTTAAATAATTTCGATACCGAGAGCTTTCTCTCCGGGTTCACCCAGCGGCCTTTGGGCGGCACCGGGTCAAAGCCCCAGCGGCCAAGCGGGTTGCACCGGGCGATGCGCCAGGCGGTGAGCAGCAAGCCCTTGATGCAGCCATGGGTCTGGATGGCTTCTATGCCATACTGGCTGCAGGTGGGGGTAAAGCGGCAGTTGCGGCCCAGCCCCGGGCTGATAAAGCGCTGGTAGAACCGGATGGGCGCACAGAGCGCGTTCCGGCAGACGCGGGAGACGGGATTCACTGTTTTGCGGCCCGGTCTGCAGGCGGGACCGTGGCAGGGGGCTTTGCGCCCGGCTGCTTTGCCTTGTCGGGCAGGCCGGCCTGGGCAAAGAGCCTGGCCACCACTTCGCTGAGCTGCCAGCTCTTCAGGCGGGGGGTCATGCCCCGGGCCACAAACACCAGATCATAGCCGCCGATGTTCTGATCCAGATGCTCATCAATGGCAGCCTTCATCACACGGCGGGCGCGGTTGCGCTGGACGGCATGGCCGATCTTTTTGGTGGCTGTCAGGCCCACGCGGGTCTTTTTGCCGCGGGTCTTGAGCACATACAGCACCAGCGCCGGGTTCACATAGGACTTGCCGCGGGCATACACGCGGCCAAACTCGCTGTTGCGGCGGATGGGACGATAGCGCACTGCTCCGTCGCCTCCTTTTCGGTTAAAAAATCGCAGAACTTCCCTAAAGGCAAAGTTCAAAATTCAGTATAGCAAAAAAATGCCGACATGAAAAGGCTGTCCGGGCGTTTTTTGTGCCAAATCTTTTGCCAAATTTTTAGTCATTCCGCGCGCAGAACGTCCAAAATAAGAAAAAGACCGCCAATTCAGGATCAGCAGTCTTTTGTGCGCATGTTCAATTCTGCGCCGGATCCCTGGCAAAGCGGGATCAGACGGTCAGGCTCTTGCGGCCCTTAGCACGGCGAGCATTGATGACCTTGCGGCCGTTCTTGGTGCTCATGCGGGTCAGAAAGCCATGAACTTCCTTGCGATGACGCTTCTTGGGCTGAAAAGTTCTCTTCATGGTTGTATCCTCCGTAAAAACTCGTCCCCGGTAATGGGGTATTTCTGGTCCCAAATTGGGGACAGGCTTGCAATTCAACAGTATATCGCACACTATCCCCTTCTGTCAAGCGTTTTTTTCACTTTCCAGCAAACTTTTTTCAAATTTCTTTGTGAAAAAGCTTTCAACTTTTTCACCGGTTCTCCGTGGAAAACTTTTCTTCCACCATATCTTGTGCCTCAAAACCGCCTTGGACACAAGAGCCGCGAGGGCACGATGGAGCGTCTTTTCTTATGTATTATAAATTACATTATAGAATATAGACGCAGGGAGATTTTTGTGGTATACTAACGGGGTATCAGCAGCATTGTTGAAAACTTCGACCAATTCAATGGAGTGGATGTTTTATGGATTCTTTCAAGGACGTTTTAGAGGCCGCCCAGGCATACTGCAAAACGCAGATGGCCGAGCCGACCTATAATCTCTACATCGACGGACTTGAGCCCATCAGCTTTGAGGACTCGAGCCATATCACCCTGTCGGTGCGCAACGATTTCATCTGCAAGATCGTCACCGACCGCTACCTCGGCCTGCTGAAAGAGGCCTTTAAGACCGTGCTGGGCTTTGACGTGGACATCACGCTGGTGGTGCCCAGCACCCCGCCCCATGAGGTGGTGCTGGCCCAGCAGTACGAGGCAAACCCCGCCTCCCCGCAGGGCAACTACGAATTCACCTTTGAAAACTTCATCAAGGGGCCGTCCAACCAGTTTGCGTTTGCTGCTGCGCAGGCTGTGGCGGCAAACCCCTCCGGGGCGTATAACCCCCTGTTCATCTACGGCGGCTCCGGCCTTGGCAAGACCCATCTGCTGACCGCCATTCAGACCGAGATCAAGCGCACCCACCCCGATTTCGTCATCATGTATGTCACCTGCGAGCAGTTCACCAACGAGCTGATCGCCGCCATCCGCGCCGGCAGCACCGAGGACTTCCGGATGAAGTACCGCGTGGCCGACC
>OGFW01002392.1_pt1 | contig 11620 bp, 5 predicted proteins | sample 1570991 | NCBI WGS metagenome assembly OGFW01 (sample SAMEA2582074, study PRJEB24529) | metagenome | biome: Human gut stool | place: China | collected 2011
CCTCAGAAAGTCCGGGTTCATTATCTACCTTACGAAGAGCCATAACACAGGCATCGTTGTTCAATGCCACGTAATGCTGCCCATCCTCACTGTAGCCCAAATGAAGTGCATTGCCCAACTTTGTGGCTATTTCTGTGCGTGTATAGCAAACGACCCTAGGTTTTCCACTAACGTTTGCTTGCGCACCATTTTCTTGTGCAACTATTCCTTCCGGAAGAATAATGGAAAGGAATAGAAAAAATGAAATATAATATATTTTTTTCATACGAAATAATTTGCGTTCTCTATCTATAGATAACTTGTTTAAACATTAATAATTTGATTTTAGGAGAAGCTTATTCCATAAATACTTTTCTTATACGTAAGTTTGAGATTATTTCACTAATGTTGGGCGAGGACCTAAATAACTACGTTTCATGCCCCCAAAATCAATTATCACTTTCTGAATAACCATACCCGGATCAGCGCACAATAATTTCAATGTATGCTTGCCTGGTTTCTCTATGTTCAGGTTCATGATACCAATAGCATTATTGCGCACTACGTTCTGTTTCCACTGACCGGAATATTCTTTGGTAGCTGTTGATACCCAATGCACTACACCGTTATCAATCATTACACCGTAACGCGTATCTCTTTGAGTATTGATGGGAAACAGTGGTAAAGCGTAAGTGTAAATCGTTACCGTTCCGGCGCTGAACGTATAGAAATCATATTCCACTTTTGGTGTTTCGGTGAGTTTCCAAGTGTTCTGAGAAGGTTTATCAGCTTCACCTAACTGGATACATTCGTTTTCATAACCTAATCCTTTAATAGTATGGATTGTAATATCTTTATTTTCTTGTTTACGATGATATAATCCGGGATTGATAGATACACAACCGTTGTCTTCCACATACATACCTTTCAGCTCATTTACGCTTGGCGAAACCGGATTGAATATCGGCAAGTAAACTGTTTCTATTTTTTGTCCGCAAGTAATGACAATCTCTCCCGTAATATTTGCTCCATGTGGAACTTTTGTCCAGTCTACTGAGAGAATGATGCGATCTTGCAGTAGTGTTTCACCTGATGTCTTATCTAGATTTATCCATTCTTGTTTGGCTGAAGCCTTCCATTGAAAAGCTTTATTCCCCCGATTGTATAGCTCAATAAATGAATTTTGTTTAGTATAGGGATTCAGACAAGGTAATACGTTCAGAGAGGTCACTCCATAATCGCTGTCTTTGCCTGGAATAAAAATCTGCATATTGGCTTCTGAAGAAATGGTACTAGTGTTTACTGGGGGCATATTCTGATAAGTAGCAACCCATCCTGGAGCCAATGACATCATGTGGTTCCATTTGCCATTCAGCATCTGATTGTAATGAACTGTATAACTATCGATGCTATCGTGATAACTTCGGGCTTTATTAGCATATAGTTCTGTAGAAGCACGTCCCTGGAGTGCATACCAGCGATTCTGTTGTGCGGTGAGCATTTTCTTATTCATCAATGTTGCACCTTTTACTGGATAGAATACTAGTTCATAAAAGGCTGCTTTGTACTTGTCTGGTAACTCTTCAAGGATTCTTTCACTCTTATTGGCAATACGGTCATACTCTGCCATCCGGTTTTCTGCTTCATTATAATTGATAAATGAGAAATCGGTATTTACAATCCGTTCGCGGCTATCAGAACTGTTCCATTCTATACCCCATCCCATTGCTTCGGGTTTACGTTGGAAACCCAGCTGATAGTACGTACTCATAATGTCTTGCAAATCGTCTTTATACTTGTCACCGAAGATAGAGGACAGGTAGTTTGCATCGAATTTATAGGCATTATCGTAGTTGAATAAATCAATATCCCATGCCAAATCCAAGAAGAACTTCATACCCAGCTCACCCGGTTTAATATCGCCTACATTAAGTAACCAATACCGATTAGCGCCTGTATCATATGCTTTTTTCATTTCTTCATATATCAGAGCGGGTGGTGTAGTATTGAGCCAAAGATAATCGTGCGGTTCACCTAAATAAGATATATGATAGTACACACCCGATGCACCACTGCGCTTCTGCTCTTTTGCATCACTTAGCTTTTTGATATAACCGAAATTGTCGTCTGGCCATACTATTGTAACATCGTCAGGTAATTTCATTCCTTTTTCATAGATATCGAGTACTTCTTTGTAAGGCACAAACACTTGTTGTATTTCCTCGGCGGGTCTGCCGATATATTTGCTGAGTATGTTGCGTTGATCCTGCAAAGCTGCTTCAGTTATCTCCGCTTTGCGGTCTTCTGGTACACCAATCAATCCAGCATCATGAATGCCACGCATAGCAATGACGTAAGCATTTTCGAAAGGAGCCGTTTGGGAGGTTCTTTTATCCAATACCTTCAATATGCCTTCTTTATTTGTCAGATAATTCCATTCACCATTAATTTTATTATCCCATTCAGTTGTATTATTGTATAACAAGGGTTCGCAATGTGCAGAGGTCATTACGATGCCGTATTTGTCGGCTACTTTTCTGTTATCGGGTATCAGGTTAAAAGCTGTTGTTCGGGGATGCATGGCCGGGGCCATCATATTTCCTTTCATACGGAGAATGAGTTCGCAAACTTTGGCGTATGTTTTGGGACCCATGTTTCCTAACTCTTTGTCGAAAGTGTTGGTTGCCCAAGGTTGTATGCCCCATCCTTCGTCATTGATGAAAATCCCCCGATACTTTACGCTGGGAGCTTTAGACACATATCGGGTAATATGTACATATAGGGTATTTTTTTGTTTTACAGGAACATCTGCCCACCAGTAAAGTGGATCAACGCCCATGACTTCAGATAAGGCAAATACACCATAGGCTGTTCCGCGTCGGTCACATCCGGCAATAACGAGAGCTTTTCTGATATTTTTATCCGGATTGTCCAGCGTTTGGATGATGTATTGTTCCCAGCCATTATGAATGGGGGATATGTCTAACTTGCCTTCGCTGACAAATCGATCTATAGTTCTGTTTTGGCCTACAGTTCCTATAATAACCATGTATGCAGAGGTTTTCTGTTTGCCGGATAAAGTAAGTTTTTTCCCGGTCACACTGCGGATATCCTCAACAAACAAATGAGCAGCTTCCTTTACAACCTCAAAATCGTTTTCATCGTAACTTATCAAAGTCTTACTATTGGAGGAAACGAGCGGAAAGGTTTGTTTCCCATCGGTCTCTTTCACAATGATTTGTCCCTGTGCAATTAATTCGAAACACAGGAAGAATAAGAAAATAAAATATCTCATACCAGTCTTGTTTTCAGTAAAAACCGGTCAGGTAAGTTGTCCCGACCGGTCTTGTTTTTTAATTATATCCGGGATTTTGATCTAATTTGGCACCAATGTTCGCCTCGATGGCAGATTGGGGAATGGGCCATAAATTGTATTTTTCTAACATTCCTATACCATCTCCACAAGTTTCCGGATTGGCGTAAAAGGGATTGTGTTTCATTACGCGTTCATATAATTTACCGGTACGCATTAAAGTGATTCTCCGCTTCTCCTCTACCCCCAGCTCACGCATACGTTCATCCAAGATGTAATCAAGGTCCACGCGCGATGCTTCCACGGGCTTAGCATGTGCACGACCTCTTACTTCGTTGATGTCTGTTGCAGCCAATTCTTTGTTATTTAGATTAAGATAGGCCTCGGCACGTAACAAATAAGTTTCTGCTAAACGGAACATATACTGATCGGTATAAGTAGTACCAGCAATGGCCTTTAATTCAAAAGTCGCTTTGTTAGCATACAATTCCTCTGGATGATTATAGGGGGTGGTCACTTTGCTCTGATAGGCATAGAGATACCGTCCTGGAATGGTCATGCTTCCACCTTGTCCTACTATCAAGTTTACTGGCGGATTGTCTACATCAATCGTATCAATTCCAAATTTTTGCTTGAAGTCTTCTTTAGTTACAGCGAATTTCCGAACAAAGTTATGATTAGCATTACGGATGTCACCTGTAAAATCATCTTCCCAAATAGTGTTTGTAAAGTAGGTTGTGGAAATTCCCCAACCAATCCCTCTTCCGCCTGTATAGTCGCTAACAGGCCAGCGGAAAGGAGTATAATCTTTAGTCACCTCTTTCCCGTCAATAACTTCTTTGACACGCAGTTTTACATCTCTTACCATAGGAGCACAATGTCTTTCGAGCATATAATTTCCGCCATTCTTCAAATCAGCAGTAGAACTTCCTCCACCTGGTAAGTTTGTTTCATACTGAATAACCCACAAACATTCTGTATTTCCTGTTGCCCGATTTTGATTATTTACTTGATAGAGATCCCAATAAACGTCTCCGGGAGTTTCATTGGCACGTGAGCCGAATCGTTGCTTCATCAAAGCAAGTGCCGGATTATTGATCACTTTACTGGCTGCATCAACTGCTTCTTGATTTTTTCCGACAGCAATATATATTTCACTCAATAGATGATAGGCGGCTGGAGAAGATATTTCACCATCTTTCACAGCTGTGATGTCTGGTAAATTCTCCGCTGCTTTTTTTACATCATCAATAGCTTGCTGAAGTGTCTCTTCACGTGTATTTCTCACAAAGTCTGTTTTGGGAGTTTCCAGTTCTTCTAATACAATGGGAACACCTCCATATAAATAGGCTAACGTACGATAAGACATACCTCTGAAGAATAACGCCTTTGCCTCGATAGTCCGTTTACTATCGTCAGTTATATCAGCAGTAGCCAAACGTGACAAAATAGTATTTGCTTCTGATATTATCTTATACAAGTTATCCCAGTGCACTTTAGGGATACTAGCTGTAGGATTAAAAGCAGCGTTCATATTGGCACTACGATTGGTGGTACCAGGTTCTCCATCATAAATCAAATCTGTACCATAAATATAATCGAAGGGGGTATTCTCATCCACGCCATAATATTCTAAACGAATCAGATTATACAGGTTGTTGAGTGACATGTTGAAATCTGTTTCTGTTATGAAAGAGTTTCCCGTACTATTGAAATCTTTTGGAGTTTCTTTCAAAAAACTGCTTTCATTGCATGATACCAAAAGTAATCCTGCCAACATGCATCCTATGATATATTTCTTTTTCATAATCATTCCGTTTTAATTAAAGTGTTATGTTTAAACCAAATGTGAAACTACGCATAACGGGGGTACTGAAATATCCGCCGTTCGTTTCAGGATCCCAGCCTTTCCAATTAGTGAAAGTGAGCAGATTCTTACCGTTAACATATAGATTAAGGTTCTGTAACCCGATAGTGCGTACCCACTTCTGAGGTAGATTATATCCCAACGTGACATCTTGTAATCGAATGAAACTACGGTCCTGATAGGCAGTGGGAGAAATGGCACCGGCATTGATGGAACGTGAATAAGTACCATCTGGATTGTTGGGTGACCAATAGTCTTTAGCTAGCTCGCTAATACGGTTCCAACGGCGACTATTGGCATCACCACGTACCAATGTTTCCGTATTCTTGCCTAAATAACCATGCTTTCCTCCTTGTACAGAGTTGATAAAGAAACTAAAGGTAAAGTCTTTCCAACGGAAAGTATTCAACAAACTGAAGCGATAGGCAGGGTCTTCCTTACCCAAAATGACACGATCGTCTACTGTAATCTTTCCTTCGCCCGTCACATCGCGAATCTTGTAGTTTCCTGGATTATAACCTGCCGGAATATCATCGTGCAGTTGGTAGATACCATCGATGATATATCCGTATATTGCCGATGTAGACTCGCCGATAAACAAATTGCTCGCTGTCAAGTCGTCTTCCCGACCGTCTCCGTCTTGGTCTCTACCAAGCAAAGAAAGAATTTTGTTGGAATTGGAAGATATGTTGAAAGTTGTACTCCACTCAAAGTCTTTCTGTACAAAGTTGCGAGAGGTCAAGGTCAGTTCCACACCCCGGTTCCGTATCTTTCCGATATTGGTACTGATAGATGAGAAGCCTGTCATAGAGGGAATAGTCATGTCATATAGCAGATCACGAGTAATAGTGCGATACGCTTCTAACGAACCGGTCAAACGGTTGTTGAAGAGATTGAAATCCAAGCCAAAGTTGAATCCTTCCGTCTTTTCCCATTTAAGGTCTGGATTTCCCATGGAATTCACTTTTTGTAAAATTTCTGTAGTACCTCCATCTCCAAACACATAACCGGAATTACTCTCCATACGTGCCAGCGATTTATAACGTGAAGTTTGGTTACCACTGATACCCCAACCGGCACGCAGTTTCAGTTGGTCTACCCAGGATAGTTTGAAGAATTTCTCTTCTGAAATAATCCATCCCACTGCTACTGAGGGGAAAATTGCAAATTTATTGTTTTCTGCAAATCCAGAAAAACCATCTCGGCGTGCAGTAGCCGTCAGTAGGTAGCGATCAAGATACTTGTAGTTGACACGTAGCATCTGATAAAGTAATGCCTCATCCCATGCTTCAGACTTTGTGAATTGTTCCTTTCCTAATTGCAGATTGTTATAACCCAATGTCATACGGGAGAAATTCTGTGCTTTTGCCTCTGTATAATTTTGCTTCCGTTCACTGGCACCGTAGAGGAAAGTGGCAGCTATATCATGTTTGCCAAAGGTGCCGGCATAATTTACTATATTGTCTACCGTATAATCATAATAGGAGGTATGCTGCTTATAAGCTTCACCCGTCAAGCTGGCACCATAGGGGTTGGCTTGGGAGTGTTCGTCTGTGCGGTAATTGTTACCATAATTCAGACGGTAGGTTAGTCCCTTAACTGGCAGTTTTATTTCTGCGTAAAAGTTGGCGAAGAAGTAGTTATGGCGTTCTTTGTCGTCCGTGAACAGGGCAGCAAGGGGTGTCAAGCCGATTCCTTGAAACGGATAAGGGATTAACTCGCCTTCCTTATCAAAGGCAGGTGTCAATGGATTGGAAGTGATAATATCCCATACTCCTGGCTGTGCTCCATCCTGATTAACGAAAGAGGCGAAAGTTTGCATGCCTAAATTCAACCATTTATAGGGTTTGGTATCCAGATTGATGCGGACACTATTTCGCTTGAAGTCATCATTCACCATAAAACCTTTCTGATTGGTGTTGGCGTAGGAAATCAGGTAAGAAACAGCCTCTGTACCTCCAGTGATACTCAGCTTGTTCTCAAAGATAGAAGCTGTCTGTGTTCCTTCATCCCACCAGTCCCAGTTGTAGACGGAAAGCCCGTCGGGTTGGGTGCTGTCCAGCATCGGAGCATCCACCATATAGTCTGCTACACGAAAATCGGGATTAGGCGTGGTGTAATCAGGACCTGTGTAGGCTTTATCATACCAATAATCTTTAGTGAATTCGATAAACTCCTCGCGGTTCATCGGACGGAGATTCTTGGTAGGATTAGACGTTGTATAAGCTGTGGAGAAGTTGATGCGAGTCTGCCCCACCTTGCCTTTCTTAGTAGTTATGAGCAATACACCATTGGCAGCCTGCGCACCATAAACTGCGGTTGCGCTGGCATCTTTCAGAACGTCAATCGAAGCAATATCATTCGGATTGATAGTACTCAATACGCTTGGTGAACCGGCAACTCCGGCATTGTCAACCGGAATTCCATCAATAATCATTAACGGGTCGTTGCTTGCCGTCAATGATGCACCACCACGAATTCGAATGCGACTACCTGAACCAGGAGCACCTCCGTTAGGAGTAACCTGTACACCTGCAACTTTACCAAGAATCATACGGTCAGGAGAAATTTCACCTTTCTGAAGGTCTTTTTCAGTCACTGAAGTAATGGAACCGGTCAAGTCTTTCTTCTTTACCGAACCATAACCAATAACAACTACATCTTTCAGTAAAACAGCGTCATCTTTGAGTTCGACATCAATAACTTTTCTGTTACCTACTATGAACTCCTGAGGAGTATATCCAACAAAAGAGAACACGAGTACGGCTTTCGAATCAGAAACTTTGATGGCATACTTTCCATCCGCATCAGTAATAGTTCCTGTACCGGTTCCTTTAATCAGAATGCTGGCACCAGGTACCGGTTCTTTTTGAGTGTCGAAAACCGTACCTCTGACTTCTATTGTCTGCGCTTGAGCAAAGACAATGCTTGCCAATAGTACACACCAAGTGCATACCATCTTTAAATGAGATGATTTCATAAATAGAAAATTAGGGTTAATTATTAAGGATAAAGTAAAACTCTCGCCAAGCTTTTACTTCTTAAGTAAAAAGATCAAAGGGATATGTAAACGTGCTGCCCAGCATGTTTCGTTATGATCATCACCGGGGAACTCCAAAGTCATCAATGACTTGTCTGTATATCCGGCTGTTTTCACCGTAGCATCAATCATTTTTTGAAATTCAGGATAGTTGGCATCCAGCCCTACCGTCCCATGATCAAAATAGATTTTATGATTTCGTGGCGAAGGTAAATGCTGCTTCAGATATTCATTAAATGCAGCCGGAATCTCCTTGTTATTATCAAAAGTACCAATCCAATGTGTAGAAAGACATCCGGCTCCTGAGAAAATCTGAGGATACTCGCAAATAGCATACATGGAAATCAATCCACCCATGCTTGAACCTGCAATAAAAGTATTCTTCTGATCCGGTTTGGTGGAATAAGTAGCATCTATGAAAGGTTTCAGCTCACTGATAATGAACTTCAAATAATTATCTGCTAAAGGACCTCCGGGCATCAGATCCATCACTTTTTGGTATTCTGGTGCTGCTATGTTGTCTATCGCCTTTTGAGGAAAGTACTCAATGTGACGTTTGTTGCTGTTATTATAGATACCTACTACTATTACCTCTCTAATTTTGCCTTTTTTTATCAGTTTATCGATAGTAGTATCTATATCCCATTCTTTTGCATTCCAGGCTCGACTGCTGTCATATAGCATCTGTCCATCGTGCATATAAAGCACTGCATACTTTTTAGTAGGTGTATAACCATCTGGTAACCAAATATCCACATTCCTTTCATCTACAAAATCAGAATGAAATAGATATCTTTCTATGGATCCTGCTGAAACTTTCACAGCATTTTCCACTTTTATAGCTTTATTATTAATAGGATTTGCCCAAGTTAATTGAGCCATCAGTAATATAAGGAAAATACAGACTTTGTGTTTCATAATACTCAGTTTTTAGAACAACGATTTTGATATTGCAAAATTAATTGCCAGAAGAGTTAAAAACAACAAAGCCCTCTTTTCTATAATGAAAATATAATAATTCAAAAAGATAACAGACTGATATAATGGCAGATAACAATTCTATAATATAATGGTTTTAAACCCTTATATTGTCATTCTATATCTGATTTCACGGATTCTATCTCCATTATTTTTTGTTCAAAGAGATTATTTGGGATGATAGAACGATTCTTTACCTTAGACTTATATGTATTAATCGTATTAACTGAATAATTTAGGAATTTAGCAATATGGTCACTATCCGTAACTCCTAAACGGATTAATGCAAATATTCTTAATTCTGTATTAAGTGTAACAGGTGATGGAAGAACAATCTGTTCCTGTTCAGGAAATAGAGCATTAAAATGCTCCATGAAATCCGGGAATAACTTTAGGAATATACTGTCAAATGAAACAAACTTATTTTCTCTATTCTTTTGGGAATCATCCTGTTTTACTATTTGCAATAATTCATTGTATTGTTTGCCTGCCAATTTACGAGTTACTAATCTACGAAAACTATCGAACTCATCCATAAATGCAGAATTGAGGCTAAAGAAATAACCTATATATTCGTCTTTTATCCTATTTCCATCTTTCAATCTCTTATTTACTTCCTTCAAATCTACATTCTGTTTCTGAATTAGTCTTCTGGCTTTTTTCAACTGTTTCATTTGTTTCAGTATAAAATACATAGCTGTCAGAACGCATAGAGAGAGGAAAGTTACGAATAACAAAGCTATAAATAGTTTGCTTTGCTGCTGCTGCATTATTTCAAAACGGCTGGCTTCAATAATAGGTAGAATATCACTGGCTTCCACTTTGCGGTGGCGCGCATTAAAGAAGTATGCATCGTTCATCCCTTGTTTTATATAAAGGTATGCATGATCTATGTCTCCACGACGAAATGCAATTGTTGCCAGATCAGATAAAGCAGAACTTTCTTTCGTGACATTTCTAATATCTCCGATTGCTGCTTCTGTTAGATAGGAAGTAGCACGTAGAGTATCACCACTTAGTAAGTAAAAAGTGCCTATTCCACCGTAACAAAGGGTCCGGCTGCGATCATCCACTTTCACTGTACTAAGAAAATGTTCGGTTGCTTCTATTGCTTTTACGTAATCCTCTTGACACCTATATATATTAATTTGTTGTAACTTGCTTAATGGGTTTTCCTTGCCTTTTATGTCGATAATTAAATTACTGTATCGGATTGATTGTTTCAGATAATAGTTCTTATAAGGGTTATGCTGAATAGCTAATGCCATATCTAAATAAAGTTTGGAATAGGTGGAAAACAATGCCACTTTCCGTTCTGTATCCAAACTGACAGAATCAATGGATTGCAACAGATCTTTGGCTTCTAAAAACAATCCGGCAGAAATACAACTATACGCTACCATAAGATGGGAATCGGCTAGTTTCGATTGATCATACAATTCTTCTGCAATCTGAATCATTTTGCTTCCGCAGACAAATGCCGAATCATAATTGTATGCCTGATATTCATTAAAAAGAGAGCAATAAATATCATATTGTTTATCCGGTTTTTGAGTGCTTGTAAGCTCGGCTTTCAGTTCTTGAATTTTCTGTTGCTTCTGATTTTCAAATTTCTCTATATTCAATATTTGTTGATCTAACTTCTGGAAATAGCAGTTTATCGAATCCACTTTCCCCGCAAAAATAGTAGAATTGAAGACTAATATAAACAGCAATAACACCTCGTATCGCCGATAAGAGTTATTCATAATTAACATGTTCCGATTTCCGATTTTTAATTTATACTCTGCCAAATATTCCTTTGCGGAATGTTGCAAATATAGTCTATATTTAGAAAAGATGCTAGAGTGAGAGGAAAATAAAAGTTCTGCATTTCTAATTTCCAGTTCACTATCCAATGTCCGGTGAACTACCCAAAGCAACAGACTTAGCGGCAGTTTACTATGAATAATTCAAAAATAGCCCCAACTCTATACAAGTTGAGGCTATTCAAATATAATATTAAAACATACAATCCTACTCCCACTCTATCGTTGCAGGCGGTTTTGACGAAATATCATAGGTTACCCGGTTCACCCCTTTCACCTTATTAATAATATCATTGGAAACCTTGCCCAGGAATTCGTAAGGCAAATGTGCCCAGTCTGCCGTCATAGCATCTGTAGAAGTCACAGCGCGCAGCGCAATGGCACGTTCATACGTACGTTCATCTCCCATCACACCAACTGATTGCACGGGGAGCAAGATAACGCCCGCCTGCCAAACCTGATGATAAAGAGAAGTTTCGCTGCCATCAGCTTCTTTCACTTTCCAGTCACGCAAGCCTTGAATAAAGATATCATCCGCATTTTGCAGAATAGCCACTTTCTCCGGAGTAATATCACCCAAAATACGCACAGCCAAACCCGGTCCGGGGAAAGGATGACGAGTAATCAGATGCTCA
>OGFW01002401.1_pt1 | contig 11575 bp, 8 predicted proteins | sample 1570991 | NCBI WGS metagenome assembly OGFW01 (sample SAMEA2582074, study PRJEB24529) | metagenome | biome: Human gut stool | place: China | collected 2011
GAGGAAATGCCTTTCTTCATGCCTTTGCTTCGTGGTCCTTTCCTTGGGCGTATGCTGATTGTTTTGCTTATGTTCAGTTTCAACATAGCAGTTAAGCTGTTTTTTAAGTCCATGCGCGATCAGGAAGCTATGAAAGAACTGGAACGCAACAATTTGCAAACGGAGCTGGATTATCTGAAGTATCAGATAAATCCCCACTTCTTTATGAATACCCTCAATAATATACATGCGCTGGTAGATATTGATACAGAAAAAGCCAAGCAGACGATTGTTGAATTATCCCGGTTGATGCGTTATGTACTTTACGAATCGAATAATCGTTTGATATTGCTTTCCAAAGAAGTGCAGTTCCTGAACCATTATATAGAACTGATGCGTATCCGCTATACAGATAAAGTGCGGATAGACGTGTCTTTTCCGATGGATACAGGTGAGATACAAGTCCCTCCCTTGTTATTCGTTTCGTTTGTGGAAAATGCTTTCAAACATGGTGTCAGTTATCAGTCTCCCTCTTTTGTATCTGTCAGTTTACAGATAGAAGGAGATGAAATTATTTTCTGTTGTGCTAATAGTAATTATAATATGACCGAAGACCAGCATCATGGTATTGGCCTCGATAACATACGTAAGCGTCTGCGTTTGCTGTTTGGCAATCGTTATAAGCTTTCTATTGATGAAAAGCCAGATTGCTTTAACGTGCAGTTGTCTGTGCCGATAAGTTAATAACTAATGAATGATGATATATGATAAATTGTATAGCAATTGATGATGAACCGTTGGCTCTTACGCAACTGACTGGTTATATCTCTCGTGTACCCTTTTTGAATCTGGTGGCATCTTGCCAAGATGCCTTTGATGCAATGAAAGTACTTTCTGCACAAAAAATAGATTTGATGTTTGTAGACATCAATATGCCCGACCTGAATGGAATGGATTTTGTACGTTCATTGGCAGAGAAACCTTTGGTTATATTCACTACTGCTTATTCTGAATTTGCGCTTGAGGGCTTTAAAGTAGATGCAGTGGATTATTTGCTGAAACCATTTGGTTTCCAGGATTTTCTGAAAGCTGTGGATAAAGCGCACAAGTGGTGGGAATTCCGCAGTAAAGAACATGGAAACAAGACAGAACAGGGAGAGCCCTCCGAACTCTCTTTTAGTGACGGTACTTTATTTGTAAAAAATGACTATCGTGTCACACGTATTAATCTGGCGGACATTAAGTATATTGAAGGAATGAGTGAATATGTGCGTATTTTTGTTGAAGGAGAAGCAAAGCCTATTATGCCTTTACTAAGTATGAAGCGTTTGGAAGAGACATTGCCTGCTTCGCAATTCATGCGTGTGCATCGTTCTTATATTGTCAATCTGAAAAAGATAACGGAGGTTTCCCGTTTGCGTATTGTTTTTGGAGATATTTATATTCCGGTAGGAGAGAATTATAAAGATCAGTTTACGGAATATATAAATAGCAGGATGATGAAATAGTGGTGAGTGATTAGTGATTAGCACCATGCGGTAATGACAGCGCAGCATTAATCACTAATCACTCACCACTAATCACTTATTTAATTCCCAGTTTCTTCAACAGCGCCTTGGGCACTGCATCTTTGTGTACCAGGATATTGATAGTCTTGTAAGCTACGAAAGGTTTAGAAGCATACCAGGTACCTTTGTATTTGTTGTTTGTACCCCAGGAGTTCTTTACCATATAGTATTCCTTGCCATTTTGATCTTTAGCGATACCATAGATAAGCATGCCATGATCGTCGGTTGTTTCCCAATTGTCGAATGCTGTCTGGCGCATTTCCTGAGTAACAGTGATTTCCGGCAATGGACGTGAAGTCAGTTCTTTACGTTTGTCGGCAGCAGTAAGACCTGTCCAGCGTGCCATATCCGAACCGGTGAGTTCAGCACCACGATCTGCGTCGGGCATCACTGCAATACCGTCACGAGTGAAACCGTTTTCGCTGACATCGCTACCCCAGGCTACAGTATAACCGTTATTAACAGCATTGTCAATAACAGACATGAATTCCATTAAAGGCAAATTGTAAGAAAGTCCATTACGCCAGTTATCCTGGATTTCAATGTTCATCTGAGTATAGAACGGATGGTGAGTGAATGAAGTCAGTGATACATAATCATCCGGATTGATGCCGAGAGATTCTGCAAATGTCTTCGGAGTATATTCTTTTCCTTGATAAGTGAACGTTTCGGGACATTTACCCAGGTAAGTATCGTAAATAGCAGATAAGCCCTGTTTCCAAACCGGAGTCAGTTTCGTCAGTTTACCTTTAGCTATTGCATTCATGTAAGCACCGGCTACGGCATCCAATTCATTGTGTACAGGCAGTGTATCACCATACATAATTCCCGGCATAGCTTCCTGCGGAACCAAACCGTAGTTTTTCAGGCAATACATAATGTCATAAAAGCTTCCACCCGGTGAGAAGGAACTGTCACCATGGTAACGTGCATAATTCACACCACGGTCTACCATTGTGTGGTGTACTACAAACATTTCGGATAAATCATACTCTCCCTTGCCCATGCGCAATAACTCACTTTCAAGGAAACCTAAAGCTGAGAAACTCCAGCATGTACTTGAACGATTTTGATTTTTAACAGAAGTAATAGGATTCTCTTTAACGGTTGTGAAGATGAAACCTTCGTCTGATTTCGGAGTGTCTTGTGCTGACACATTGAAACTCAATAGGCCTAAAGTGGCAATAAGTATTGACTTTTTCATCATAATTAAATTGATATTAAATGATTGTTACTGCCACAAAGATAGGGAGATTTCGGAAACAAAAGCTATCTTTGGAGCGTTAATTCAGATAATTATGGAGAAAAAGATACATATCAAACCCCAAACAGGATTAGTTCTTGAAGGCGGCGGCATGCGCGGAGTCTTCACTTGCGGCGTGCTGGACAGCTTTATGGACCGTGGCATCCGCTTCCCCTATACTATCGGAGTCAGTGCCGGAGCATGTAACGGGCTTTCTTATATGTCCGGTCAGCGCGGACGTGCCAAGTACAGTAACATTGATTTATTGGAGAAATACCAGTACATTGGTTTGAGACATTTGTTGAAAAAGCGTAATATCATGGATTTCGATCTTTTGTTCCAGGAGTTCCCCGAACATATCCTGCCTTATGATTATGAAGCATATTTCCGCTGTCCCGAACGCTATGAAATGGTGACTACGAACTGCGTGACAGGTGAGGCTAATTATTTTGAAGAAAAACAAGATAAACACCGGGTGATTGATATAGTGCGTGCTTCAAGCAGCCTGCCCTTTGTATGTCCCATAGCTTATGTAGACGGTGAACCTATGCTTGATGGTGGCATTGTTGATAGCATTCCTCTGATGCGGGCAAGGAGTGAAGGCTTTGTCCATAATGTAGTTGTACTTACCCGCAATCGTGGATATCGTAAAGAAGCCAAGGACATACATGTTCCGTCTTTCCTCTATCGGAAATACCCGAAGATGCGTGAGGCATTGAGCTGTCGTTGTCGTGTGTACAATGAACAATTGGAGTTGGTGGAGCGCATGGAAGATGCAGGAGAAATTACTGTAATTCGTCCTCAGAAGCCTGTAACAGTTGATCGTATCGAGCGGGATATTCAAAAGTTGACAGACCTGTATGAGGAAGGTTATGCGTGTGCAGAGGAGTATGATTTTCAGTGATTAATCAAGATATTATAAATGTATTGCCAAATAATGATTGCCATAAAATGGCAATCATTATTTGGCAATATCTCTCTTTATTCTTATCTTTGCCAGACCATGTATTTTAGGAGGTCTATTTATGAATAATCCATTTGTAACTAACGGCTATGTTTCTCCGGAGTATTTCTGCGACCGTAAAACAGAAACTAAAGATATTACAACGTTATTGCTTAACGGAAATAACATAGCACTTATTTCGCCTCGTCGTTATGGAAAGACAGATTTGATTCGTCATTGTTTTTCCCAACCTGAGGTAGCTGAGCATTATTATACTTTTATTGTCGATATTTATGCAACTCGTTCGTTGCGTGATTTTGTAAACAAGTTCGGAAAGGTTATTCTGGATGCTTTAAAACCTCGGGGACGTAAGGTTTGGGAAATTTTTGTGAATGCTATTACTTCTTTACAAGCCGGTATAACTTATGATATAGGTGGAGTCCCTTCCTGGAACATAGGACTTGGTGATATTACCAACCCTGCCGCTTCACTTGACGAAATATTTCATTATTTGCAGCATGCAGATCGCCCTTGTCTGATTGCTATTGATGAATTTCAGCAGATAGGAAAATACCCAGAAGATACTATTGAAGCTACATTGCGTACATATGTTCAATATTGCAGCAATGCCCGCTTCGTCTTTTCCGGTTCGCAACGTCATTTGATGGGAACTATTTTTACTTCCCCTTCACGTCCGTTCTATCAGAGTGTTACTATCATGAATCTGCCACTTATTCCTCTTGATAAGTATGCTGAGTTTGCCGTTCGCCATTTTCGCGAGCATGGAAAGATTCTTTTATCCGAGGTGGTGAATGTGCTTTACGACCGTTTTCGTGGTGGGACTTTCTACTTACAGAAAATAATGAATATCCTCTTTCTGAAAACTCCTGAGGGAGGCACGTGTGGGGTGGAAATGATAGAAGATGCTATCAATTACATTGTTAACTTCACAGCAGATACTTATGCCGAGCTACTCTATCAATTGCCCGAAAAGCAGAAACAGGTACTAATTGCTATCAATCGGGAAGGGCAGGCGCGTAATGTTGTTTCCGGTGCCTTTTCTAAGCGTCATGGTTTGGTATCTCCCAGTTCTGTGCGTTCTGCGTTGGCTGGGTTGCTTGATAAGGATTTCATCACAAAAGAGCGTGACTATTATCAGGTGTACGATCTCTTTTTTAGTATCTGGTTGGCTAAAGAGGAACACTAATCCATAAGCGTACGAAATTACACAAAGTAGAATGGTTTCCGACATCCGTAAATATAGGTGTCGGAGACAAAATAGGCTGTACCATTCAATTTATAGAAAAATGTCTGGCACAGCCTATGCTATCAACCTAATTATTATAATAAAATTCTTTGGTTGTCCGGAATGGGTTAGTAATAGCTAACCTTCACATTACTTACTTCCACTGTTCCAGAATAACCATTAATCGACCATGGATTTTTTTGCATGCCATATATGCGGTTCGTATAAGCCACATTGTCATTGATATAAACCACGCAGACAGAGTTATCCGTACAGATCGTTACATTATAAGTATTATCAGCAGGTCTGTCGAACAGATAACTGTCTATTCCGTCAATGAATCCTTTACCATCTTCACCTTCTTCTTCGAAGTTTATCTTCCGTTTATTATTGTTGTCTTCCGGGTTTACGACGATGGTATAGTACTTCTTGGAGTCCGTGCCGCGTACCAGAGAAATACCGAATCTATCTGCATCACCTGCCGTCTTTACGGTGAATGAAATCTTGTTGTTTACATTTAAGCGATTGAATAGGATATAAGCATTATCCGTCAGAGTATAGTTACCGTTGCTTTCTGATACTCCGCTACTCTTTTCCATCACTTTTACGGTAGAGGCAGTGGCATATTTCTGGCTGATACCTTCTACTAAACCTAAAGTCAAAGTACCATCCGCATGCTGGATGACTTTATGAGCAACCAGGCTTCCGGCCCATTCCGGTTCGTTCGGAGAAGCTCCTACGGCAGTATTGTCATTGCCCGAGCGGGTAGGGCACCATCCCCAGATGTAGCGGTTGGTTCCGTCCGAAGCCGTCTTGCCTGCATAGAAACCACGGGAGTCAAGGAAACCTTCGTGGCTGTCGGGCCAGATTCCGGCATCATTGGCGGTAGTTGCTTTCAGTTCTTCCAATGTACGTCCCTTGAAATATTGAACTTTGCGTACGGCTGCATGCATCTCCGAGTAGACCAGATACCACCAGTCTCCCATCTTGAAGACATCGGGGCATTCATAAAAGCGATCCCACATCATAGTCATGAATACACCTGCATGTTCCCAGGTTTTCATATCCGTAGAAGTATATTCGGCCAGTACGCCTTTACCGTTTTTAGTAGTGGAAACAAGCATGTGGTATTTTCCATCTTCACCCTCAAATATGAAAGGATCGCGGAAATCATTCTTACTGTATCCGTCAGTGTCACCTTTCAGATAGAAAGTGCGATTCTTGGTCCAGGTCTTGAAGTCGGGTGAAGTAGCATACATCACTACTTGACCGTTCTCGGAAGAAGTAGGCTGATATTTGTTACCTGTGTAGAAGGTATAGTACAATTTATCCGAAGGATTATAAATAGTACTACCCGTTCCGATAGCGGCATCCTGTTCCGACACTCCTCCGCAAGAGATCAGTTCACCCATAGAGGTATATGAAGCGGCGTCCTGAGTACTTACCGCCCATATCGGGTGGTAAGTGCCTGCCTGGTTCGGACGGTATTCCTGTAGATACATAATCTTGAAGTCTTTTGCCTGCGGATCATAGAAAGGCATCGGATCGCCTACATAACCTACAGATGGCTTGTAGTAAGTATCAAACTTCATGGCATCTGCCGAAGCAAAATAAGTGCTGGTTCCGTCCCAGTCCTTCTGAGTTAAAACCGGATCATTGTCATCGCTACAGCTGCTGAAAGAAGTGATCATCAGAGCAGCCAGTGTGAGTGAATATATCATTGTTTTCATATATTAGTTTTATTTACCCGTTAAATAGTCAATTGCATTCTCTGTCAGTTTGGCCACATTGCCGTGGTATTTGTCCGCTGAAGCGTCTATGCCATAGGCATACCAGTCGTAGCATCCTGAGCCGATACATACGATGCCTCCGCGAGAACCTTCGGACAGATATTCCCATGCCACGATAGCACCATCGCCACCATAACCCAGATCAACGCCGCCATGATTGGTACGCCATACTTCATTTGTGGTGTAACCGCCCCAGTCGGAACCGATGTGCCATTGTGCTGTACTGTTGGTGGTCCGGTAACCGGTATCGAAGGTATAAACCTTGTCTGTTTCACCGCTGTTCATCACCAGGTTTTGGTAAAGAGCATGCGACTCGTGTCCCTGGATAAAGAAGTTCCATGCACCACCTACTATTTCACCGGATTCTTCCGATTGTCCCCAACAGTTATTCGGGTTGTTACCGTCCAGGGTAGCCCCCAGCTTGGCGGCATAGTAAGTGGCATAGCGGGTAAGCAACAGGTTCATGCCGTTATTATAAAGTTCTTTCATCTTCACCAATGCACTGATTGCCGCAGGCGCTGCCTTTTCAAACTTATCCATGCTGTCGATGCCGCCGTCTATGTGCAGATGCCACCACATGATTTCACATTCACTCAGGTCTACTCTTCCTGCCTGCACATCTTCGAATGAGATATATTGCGAATTGGCAACATTGTTCAGCATCCAGATTGCTGCTTCTTTTTCTTCCGGATTCAATTCATTCAGTGTAGCTGCCAGACCTACATATACGGCACTCGGTGCATCGGTCGGGATAACCGTTACCGTATAAACGGCGGATGCAGTGTTGTATGAAACAGTGAATTCTACAGGATTACTGAAGTCGATAGCCTGGCCGGATGCCGGCATTACGATGGCTCCTGCCGAAGTCGTAATGATCGGAACCATGTTTTTGATATTGACTGAGCTCGGCACACGTACGGTGATGGTACGTTTAGTCTGGTCGATAACTCCGGCATACGCATCGTTCAGTTTGAAGGAGAGTATCCGCGCTTCATCATGCTTGATCTTGACGGTATAGTCCAGAAATACATTTCCGTTAGTCACTTTTATCACTTGGGGAAATGAGAAGTTCAGCATATCGCCTGCCTTAACAGAAGCCTCGGCACCTTCGGATACTTCGATGCTGGTAACTTTCATAGCATCAGTGTCGTATACTTCGGGCACTGCTATGGTCACGGTCTTATTGGTCCGGTCTATCACTCCCGTATAGGCGTCATTCAGTTCAAGGGCGGTGAGCCATGTGTCTCCGTCCAGCTTCAGGTCGGATGTATTATCATCGCTGCATCCCGGGAATGCTAACAGCAGAACGATTCCCAGTACAAGCAGGTTTAGTTTATTCAGTATTGATTTCATAATGTTCTTCTTTTTTATAAGGTTACCAGTTACCACAATTCTGCGTATAGTTTCCGTTGCTGGCACTCATCTGTGCAAACGGGATAGGCAGATATTCGTTTTTATTCTTAGTGAACGAGGCGCTCGTGTAGATGGTGCAGTCGGCAGCTTCCTCGGCATAGAACTTATTCAGCACTTCGGCAGCTTCACCCCATCTTACCAGGTCAAAGAAGCGTTCTGATTCCAGAGCCAGCTCTACACGGCGTTCAAACTTCAGCAATTTCAGGGCATCTGTTTGTGAGTAGCTTCCTGTATAAGGCTGAATGTTGAAACGTACGCCATATTCCATTTCGTAATCGGCAATCATGGCCGTACTTTGTTTGGCACGGTTACGTACTTCGTTAATCAGGCTGATAGCTTCGGCGATACGTCCGTCGTTCAGTTGGATCAGTGCTTCGGCACGCATCAGCAATACATCCGAGTAGCGCAGTACGATACGGTTCATCGGAGAACCCCACCAGGCACCCTTAATCAGGTAATCGCCATCCGGGTCCACATTCTGCTTCAAGGTCACGTAATATCCGTAAAGTCCATTGCTGCGACTCCAGGTAGTCGACTGATCCATCATATAGTTCTTATTGAACTCATAAGGGAATCCCGGCATACCTACCGTCAGGAAGAGGCGTGGGTCAGCATAATCGGATTGTGAATTGTAATCGGTACTGTTAAAGGAATCCAGCAGCGGGTGTCCGTTAGCATCTGTCCTGAATGCGTTCACCAGATTTTGGCTCGGTTTGTAGAAGTCGCAACCACCATCGGTAACTCCCGGAATGTTGGGAACAATCAGACCGTAAGACCAGTTACAATTACCGTTATTGGTACCGTCGTTCATGGAGTATTGCATGGCCCACAGGGATTCTACGCCATTTTCATATTGAGGTTCCGGACGGAAGTTGTTGTGGAAATCCGATTCCAACCCGTAGCCGCCTGCCGACATGATGGCATTGTCCGTGTATTGCACTACTTTCACCAAGTCTTCCGTGCTGAGGCTTGTCACTTCATGGCTGTCTGCATTATCCTGATGATAAGCTTTGTACAGATAAGTCTTTGCCAGATAGGCAGCTGCTGCGGCTTTGGCGGGACGGCCTTTGTCTGCCTGCTTCACGGGAAGGTTATCATAAGCAAACTGGAAGTCGTCTGCAATCTGTTGCCAGCCTTCGTCATTGTTGTAAGTAGTGTTGGAGAGATAGTTGTATTCTTCCGGTGACAAGTTGGCATCGTTGGCAAACGGAATCTTTTTGTACAGGCGTTTCAGCAAGAAGTGACCGTGTGCACGGAGGAATCTCATTTCGGCAATGCGTTGCTGCTTCAATGAATAAGTGCTTTCATCCACTTGTTCCAACAGTTGCAAAGATGTGTTGACGCGTGAGATACAATTGTAGAGACGCTGCCACATATCGCTGATGTTCCATGCCGTAGTCATGATACCTTGCGAGATGTCCAGTGAGTGGAATACATCACCGTCTTCCGTACCGTTTCCGCCTTTGTAAGCGTCATCCGAACGTACGTCATAGTTCCACATGGAGAAGGAAGAGTTGATATCTTCGGCGGTAATCCATACTGCATAAGCAGAGATCACCAGATTGTCGATGTATGCCGGGTTCTTCAGCTGTTCGTCACTGATGGTTCCCTGGGGGAGCTGGTCTTCCAGAAAGTCGGTGCAACTGCCGCACATCAGTGAAAGACCTAAGATTGCTGTATATATTAACTTTTTCATAAGTAACTGATTTTATTGTTAAAAGCCTACATTAATACCGAAAGTTATATTCATCGGAATGGGGTAGCCATAGTTGGCATTTTCAGGATCTACTCCGGTGAATTCCTTACTCTTGATGGTGAATACGTTCTGTGCACTCAGGTAGAAGCGCAGGCGCTCCATCTTCATCTTCTGGGCAAAGGTTTTAGGGACGTTGTAGCCCAACTGTATATTGCGTAACTTCAGGAACGAACCATTCTCAACGAAGTAAGTGGAAACACGCTTCTCATTGTTTGTATCGCTGCGTGACAATGCAGGAATGGTAGAGTTCGGGTTGGTGGGTGACCATGCATCGAGTACTCGCTTGCCTTTGTTCAGGAAACCGATGTTGAGTCCGCTCCAAAGGTCGGTCTCTTTTTTCAGGTCGCTGATGACGTCTACTCCCTGAACACCTTGCCAGAACATGGTGAGGTCGAAATTCTTGTATTCAAGATAGATGTTCAGACCATAGCTGAAGTCTGGTGTCGGATCATAAATCCATTGTTGGTCTTTCTCGTTAATGATACCGTTGTGATCCAGGTCGCGCCAGCGGATACGGCCTATTCCGGCACCTTCTTGAGTGGCGTGGTTATCAATCTCTTCCTGTGATTTGAAGATGCCGTCGGCTACATAACCAACTTGCGAACCATTGGCATGTCCGATTACGCTTTGTACACCGTTACCTCCGAAAGTACCATTGGCTGCTACTGTAGTAGGCAGTTTTGTAATTTCATTCCGGTAAGTGGCTATGTTGGCATTCAGGTCATATTTCAATCCGAATGCAGTTTGATTACGATAACCGAGATTCAGTTCAACACCCACATTTTTCATTTCTCCTGCATTGATCCATTGGCTGCTTCCTTCACCCATAGCGGCGATACCAGCCATCTGTACCAGGATATCCGTTGTCTTTTTGTAGAACCAGTCGAATGAGCCGTAAAGAGATTGTTTGAGAAGTGAGAAATCGAGACCCAGGTTGACCTGTGTGGTTGTTTCCCATTTGATGTTATCGTTACCAATCTGGTTACGTTTGAATCCGGACTGAAGGATACTGCCGCCATTGGTTCCGGCAATGTCATAGGAAGTACCGTAGCTTTGACCGCCTGATTCCGTCACACCGTAGTTGGGAACGTAAATAGTATAGCGGGCAATGTTCGAGATTTCCTGGTTACCGGTCTGGCCCCATGAGCCGCGGACTTTCAGGTCGTCAATCCAACTGAGGTTCTGCATGATCTGTTCACGGTTCAGGCGTCATCCCAGTGAGAAAGAAGGGAATGTGGCATAGCGGTTATTCTTACCGAAACGAGATGAACCGTCGGCACGAATCGATCCGGTCAGATAATACCGGTTATTGAACCGATAGTTTACGCGAGCCAGGTAAGAAAGCAATGTCCAGGTATTCCGTTCCGATTTGCTACTTTTTACTTTCGCATTATTGATCGTCTGGATCATGTCGTTCGGGAAATCGGACCCCGTTGCTTCCGTATAGCGGTAGATATTCTTTTGGGCTGTGAAACCGGCAACGGCATCCAGTTCGTGTTTGTCCCAGGAACCGAAGTAGCTGACCGTGTTTTCGTTCAACCAGTTGATGGTCTCAGCCGATTTTTCGGTTGCTTTTCTTTCTGTAGAAGGAAGAGGCGCCACGTTACCATTGTTAGGAATCGTCGACGGACGGAAAT
>OGFW01002405.1_pt1 | contig 11555 bp, 10 predicted proteins | sample 1570991 | NCBI WGS metagenome assembly OGFW01 (sample SAMEA2582074, study PRJEB24529) | metagenome | biome: Human gut stool | place: China | collected 2011
CAGGCCGCAGCGGAACGGTAATTTACCTAAAGAATTATCTCTCAACCATGTTCCAAATTTCGGATGTCATGATAGACAAAGAGGAGGTTGCTATGTGTCTGAATCTTCGCGTATCCGTGCCGGATACCACTCCGCCAGAGGCCAGCACAATTTCCGATGAGCAAATCAGCGTTTCAACGGGACTCTCCAGCGTTTCAAAACCGCACATACTGTTCTTCATCCGAAAAGTGCTGCAAGCCCTTGAGACACAGGGGATCCCCTGCCTTTCATGCCCCAAATCCAAATATATGTTATATCCATTATCCGACGACTGCACGGTAGGAATAGAAGAAGGCACTGTCTTTGCGGGCCTAACGATCTGCTGCGGTACCGGCAACCCATTGTATCGGTTTGAACTGTCGATTACCCCAAGCGCCGAAGTGGAAGGAGTGTGCGATCATGGCAAAAACGAAGTTTGAAAAGCGGCCGGAGGAGGATACCCGCTATCACGACACCTGGAAACTGCTCAAAAAATATCGGGATGTGATATGGAGCCTGGAGGTTTCGGTCCAGCAAGTGAAAAATCAATTCCGCATTGATTACGATTGCAGCATTGAAGATTTTTTGGAGTCCATCTATATGGCAGGTGCGGATCTCGGTGGCACGGACATAGAAAATCATGCCAGATGCATCGAGCGCAGCTACAAAATGCTGACCCTGCTTGAAAATTCCGTCAACCTTCTCCGCACACGTCACCAGAGCGGCGAGGTGTACTACTGGATCTTGTACTACTCGTTTTTATCTCCGCAGAAGCTGAAAAATGTTGAGGAAATTATCGAATCACTCCGGCCTCACATTCGGGACATCAGTTCCAGCACCTATTACCGCCTGCGAAAAGAGGCTGTAACAGCGTTGAGTTCTGTTCTCTGGGGTTTTTCCTCACAAGACACCCTACACTCTTTAGATGCTTTCTTCCCAGTCGGCATTTAACCCACCTGTTATAAAAAATGAGGAGAACGCTATTAAGCATCCTCCTCATTTTTAACAGACGGGCATTTCATCTTCATCTTCTGCGTCAATTTTTTCTATAAGCTTATCTCTATATTCACCAGCTTCTTCATAAGTCGCGAACGATTTAACCGTCTCCCACGAAACTAAATATCGTCCAAAGTTAATAATTACATCTTCCGCAGTGTCCCCATTATGTATCCAAAACACAATGTCAGGCGTACCATCACGTTCAAAATTCCAATCATCTGGCGCAAACTTCAGATTGAACTCCACATTAGAAACAGGGTTAAATCCATACAATTCGTACATAGCGGACAGTTTCTCACTATCATAGTTATCAAGCTTACGCCCACCATGTTCAATTGCAAGCGGTAGTAATGTCTTTAGTACCCCTCGTTTCTCGCCACCATTAAAAATGGATACAATATTGCCATCTGACGTGATGGCAACACCTGCCGAGCCATCAGTCGTCAAAAAAAGATGTTGCATTTGACTATAATCTTCAACACTGTGCTGAGTGACAAACGCTCCATGCTCATTTGAAATTTTTGCCCGACCAATAGCGTCATAAAACTCTTCCGGAGATGCCTCTCGAATTTCAAAACATTCAATATTTCGTTCTTTAAAAGCTCTTTTTAATTCTTCGCTTATTGTAAAATTGCCCATGCAACATCCTCCGGTTTACGATTCCTCTGTAGCGAGTTTAAAATGGTCTCTTGGCACAAAAGAGATTCTTCTTGATTTGTCGCTCCCATCTTTCGCATTTCATGAACTACTGCTGTTCGATACGCGTCTATTTTTTCGGGGGAGATATTAAGCGTTGATATGTTACTAGATAAAAAGTATTTTTTCATAAGACCATTCCTTTCTCAAGGATACACACGGGGCAGTTTGCAGAAAAGATAAAAATGGTATTGACAAATCTGTTTTCATATTCATCATACCATGCAGTTCAAAAATGTCAACCGATTTTTCAATATTTCCTCTTGACATTTTGCGAATCAATAGTATAATATGCCAGTTTGTGCAGCGCTCTACTTTCTTATATGTAATGCAATCACAGCCTATTCAAAGTCTTGGTATTGCCTTTTGTTGTGTGCTATTCGAGTATTCACGGTACCCTCGCAAAAGGACTCCATGTTAAAAATATCAGCTTCCACTCAGCTTTTTCGTAGAAAATTGGGAGAAAATTGGAAGGGTTTTGCTATTGAATGCAAAATTCCCATATGTTAAACTAAGTATGCTCAAAACTATACACAAACCGAAAGCAGCCACAGAAGGACGCCATGTTTGATGTGCGTCTTTTTTCTGCGTTTCTGCGGCCAATGAAGCAGCATCCGACTTTCGTCGGGTGCTGCTTCCTGCTTTCAGCGCGCAACGAGGAGGTAATTGCATTTGAATCACAAGCGTCTGTTTCCCCGCAACGAAAGAAATTCGCACACCAACATCGGTCGAGGGCTGTATACAGCATTTTTGACCACCACCCTGACAGCTTCACTCTGTTTGTCGGCATCTGCCGCAACCGTGTGGGAAAAAGCCAACGAGATCATGAAGGATGTCTACAAACAGATCCTCGGCATTTCCACGATTGCAGCCATCGTCACGGCCGCAGTCGCATTGCTGATGATGAATTTTTCCCGCAGCGGCCGCACCGTGGATGAAAGCCGGGCTTGGCTCAAGCGAATCATCATCACATGGGCTGTTTTGAACGGTCTTGGCTTCATTATGAGCTATGTTACGCCCTTCTTCAGCGGTGGGCAGTGGACCGCCCCGTAAAAGCCATGGGAATTTTAGACGGTATTGTAGAGTGGATCGCGGAGCAAATCATGTACGGTCTAGATCTGATCAACACCTCTGTTTTGGGGGCATTGGGCTGTGACATGAACACATTTCTGCGATATTTTCCCGCAGCGGAAACCATGTATAGCCTTCTGGTGGCACTTGCCATCGGGCTGATCCTGTTGGGCTGGGTCTGGAATCTGTTCAAGAACTATGGACTGGGCCTGGGCGTGGACGCAGAGGATCCGGTCAAGCTGACCGCCAAGGCGATTCTGTTCATTGTGCTTGCGTACTATGCAGATGAAATCGTAAACATTGCGCTGACGATAGGCGGAACGCCTTACGCATGGATACTGTCCTCAGAGCTTCCTTCTTTGGACTTTGCCAGCTTCAATTCTGTTCTGCTGACCATCATCGGCGTCTGTGCCAACGGCGGCGTTGCGCTGATCGTTCTGATTCTGACACTGATTCTTGCGTGGAACTACATTAAGCTGCTGTTTGAAGCGGCAGAACGGTATGTACTGCTGGGCGTCCTGGTCTATACCGCACCGGTGGCCTTTGCCATGGGCGCATCGCAATCCACCGCAAATATTTTTAAGAGCTGGTGCCGGATGTTCGGCGGGCAGATATTCCTGCTGCTGATGAACGCATGGTGTCTTCGGCTGTTTATCACGATGGTCGGCACATTCATCTCAAATCCGCTTTCCATGTAGGAGGTCATTACCACGAAGAAATATCATAGAATCATTCCGCTGCTGGGCACCGTTCTTTTGCTTGCGCTCACCTTGGCGGTACCTGCGTTTGCTCTGGAGGAAAGCGATGTTGAAGCCGCAGTCAGCAGTTCCAGCCGCGAGGCCGTGACGGGGAATGTTCTGGTCTGGTTTCTCTGCGCGGTTGGCTTTCTCAAGGTTTCGCAAAAAATCGACAGCTTCATGGCAAGTATCGGCGTCAATGTGGGGCACACCGGCGGCTCGATGCTGGGCGAGGCGATGGTGGCATTCAAAGGTGTCTCTCTCGCCGCCGGGGCAGCCGGGAAAGCGGTCAGCGGCTTTACCGACAAAGCTCGCGCCGGCGGCAAAACCGCATCCGGTTCTTCCGGCTTTCTGCAAGGTGGTCTGGCTGGCGTTGTCAGTCGGAAAATCACCAATGACGCCGTAAGAACCGCAACACAAACAACGCAGAAAGCATCCTCGTCCATCACGTCCGCTGCGCATCAGGCCACGGAGCGTACTGTAAATGCCGAGCGGCAGGCGGCAAGTGTTGTTCATCAGGCAAAGCAGACGCGCAGCGAAAGCGCTTCTCAAAAGTCGCAGATGGGCGTGACCCATCAGCAAGTCGCTTCCAGTACCCGAACCGCCTCGGTTTCCTCACTTCACAGGGAGTCACAGCATTCTGTCGGGCTTGGTGGGCGTCTTTTTGCCAATTCCTTGCTGGAGGGTGGGCGTTTTGCCAACGATGTGATCGGTATGGTCGCAGCCGGAGACCTGCACTCTACCGGCTCCATCACCGGAGAGTTTGCGTCACAGGCGTTATCCTCCTACATGGGCATTACCGCTCAGGGAGACGCCGCGCCGCAAATATCCTATTCCGATATTGAGATCGGCGGCGGGCGTATCACCGGCACAGAGTATTCTCCAGAGCATCCGGAGGGCATTTCCTTTGGAATGTACCATACCGGGCAATATGCCGCGCCGGACGGTGAACACCAAAAGATTTTTTCTGCAGATGGCGTCCAATGGTACAAGCAGTATGCCGCCGACACCGTGATAAAGACACCCTTTACCGCACCGGACGGCGAGATCGACTATCACAAGGAGATCGTCAAAAAAATGCCCGATCCGCCGAAGCGGAAAGACCGGATGTAAGGGAGGCTGTCTATGAAACCGGAAGAATTTGAAGTTTACATAATTCCGCCAAACTTTATGGAGGGCGGTACGCTATTTGGTGGGCTTTTGAAAACCCGCAATACGATCGAGGCGGTCATCCTTGGCCTTGCGGTCGGCGTACCGGTTCTGCGCCTTCCGTTTTCCCTCACCGTCCGCGTCGTGATTTTATGCCTGACGGCACTGCCGCTGGTGCTTCTCGCATTGATCGGCGTATCCGGCATGAGTCTGTCCGCTTTCATCCGCCTGTTTTTTTGCTTTCTGCATAACCGCAGAATCCTGTCACGCGACGGGACGCAGGGCGGCAAAAACGAAAAAACACTGCTGCCCAGTTGGGCGCAGCAGAGGAAAAGCGACTGTGAAGCAGAAGATCCTCCGCTCCCCAAAAGCCGCAGCCGATTTTCTGTTGATCTGAAGCAGCGCAGCGTGACACAGTTCAAGACCTTTTTACAGGAGGAAGAAGCCGTTCAGTCGCTCAATGCCGTGGCGGACTATATCCCTATCGAGAAGATTGAGCACGGCGTCATTTATACAAGAGATCACCGCTATGTCAAGGTTGTAGAGGTGGTTCCCGTCAACTTCCTGCTTCGCAGTGCGAGAGAGCAGCGCAGCATCATTTACTCCTTTATTTCCTATCTGAAAATTGCTCCGGTCAAGGTGCAATTCAAGGCGTTGACAAAGCGTGCGGATATTAACCGGCATCTGGATACCGTCCGCAAGGAGCTGGAACAGGAGCAGGACCCGCATTGCCGCGCCTTGCAAAAGGACTACCTGAAACTCATTCGAAAGCTCGGCTCCCGGGAGGCGATCACGAGACGCTTTTTCCTCATATTTGAGTACGAACCGCTGCCCGGCACCAAACGAGGTCACGAGGAAGAGGATGCAATCGCTTCTCTGCAAACGGCCGCACGCACGGCATCAAATTATCTGCGGCAATGCGGCAATGAAGTCATTTCCCCCGAAAATGAGGACAACGCTGCGGCAGAGATCCTTTATAACATTCTCTGCCGCAGGGCCAGCAGTGAGCCATTCTACCAGCGGGTGAAGTCCGTTCTGGCGGACTACATGGCCTCCGGACGGGACATCAATACAATTCCCGTCAACGAGTTTTATGCGCCTGACCGGATCGACCTCAGCCATGGGAGTTATCTCTGTATAGACGGACTATACTATGCTTATCTTCTGGTCCCCTCGGACGGCTATAAAGCACGAGTGCCTGCTGGCTGGCTCAGTCTATTGGTCAACGCAGGTGACGGGATCGATCTGGACGTATTCCTGACGCGACAGCCAAAGGATCGCATGGTCAGAAAGCTGGGGCAGCAGCTACGCATCAACCGCAGCAAAATCAAAGAGGCCAGCGATACCAATACAGACTTTGATGATCTGGATGGCGCCATTCGCAGCGGCTATTTTCTCAAAGACGGTCTTTCCAATAATGAGGATTTTTATTATCTAAACCTACTCATCACTGTCACAGCCGACAGTGTGGATGACCTTGAATGGAAGGTCGCGGAAATGAAAAAGCTCCTGCTTTCGCAGGACATGGATGTTCAAACCTGTTCCTTTTGTCAGGAGCAGGCTTTTTTGTCCTCTCTGCCCTTGGTCTCACTGGAACGCCAGCTCTACGAGCGGTCTAAGCGCAATGTCCTTACCTCCGGCGCGGCCAGCTGCTATCCATTTACAAGCTATGAGATGTGTGATGACAACGGCATTCTTCTCGGCGTCAACAAGCACAACAATTCTCTCATCATTGTGGACATTTTCGATTCCCGCGTCTACAAAAACGCCAACATTTCCATTCTTGGGACCAGCGGTGCCGGCAAGACCTTTACGATGCAGCTCATGGCCCTGCGTATGCGGCGCAAAGGCATACAAGTATTTATCGTGGCTCCCTTGAAGGGCCACGAGTTTCACCGGGCCTGTTCCAACATCGGCGGACAGTTTATCTCCATATCTCCGGCTTCTCAAAACTGCATCAACATCATGGAGATCCGCAAGGCAGATAAGTCCGTGGATGATCTGCTGGACGGCCCCGGCGTAGAAAAATCTCTGCTGGCGGCCAAAATTCAGCGGCTGCATACATTTTTCAGTCTCTTGATCCCGGATATGTCCCATGAAGAGCGGCAGCTTTTAGATGATGCCATGATCTGTACCTATGGAGCCAAAGGCATCACGCATGATAACGCCTCTCTGGAGCAGTCGGAACATCCCGGGCGCTATAAAGAAATGCCGATCCTGGGCGACTTGTATGAAATTCTCTCCGCCTCTCCGGAAACAAAGCGCCTTGCCAACATCCTGAATCGGCTGGTCAACGGCTCTGCCCGCTCTTTCAATCAGCAAACCAATGTGGCGCTGGACAACAAGTACATCGTTCTCGATATTTCTGAGCTGACCGGAGACCTACTGACTGTGGGAATGTTCGTAGCCCTCGATTTCGTGTGGGACAAGGCAAAAGAAAACCGCACAGCAGAAAAGGCTATCTTTGTAGACGAGTGCTGGCAGCTCATTGGTGCCAGCAGCAACCGGCAGGCCGCCGAATCCGTTCTGGAGCTTGCTAAGACGATCCGCGGCTATGGCGGCAGTCTCGTCTGCGCCACACAGGACCTCAATGACTTTTTCGCTCTGGATGACGGTAAATACGGCAAGGGCATCATCAATAACAGCAAAACGAAGATCCTGCTGAATTTGGAGGAGGAAGAAGCCCAGCGTGTCCAAGGTGTCCTGCACCTTTCCGAAGCTGAGCTGATGGAAATTACGCACTTCGAACGCGGCAGCGCCCTTATCAGCACCAATAACAATAATATTGCCGTGGAGATCAAATGCAGCCAAATGGAAAAGGATCTGATCACCACGGACCGCCGGGAATTGGCAGAGCTTGCTCAGCGTGCCGCGACAAAGCAAAATCCAAGCTAATCCGTACACAATACGGCTTTAAGACGCATAAGGCCCTAAGACGGCCAACAGTGCGGCAATTATACGGTTTTAATACGCATACGAGGAGATGTTGCGATGAAAACGAGGGAACAAATCTACGGTCAGGAAGCAGCCGGTATTTTGCGGGATGTTTCCATGTACCACGCTCTGACAGAAACGCAGCTCTTGAAGCTCTATCCGCATAAGGAAAGCAAAATCAGAAATTTGCTTTCCTATCTGCAAAAACAGGACCGTATGGTGCTGTGCGGCGAGTATTACCGCATCCCCTCCGAGATGGAGGATAGCATTGATCTCGGGCTTTCAAAGGCCGTTTGGGTCCTTGCCGATTTTATGGAGCAGGTGGAATATCATTCTGTCAGCGACTATCCCGCCAAAATCATCTTTTTTGCGGATGATGAGGTTTACGAGATCATTTATGTGGAACCGGGCAAAGAGCAGCTTATCAACCAAATGCTTTCCTCTGTAAAGGAAGTTCCGCCCAAATATATCATTTTGGTAGAGCATCCGGAACAGATCGCAGCGATCCACACCCCAAACACCGGCGGATACTGCACGGTCTCCTCAAGCGGGGAGGTGCAGTATTATCAAATCGAATAAGGAGTTTTTTCTTGAATAGAGCCATTATATCACAGAGGATTACATCCATTCTGGCTGAGATTGAACGGTTAAATAACGCTCTCTATGCCATGAACACGACCGATATTCAGCGCTATCCCGACAACTACGAGGTGCTGTCTACGGACGCGGCGCTGCGAGCCGAGCGGATCACCTGTCGGCTGCGCCATCTGATTTACGCGACTACCAGCATCAAAAAAGAGGACTATCTGCGTTCTGCAGAAACCATGCAGGGCATCGAGATCCACGAGCATGGCGGTATTCTGGAGATCAAGCTGCCTTGCCTTTTGCCAAAGCGCAGGCAGCGCCAGAGCACGGAGTTTCTGTTGGACCCGTTCACCACCGCGCTCTCCGATTATGCCGCTCACCACACAATGCCGCAGTTCCGGCATTGTGTGGTCTGCTTTTCCCATATCTATGCGCAGGAACTGCCGGAGCGCCGCATCCGTGATTATGACAATCTGGAGCTAAAGCAGTTTCTGGATGTCGCAGCCTCTTTTATCTTGACGGATGACAGCGGGCTGCTGTGTGATGCCTACAACACCACGGAGCTGGGGGATGAGGATTGCACAAGGCTCTTTCTCATGGACTGCGCACGATTCCCTGCCTGGCTTGCAGAGCGCCAGAACAGCGTAAAAACCATATCGGATTTTTAGCGGTTTTCAGGCCGACTTTTCCCGAGGTGTGAAAAGCTGGCCGCACATACTGGAAATCCTGCCTTTTTTCAAGTCATGCAGCTCCAAAAATTACCCAAGCTATAATGCCCTACGGTAAAATTTCGTACAAGGAGACAGTGCGGCTCATGCCTCGAACCCCCCGCCGACTACCGGCGCAAAACACGCTCTCGTATCTGCTTTTGACATTGACCGCTCTCTGCGGCGAATACCCCATCAGCCAAATCAGCCGTCTGCCGGGTGGTCCCGCATATCTCGAAAGCATGGTCACTTCTCTCCGACAAAGCGGACTTCTTCACACCTTCTCCAAAGACGGCCTGCGCGGTCTTCGGCTCACCTCACCAGCCAAACGGCTGCTGTTGGCCGATGCCCCCCAATGGTTTTCAGACTATCTGACCGGCAGCTCTGAGCCGAACAAGCTCAAAAGTGAGCTGTCAAGACGGCTTCGGCTCCACCGGATGGCCGAAATTCTGACCATCATGCACAATGCCGACATTCCTGCCTTTCCGTGGGAAAAGGCCCCTTTTTCCGCTATGGTCGGTCAGAACGCAGAGTCTCCCGCCTATTACACCTCCAGAGAGATCAAGGAGATCGGCCCACAAGGGACGAAAATCAGAGGTTCGCGCGCAACCGGCATCCTGCTGACGGATGACGGTGTTTTTTTGACCTATAACACAGCCAAAGCGCAGATGAAATGGGAATATAAAGCCGAGCTGCGGTTCAAGGCTCTGCTACAAACCGGATGGGTCATGCCGGACACGGAGATCTCCGGGATCGTGTTCGGCTCCGCTATGGAACAGCTACCCATTCTGATGCAGCCGGACGCACACAGCTATTTCCTGCTGGACGGCAGCTTTCCGCATTTCTACTATCTGACCAATGACCGTTATGGCGAAGCGATCCTCCGCCTTTTATGCGACCCACAGCAGTGCAGGACGCTCGATGCGATCCTCGCAGACGGCCTCTATGAGCAGATACCAAATTGGCTCGTGGAGAATGACGCCGTCGATAGTGCCGGGAATCCCGTCCTGTTCGCCTACACCTGCGATTTCCCCCGTGTCCGACGCTTCGATACCGCGCTGGAGCTGCACGGAATGACGGGGACATTGATCTGTTTTGATTATCAGGAGGATGCCTTGCGGGAGATCTGCGGGCATCGTGTAACGCTGCAAAGTATTGATTTTCAACAGTTTGAAAGGAGTTTGCCTTATTCCTAAAAAGAAGCTGATCCAGCTTTTTATTATCATCCCAATCACCGTGCTGGCGCTGCTCTATGGAAGCGGCTACCTCTCGCAGCTTTTTTCCAATTACCATGCATGGCAGGCGGCCGGTGCCGTGTTCGGGACTTCTCCCGCATTTCCAGACACCGGATTCTTCGCCTGTCTTGCGGCAGCCTTCCACTTTCCGTATGGGCTGTATGGTCTTGGCCTCTGCATTGGAGGGCTGGCGTTGTTGGTCCTCATGGTCATGCGAATGGGATACAGTGAGGGCGGCGAATATGACCGGCAGCGCAATCTGGTCTATTCCGACAAGGGGACCTACGGCACCGCAGGCTTTATGTCCCGTAAGGAGCTGACCGAGGTGCTTGACCTTGTCCCGGATATTCGCAAGCATTCCGGTACGATCCTCGGCGAATTGGAGCATCAGGTCATTTGTATTCCCCCAAAGACTCGTTTTAATGGAAATCTCGCCGTTTACGGTGCCAGCGGTTCCAAGAAGACAAGAGCCTTTTGCGTCAACATGATTCTCCAATGCGCAGCGCGGAAGTCAAGCCTTGTGATCTGTGACCCAAAATCCGAACTTTACGAAAAGACCAGCGAGTACTTGCGGGATCAGGGGTACACCGTCCGTGTGTTCAATCTGGTCACACCGTCAGCCTCCGATTCATGGAATTGTCTTGCGGAGGTCGGCGGTCAGGAATTGATGGCTCAGCTTTTCTGCGATGTCATCATCAAGAATACCGGCGGCGAAGAACGCGACCACTTCTGGGACAGCGCCGAGATGAATCTGCTCAAGGCGCTGGTTCTCTATGTTTCCATCAGCTACCCCAAGGAAAAGCAGAACATCGGCGAGGTGTACCAATTACTCACCGCCAGCTCCGAACAAGATCTGAAGGCGCTCTTTGATGTTCTTCCCCTCACGCACCCCGCCAAAGCACCCTACAACATTTTCAAGCAGGCGTCAGAGGGTGTGCGCGGCGGTGTCATCATTGGTCTCGGCTCCAGATTGCAGGTTTTCCAAAATAAAGATATTCGCAGCATCACGGCCTATAACGAGATCGATCTGGAGCTGCCGGGAAAACAGCCTTGTGCCTATTACTGCATCACCAGCGACCAGGACAGCACCTTTGATTTTCTGGCCTCGCTGTTTCTATCTTTCTGCTTCATCAAACTGGTGCGATATGCAGACCACAACTGCGAGGGTGGCAAACTGCCTGTGCCTGTCCATATCCTTGGGGAAGAACTGACAGCGTGAGACACGATCCCCGGCCTCTCCCGCCGTCTCAGCGTAATACGCTCCCGGAATATCTCCATGTCCTGTGTATTCCAAAATCTCGCAGGATTGCAGAACAGATACCCGCAGAATTTGTGGCAGGAGATTATTGGAAACTGTGACGCGCAGTTGTTTTTGGGCTGTACAGACCAGCTTACTGCCGAATTTATTTCTGCCAGGACAGGGC
>OGFW01002418.1_pt1 | contig 11492 bp, 7 predicted proteins | sample 1570991 | NCBI WGS metagenome assembly OGFW01 (sample SAMEA2582074, study PRJEB24529) | metagenome | biome: Human gut stool | place: China | collected 2011
CCGCTGTTCAACGAGGCGACCGTTCATCTGAAAGACGGCAAGTCGTTCAAGGTGATAGCCCACAACAACAGCCGCGACAACAAGTATGTGCGGAGCATTGTGCTGAACGGCAATAAGTTGGAGACTCCATTCTTCACGCATCAGGATATAGTGGACGGCGGTACGCTGGAGCTGACTATGGGCAGTGAACCGTTGAAGTGACACAGATAATATACAGAAGGGATGAGCCGAAAAAATCATAATCCTATATCGTGGGTCCCCACCGTATATTTCGCCATGGGATTGCCGTTTGTGGTGCTGAACATGGTTTCTGTGTTGATGTTCAAGGGGCTGGGTATCGGTGACGCGCAGATTGCTCTGTGGACGTCGCTCATCATGATGCCCTGGACGCTGAAGTTCCTTTGGAGTCCGTTCCTTGAAATGTTCAAGACGAAGAAGTTTTTCGTGGTACTGACGCAGATGGTTACCGGAGCAGGTTTTGCTCTGGTGGCTTTGGCGTTGCAGTTACCATTCTTTTTTGCGATATGCATTGCGCTGCTGGCAGTGATTGCTTTCAGCGGAGCCACGCACGATGTGGCTACGGATGGTGTCTACATGTCGGAACTGAACAAGCAGGACCAGGCCAAGTATATCGGTTGGCAGGGAGCCTTCTACAATATAGCGAAGATTGTGGCGTCCGGCGGGTTGGTCTGGCTGGCAGGTGCCTTGCTGGTAGGTTTCGGTGGGGTGGAGGGTGCCACAGAGGCAGTCCGCCACGAGGCTACCCGGCATGCATGGATGACGGTGATGCTGATATTGGCGGCGGTGATGCTGCTGCTTGGCTTCTACCACATGCGCATGCTGCCATCGGGCGGTGCTGCCGCATCCGGCGCCAAGTCGGCAAGAGAGACGTGGGAGCAGTTGGTGGCGGTAATCAAGGATTTCTTCTTGAAGAAGCACATCTGGTACTATATAGCGTTCATTATCCTTTATCGCCTTGCCGAGGGTTTTGTCATGAAGATTGTTCCGTTGTTTTTAAAGGCGGAACGCTCTGTTGGAGGCTTGGGACTGGGAGAACAGGAGATCGGTCTGTATTATGGTACTTACGGGGCAGCTGCTTTTGTATTGGGATCCCTGTTGGCAGGTTATTACATCTCTCACAGAGGACTGAGCCGGACATTGTTTTCGTTGTGTTGTGTCTTCAACCTGCCGTTTCTGGCTTATACATTGCTGGCCATTTATCAGCCGGAGAATGGTATGCTGATAGGCGGTGCCATCGTGCTTGAATACTTCGGGTATGGTTTTGGATTCGTAGGTCTGACCCTGTTTATGATGCAGCAAGTGGCTCCCGGCAAACATCAGATGGCCCATTATGCTTTTGCTTCGGGTATCATGAATCTGGGAGTGATGCTTCCGGGATCTATCAGTGGTTTTGTCAGTGATGCGTTGGGATATAAGGCATTTTTTATTTTTACGATGTTTGCTACTATTCCGGCATTTCTGATCACTTATTTTGTACCATTCACCTATCCGGATGAAAAGAAGAATCAATGAAATATATAACTAATAAATAGAAGAATTATGAAACAGATGATGAATATGCCTTGGGAAGAACGCCCGGAAGGTTGCTCAGACGTAATGTGGCGTTACTCTAAAAACCCGGTTATCGGACGCTATCACATTCCGACTTCCAACAGTATTTTCAACAGTGCGGTAGTTCCGTTCGGAGATGGATTTGCCGGTGTCTTCCGTTGTGATAATAAGGCAGTGCAGATGAATATCTTTGCGGGCTTTAGTAAAGACGGAATCAATTGGGAAATAAACCATGAGCCTATCTGTTTCAAGGCGGGGAATACGGAGATGATAGAGTCCGAGTATAAATACGATCCGCGTGTCACCTGGATTGAAGACCGTTACTGGATAACCTGGTGTAATGGTTACCATGGACCTACTATCGGTATTGCATATACATTCGACTTCAAAGAATTCTTCCAGTGCGAAAATGCCTTTTTGCCTTTTAACCGTAACGGGGTACTTTTTCCGCAGAAGATAGATGGTAAATATGCTATGTTGAGCCGTCCGAGCGATAACGGTCATACACCGTTTGGAGATATTTACATCAGTTACAGTCCGGACATGAAATATTGGGGAGAACACCGTTGTGTGATGAAAGTTACCCCTTTCCCTGAAAGTGCATGGCAGTGTACGAAGATAGGTGCCGGTTCTGTACCGTTCCTTACTGAAGAGGGCTGGTTGATATTTTATCATGGGGTTATTACTACCTGCAACGGTTTCCGTTATTCTATGGGAGCGGCTATTCTTGATAAAGAAAATCCGGCAAAGGTATTGTATCGCACACGTCCGTACTTGCTTGCTCCTGCTGCTCCTTATGAATTGCAGGGAGATGTGCCCAATGTAGTATTTCCTTGTGCTTCTTTGCAGGATGGAGATAAAGTGGCAGTATATTATGGCGCTGCCGATACAGTTGTAGGTATGGCCTTTGGTTATATTTCGGAAATCATAGAATTTACGAAGAAGAACAGCATTATATAGTTAATCCCTTAAAGAATCAGTCGACTATGAAACGTATTTTATTGGCTTACACACTTTCTGCCCTTTGTCTGCTTCCGGCATTTGCCGGAGGTGGAGAGGGGGCTTTACCTATAAGCTATGTCAATCCTTTCATCGGTACCACCAACTTCGGAACTACTAATCCGGGAGCGGTCTGTCCCAATGGAATGATGTCCGTGGTTCCTTTCAATGTGATGGGATCGGAAGATAATAAGTATGATAAAGATGCCCGTTGGTGGTCTACTCCTTACGAGTATCACAATTGCTTTTTTACCGGATATTCGCATGTTAATCTAAGTGGTGTGGGGTGTCCTGAACTGGGTTCTTTGTTGCTGATGCCTACTACGGGTGAATTGTCCGTAGATTACAAGGAGTATGGAAGTCGTTATAAGGATGAACAGGCTTCTCCAGGGTATTACAGTAATTTCCTCACTCGTTATAATGTAAAGACTGAGGTGTCTGCCACGCCTCGTACTGGTGTTTCCCGCTTTACTTTTCCAGCCGGACAAAGTCATATTTTGCTGAATTTGGGTGAAGGCTTAACGAATGAAACTGGTGCTTTTCTGAAGCAGGTAAGCGATACCGAATTTGAAGGAGTGAAGTTATTGGGAACTTTCTGCTATAACCCCCAGGCAGTATTCCCTATCTATTTCGTAATGCGCGTCAACAAGCAACCGACGTCCAGTGGTTATTGGAAGAAACAACGCCCCATGACCGGCGTTGAAGCCGAATGGGACCCGGACAACGGACGTTATAAACTCTATACCCGTTACCGTAAAGAGATTGCTGGAGATGATATCGGTGCTTTTCTAACCTTCGACACAACGGAAGGTGAGCAGATAGAAGTCCAAATGGGAGTTTCTTTTGTCAGCATCGAAAATGCACGTCTGAACCTGGATACGGAACAGGGTGGAAAGAATTTTAGTCAAGTATTGGCTGATGCCCGTGCCAGTTGGAATGAGGACCTTTCGCGTATCCTTGTCGAAGGCGGAACGGAAGAACAGAAAACAGTCTTTTACACTGCCCTTTATCATACATTGATACATCCTAATATTTTGCAAGATGTTAACGGGCAATATCCTGCTATGGAAAGTTATGAAATACTGACTACGGATGGAGACCGTTATACCGTTTTTTCTTTGTGGGATACTTATCGTAATGTTCACCAACTCCTGACATTGGTTTATCCTGAGCGTCAGTTGCAAATGGTGCGTTCCATGCTCGATATGTATCGTGAACATGGTTGGCTCCCCAAATGGGAACTCTACGGACGTGAAACGTTAACTATGGAGGGCGACCCGTCTATTCCTGTCATCGTTGATACCTGGTTGAAAGGGTTGCGTGATTTTGATATCAATCTGGCTTATGAGGCTATGTATAAATCTGCCACTTTGCCCGGGGCTGAAAATTTATTGCGTCCGGATAATGACGATTATCTCTCATTGGGCTATGTTCCTCTGCGTGAGCAATATGATAATTCTGTCTCTCATGCATTGGAGTATTACATTGCAGACTATTCTCTTTCGCTTCTGGCAGATGCATTGGGCAAGAAAGAGGATGCCCGTCTTTTTTATAACCGTTCATTGGGCTATAAACACTATTATAGTAAAGAATTCGGCACTTTCCGTCCTATTTTGCCGGATGGTCAGTTCTATTCACCTTTCAATCCGAGACAGGGAGAGAATTTTGAACCGAATCCCGGTTTTCATGAAGGATGTGCCTGGAATTACAGTTTCTATGTTCCTCACGATGTGAAAGGACTTGCCCGTCTTATGGGTGGACAGAAACCTTTCATTGAAAAGCTTCAGCGTGTCTTTGATGATGGACTCTATGATCCCGCCAATGAACCCGACATTGCCTACGCTCATCTCTTTTCTTATTTCAAGGGAGAAGAATGGCGTACACAAAAGGAGACTCAACGGCTTTTGCAGAAGTATTTCAAGAATGCTCCCGATGGTATTCCCGGTAATGATGATACCGGTACGATGTCTACCTGGGCTATTTTCAACATGATAGGATTCTATCCCGACTGTCCCGGTGCTCCGTATTATACTCTTACTACGCCTGTATTCGATAAGGTGGTGATTCGCCTTGACCCTGAAATTTGGGGACGCGATAAACTGGTGATAGAAACTGAACGTCCTTCAGCGGAATCCTTATACATCCGTGAGATGGAATTAGGCGGAAAAAAATTATCCCGCTATCGTATCAGTCATGAAGAACTGGTAAAAGGTGGAACGCTGAGATTTATACTTCGGTAGTATAGAGAAAAGCTATGGTGGGGCTGTCCAAGGTGTTGGATAGCCCCTTTTTTGTGTGCAATAAACTAAGGACATATCTATATTTTGCTTTCTGTAGAAATTGATGTTTATTGTTTATTATCAATTGGTTAGCTTCTGCTTTATCTAAAAATAATCTATGTGTGTATATAGGTGCATAGTTTTACAACCCTTGCCATCCTCTAACTTTGTCACATGTTCAATCGACATCAATAACCTCAAAATATCGTTATCATGAAAAGTCAAGAGTTACGTAAAAAAGCACCCGAATTAGATCCGTTACGTTTAGGAAGCGGATGGGAAGTTGAAGATTTGAGTAAACCACAAATCATAGTCGAAAGCAGTTACGGACATAGTCATCCGGGAAGTGCACATCTCAATCGTTTAGTACATGAAGTAAACAAGGTCATCTATAATGACGGAGGGCGCCCGGCCAACTATTATGTAACGGACATTTGCGATGGCGAAGCCCAGGGACACGACGGAATGAATTATTCACTTGTTTCCCGTGATATTATGGCGGCAATGATTGAAATTCATGTGAAAGCTACTCCTTTTGATGCCGGTGTATTCCTTACCAGTTGTGACAAATCAGTCCCGGCACATTTAATGGCAATAGCACGCTTGAATATGCCTGCCGTATTCATGCCCGGTGGTATCATGAAGTCAGGACCGGATTTGTTGACGCTCGAACAAATAGGAAAATACAGTGCCATGTTTGAACGTGGTGAAATCACGGAGGAAAAATTCATGGAATATAAGCGGAATGCCTGTCCGGCTTGTGGCGCTTGTTCCTTTATGGGGACAGCATCGACCATGCAGGTGATGGCAGAAGCGTTAGGTCTGGCTCTTCCCGGCAGTGCACTGATTCCAACCCATATCGGTGAATTGGAAAAAGCGACAAGAGAAGCCGGAAAATGTGCAATAAAACTGGTTCATAACCCAATCGCACCGGCAGAGATACTGACAGAAAAAGCGTTTGAAAATGCAATTATGGTGCATGCCGCTATAGCGGGATCGAGCAACAGCCTGTTACACCTGCCCGCCATTGCACATGAAGTGGGGATTACTTTATCGCCCGAACTGTTCGACCGGATTCATCGCAAAATACCCTATATACTCAACATCCGTCCCAGCGGATACTGGCCCGGAGAATATTTCTGGTACGCCGGAGGTACTCCCGCCATTATGGAAGAAATCAAAGAACACCTGCACCTGGATGTAATGACCATTACCGGAAAAACACTCGGAGAAAACCTTGAAGAACTACGCAATACAGACTTTTACGCAAATTGTAATCACTATCTGTCGCTGCATAACTTAACTCAATCAGACCTGATCAAATCTGCGAAATCCCCCATCCGACAGGAAGGAGCCATTGCCATACTGAAAGGAAACCTGGCTCCCGAAGGTGCTGTGGTTAAACACTCCGCAATATCACCTAAACTGATGCAGGCTACACTCAAAGCACATGTATTCGATTGTGAAGAAGAAGCTCTTCAGGCTGTGCTGAGCAAAAAGATAACTCCGGGGGAAGCTGTATTTATCCGTTATGAAGGTCCTAAGGGTAGCGGCATGCCGGAAATGTTTTATACTACCGAGGCAATTGCTTCCGACCCGGAACTTGTGGAGTCTGTTGCACTTATCACAGACGGACGTTTTTCCGGGGCAACCCGTGGACCTGCCATCGGACATGTTTCTCCCGAAGCCAATGAAGGAGGACCGATAGCTTTGGGGAAAGATGGCGATTTGATTCGCATTGACATTCCTGCCCGTTCACTGAATATCGTAGGTACAAAAGGAGAAGAAAAAACACCGGAAGAAATAGATATGATCCTGTCATATCGTCGGGAAAAATGGCACAAACCTACTTCTCGTTATGAGGATGGCATACTGGGTATCTATACCCGTAACTGCGTATCGCCCATGAAGGGCGGATATATGGAAGCTGAATAATAAAGAAATCCCACCTTTTAAATCTTATCAATACCATGATGTCAATTTGTATCATTATAATCAGTTTGCTACTGCTTATTTTTCTGGTAGCATATTATAAAGTAGACGCATTTTTCGCGTTCGTTCTCGTCTCCGTAGGAGCAGCTCTGTGTTTAGGCATTCCGATTCAGGAAATACCCGATATATTGAATAAAGGCGTAGGCAATATCTATAGTAATATGGCACTCATCATCATATTTGGTGCCATGCTCGGAAAACTGGTTGCCGAAAGCGGTGCTGCCCAAAAGATAGCCCAAGTGATGATTGGAGCTTTTGGAACGAAAAACATTCAGTGGGGCATGATGCTTACCGGATTCATCGTAGGTATCCCTTTGTTCTACGATATCGGTTTCGTCATTCTTGTTCCGATTATCTTTTCTATTGTCAACCAATACAAAATGCCCGCTATATATATCGGTATTCCCATGTTGGCAGCTTTATCAGTGGCGCATGGTTTTCTCCCTCCCCATCCATCTCCGGTAGCATTGGTTACTATGTTCAATGCCAATATGGGAATGACATTGATTTTAGGTCTATTGGCTTGTATACCGGCTATTATTGTTGCCGGTCCCTTGTTCAGTAAAACCCTGAAAAATATAAAAACCGGTCCTGTAGATGTATTTGCTGCCAAAAAGGTGGATTCAGCTTTCAGTGAACCCGGAAAGCTCAACAGCTTCCTGACGGCTACATTACCCGTATTTTTGCTGATTATAACAACGGTGCTTACCCATTTCTTACCCAATCCGAGCGAGTCGACGCAGAACCTGCTGTCTTTCTTTAGTTCACCTACCATCGTTATGCTGATTGTTGTAATCGTAGCTACCTATACATTAGGAATCAGGCAGGGACGTTCCATTAAGCAGATCATGGATATTTATGTGCAGGCATGTAAAGACATTGCCATGATTATTCTGATAGTTGCCGGTTCGGGTATCTTTAAAGTTGTCATGGAAGAAAGCGGTGTAAGCATGCTTCTGGCCAATGCTATGGAAACACTTCCGATACACCCGCTTATTTTAGGTTGGTTGATGGCAAGCGTTATCCGAGCTATGGTAGGTTCGGCAACAGTGGCTGCCCTGACAGCTGCCAGTGTAATGATGCCTCTGATAGCCGTATCTCATGTAAACCCTAATTTAATGGTATTGGCCGTCGGGGCGGGAAGTCTGATGTTTTCACACGTCAACGATTCTGGATTCTGGCTCTATAAAGAATATTTCAATCTTAGTATGAAAGACACTTTCAAATCATGGTCGGCTATGCAAGTCATTGTCTCTGTTGTAGGTCTATGCGGAGTTTTGGTTCTTAACCTTTTTATCTGATTTATTATGAAAAAGCATCTTCTTATTTTGTTCACGTTTCTTTGTACCGTCCCGTCTGTATTGGCAGGTAATGAAACCGGAGAAAGTCCCTCGAAAACTTCTAAATGGCATCTTAGTTACGATAATAAATATCACGTCAAATTCTTCGGCCGTATTTCGGCTGACGGTGGAATCTTCTGGGGTGAAAAGGATCAAAAAATGGCCAATGGGACCACCATATCCCAACTGGCTTTTGGAGGGACATTTTTCTTCGGAGAAAGATTATCCGGTAAGTTTGAAATAGACTTCTCAAACGGTAACCTCCTCCTGCTGGACAACTTTATCACTTATAATTTTACCAAAAGATTCGGATTGCGTGCCGGCAATATACAGGAAGCCTTCTCTATGGATTTACTGAACTCTTTCAAAGATCTTTCGTTGATGAACCGGGCGCAAGTTGTTAATGCTTTCGCCCCGGGACATCACCTGGGATTACAAGGAGTTTATGAAGACAAACAATGGTTATTGACGGGAGGTGTACATTTCCAGAAGTCCATGACTCTGGGCAATAAGGAAAACTCGGACAGTAATTTGCATAAAGGACAGAACGAAGGATATTCGCTCACCGGAAGAGCCGTGTGGATGCCGCAAAACAGTAGCAAGGAAAAGGGCTTGCACATAGGTGTTGCCGCTTCATACGCCACACCTAAGACTGATGTAGGCAAAGATACTCCTCCTAAAACGGTTCGCTACAGTCAATCGGAGTCAACTATCAACAAGATTAAGTTTATGGACACCGGATACATTACGGATGTGGACAACACCTGGTTGATGGGAGTCGAACTTGCCGGTTATTATGGCCCTTGGAAATTTCAAGCGGAGTATATACAGCAGGAAGTAAACCGGAATCACGGTTTTGTCGACGAATCCTTTTCAGGCTTCTATGTGCAATCATCTTGTCTGTTGCTTGGTGGAAAGCAGGATTATAACAACTCCAGGGGAGCGTTTAACCAACCATTGATCGGTAAGAAAGGAGATGTGGAACTGGCCCTGCGGTTTGATCGCCTGGATATGAATGGAAAAGTAATTAAAGGAGGTGTATCCAATCAATATACAGCCGGAGTGAATTATTATGTGAATGAGAATCTGAAAGTGCAGTTGAATTATTACTATATCACTCATAATGATTATAATTCATTAAATGTCAGGGTACAATTGAGGTTTTGATAAAAAATCGAAGAAAAAACTTATCTTTGTGGAAACCGCCCTAAACGATGTAAGATGATAAGATGCCTCTTTTGTTTATTCATGTTCATTTTAGCAACGACGAATGCACATGCCGGAACATCCGGCAATGAGCTTCTGCTTGGAGAATTGGATCAATTGTTGAAAGAACGTATTACGTATGTCCGGAAGAAAGAAAACAAAATCAATTACCTGAAGCAGCTATCATCCTCCGAGGCATCAGTGGACAAGAAATATGATATTATTTCCCGGTTGATAGAGGAATACAGTAATTTTCAGAGCGACTCGGCTTTTCAGTATATCGAACAGAACAGATTGCTTGCCGGGAGCTTGGAAAGCAAAGATAAATTGTTGGAGAATAGATTTCAGTATATCTTCTTGTGTGCGCAAGCAGGACTCCTCAATGAAGCCCAGCATGCTCTGCTGGAACTGGAAGATCAGTATCCGGATATGAATATGAGTCAAAAAGCAGAATATAATAAGCAATATGAAAGGCTCTACATGAATCTTCGCGAGCTTGCGCAAAATTCTCATCTGGAGGAGGAATACCGCAGGCAGGAACTGAAATATTCTCGTATAATCTGTGGATTGGTTCCTCGGGAATCCAAGGACTTCTATTATTATAGTTTCAAGCAGAATTATGCCGAAGGAAACTTGGAAGAGGCGAAAAAAGATATAGCCTCATATTATCAGTTAATCGATTCTGCTTCTAATGAGGCTGCGCGGGCATTATATCATTTATCACTTATTTATAAAATTGAAAAAGATGAGTTGAACGAAGAGCAAAGTCTGATCTGTTCTGTTATGGCAGATATTAAAAGTGCTGTCAAGCAGAACAGATCTCTTCGGCTGTTAGCTCAGATACGGAATGACAAGGGTGATATCCGGCGTGCATATCGTTATCTGGACATATCTCTGCAAGACGCTAACTTTTACAATACCCGGCTGCGTAATTCGCAAATAGCCGAGGCTATCCCTATCATTCAGAAAGAGTATCAACTTCAACGAGATAAACAGGCGCTTTATTTATGGGCGGGGATTGTCATTTCTACCTTCTTTTTGCTGCTTATTCTGGGCATAGCCTTATACTTGCGTAAAAAAAGAAAGGACTTATCGGTTGCCCGCTCACAACTTCTGTCTATTAATGATAAATTGAATCGTATAAACTGCGAAGTACAGGAAAAGAATGAAGAACTTCAATCTCTGACATCCAACCTGATGGAATCTGACCGGGTCAAGGAGAAATATATCGGTCATTTCCTCAAATTATGTTCCATGTATATACTGAAGATCGGTGACTATCAAAAGTTGGTCAATAGAAAAATCAAAAGTGGGCAAATTGAAGAACTTTATAAATTGAATTCATCTACCCAGTACCTGTTAAAAGAAAGCAAAGATTTCTACTCGCAATTCGACGAAGCTTTTCTGCAGATATATCCTTCGTTCGTCAAAGAATTGAATGCACTCCTTAAAGAGGATCAACAATATACACTTAAGGAGGGGGAGTTCCTGAATGCTGAGTTGCGCATCTGTGCTCTCATCCGGTTGGGCATAAAGGATAGTTCGCAAATCGCCGAATTTATGGGGTACAATCCGGTAACCGTATATACCTATCGTACGAAAGTAAAAAGTAGGGCAAAAGATAAAAATAACTTTGATCAGGAGATCTTAAAGATTGGCAGTGTCCATGCTTCTTCATAGTTGATAAACTTACGGCCCGATTGAAAATAAAGAGCCTGTCGACAAGATATTGGGAGTTTGTCAACAAGAAGTTAACTTTCTGTTGACAGAAAATTAACTTCTTGTAATGCTTTGATAATCAGGAGGCTGTAATTTAAACTGTGTCAGCAAAGCAAACAAAAAAAGTATTAACTTTGCTAACACAGTTTTTTTATGAGTGAAGAATTTGATTTTGAAAGGATCAAGAACAAGGCAATCGAGCAGCTCAAGGCTGGCAAGCCCTTGTTGGGTAAGGACGGAGCTTTTGCCCCGTTATTGGAGAGCATTTTAAATGCAGCCTTAGAAGGTGAGATGGATGCCCATCTTTCCGAGGATGAACGCATGAGTGGCAACCGTCGTAATGGCAAGATGCAGAAGCAGGTGCAAACTTCTATGGGTGAGGTGA
>OGFW01002440.1_pt1 | contig 11407 bp, 5 predicted proteins | sample 1570991 | NCBI WGS metagenome assembly OGFW01 (sample SAMEA2582074, study PRJEB24529) | metagenome | biome: Human gut stool | place: China | collected 2011
TGTACTCATAATTTTCATTGGGGTTGATTTCGCGTTGCCATGGTTCGGGAGTTCCATTCTCAAACTCAGCACTACAGCCGATCAGCAACACAAACGTTATGCTGCTCACGAAGGTATAAATCAGATTTTTCATACATTCAATTTTCATTTTGTTATTCAATCAGTTTCCAGAGAAAGTAGATGCTATTGTTTACCACTTTCGTTCTTTATCAAATCTTTCAGTTCTTGTTCCGATTCGAAAGTCTTTATCCAATCCACATAAATGCTACCTGTTTCATTGGTTTCATACCATATTTTCCAAAATTGAAGTTCCACCGTGTCGTACTTCGTCAATGAGGTAGGCATATACTGTTGGTTTTTGCCAAGGAATTTCTTCGTGAAGTCGGCGTAGAATACTTTGTATTCACCGCAATCTACCACAGTCATGGCATTTTTTCCTTTATCGGTATCTTCGCCATATTTACCGGCTACGGTAATACCGCTTCCGCCCCAAATGTCTAGATACCACTCTATACTCGTTGATGCTTCGAACACATTTTCGGGAAATTTCATTTTAAAGGCTAAGATGGGATAGTTGGTTACGTTGAACCCAAAACCGCCGGTGCGACAAATGCGAACAGCTTTGTAAGTCTTATCTTCACCGGGGAAAATACGAAGTACTCCGTCATTCTCCATCCATTCAAATTCCCGGTGAGTAAAGTTTCCGAATGGCTGCCAGATATTCTCGACAGTAAACTGGTCGTTCATTAAACCTTCGCTCACGCTGACACTCATCGTAGCTTTGACAGGTTTACCATCACCATAGTCGGCCAAAGCGGTAATTACTGCATTGCCATAAGCCTTCGCCACGAACCGGCCTTTTTCGTCAATCTCTACAACATCCGGCTTACTGCTTTCCCATGCGATGTACGAAAGCGTAGCATCTATCGGCGTTACATTCATCTGTGGAGTGTAGGTTTCGCCCAAAGCTAGTTTGTCTGTTTCTTTCACAAATTCCATACTTTCGATATAGATAATGGGCTTCACCTTAATTTCAAACTCTTTCGTGAAATGTTTGTCGTCGGTAGCGGTAACTTGGATGCGTGCCTTTCCTTCAGCTATGCCCTTCACCTCGCCTTTTTCATTGACGGTGGCTTTATCGGGAGTTAGGCTTTTCCAAATCAACCCGGGGTAAGTGGGGTCGGCCGGAGTAGTCTGCCAAGTGAGGGGCAAAGTCGAGGTTACAAACACTTCGAGGTCTTCATTAGTGAGATTGATATCAGTGATGTGAATAATTTCGTTTACTATCTTCACATTAATGGTCGAAGTGACAGAATAGCCCACAGCCGGCTTGGCCGAAATTACCGTACTACCGGCCTTCACTGCCGTGATGCGTCCTTCGGCATCTACGGTAGCCACATCGGGCACAGTCGATTTCCATACCACCTCTTTGTTGAAAGCCTCATCAGGACCTATAGTATATTTTATCAAAGTGTCAGTGCCTATCAGCAGAGGCAGTTCGGAGGTCACTTCAAGGTTGATTTCCTTAACGAGCACTCTCTCTTCTAAAACAGGGGATACATCGTCATCGTTGCACGAAACGGTCATCATCAAGCCAGCTGTAATCAGTGCTGCAAACGCACCCTTTTGAAGTATATTTTTGTATGTCATAATTCGATTACTTTATAAATGAATAATGAATGGATTATTGGTTCCAACCCGGATTTTGTTTCAAGTTGGAGTTCAGTTTGAGCTGGTCGGTGGGCAGCGGCAATAAGTAATGCTTTTCATGCCAGTTGCGTCCTTTCTCGTGGATAATACAACCTTCACCATCTTTCTCCTTAAAGGAAGCATCAGGCCATCTGTTTTCAAAATCGGTACCTTTCCACTTCACACCGGTGAGGTTCATCGGCATTTCGTCTTCGGCCGTTTTCCAACGCTTCAGATCATCAATGCGGAAATTCTCATCGAAAAATTCGATGGTACGCTCACGACGAATCTCTGTGCGCATATCCAAATTATTCGCCGTAACAAAGTCGTTAGTCAAGTCAGGCATTTCGGGGTTGATGCGTTTGCGTGTCAGGTTCAAACTGATGGCTAAGTCTTCATCCGATATTTGTCCATCGCGTTCAAACACGGCTTCGGCATAGTTCAGCAGTACCTCGGCATAGCGGATGATAGGGAAATCGTAAGCTTCCATACCGGTAGGCACTCCGTCGCGTTCGCTACACCACTTGTGGGGAAAGTACCCCGTACCCGTCTGAGGCATGAAGTTCCTATGCGAGGCATTGGCTATTTCGGCTGCATTGCCGCTCCAATCAATGCGTCCGCCGTTTGTACCCCAGTAAGTTTGTCCGGGCACCATAAGCTGATTGTTCATGCGGTTGTCGCGATTTTTATATTCATCATCCACTTTCGTGTAATTCCACGTTTGGGGATTGATGGGCAACCCATTGCTTTGCAGATACATATTAGCCATTTTACGAGTAACATACAAGGCATTACCCAAACGCCCTTGGGTTATGTTGAACCCGATAGAATTGATAACAGGGTCGTGACGGCGGGTAAAGATATACTCTTTATTACCTGTTTTATTGATACTGGCAGGGTTCGACTTTTCATTTTCCAAGATAAAGAGATACTTGTAGGCCTCCGTACCCAATTCTTGAGGAGCAAAAAGTTCGAATGCTCCGCCCGCCATCACATCATGAGCCGCCTGTGCTGCGGTATTGAGCAAATCTTTTGTACGTTCGGTATTTTGACCGCCATTATGGAATTTCTCCCATGTACCTTCATAGAGGGCTACACGCGAAAGAAATGCCAAAGCGGCTTCGCAGGAGAGGCGGCCTTCATCGCTGCTGCTGATAGCCTTATCGACGGGTAATAGTTTAGCGGCTTCTTTCAAGTCGTCAATGATGAAGTCAGCTACCTCGGTACGCGGATTACGGGCCTTCTGCATCTCAGGCGAGTCGATGTCGAGCGGTGTGCGGGTAATGATAAGATCACCATAAGCCTGCAACAACTCAAAGTAACAATAAGCACGGAAGAAACGGGCTTCCCCCACTGAAATGGCAATGTCGGCTTGTTGTTCATACGCATCAGCCTGTTGCAACAAGGTGTTGACTTGGCGAATACGATTGTAATTGTCGGTATAATGCTTGTCTGACGACGGAATACTGTTCGTTCCGTTACTATAGATGTTCACCGTGCTACCGGCAAACAAGTCCGAGCGAATATCAGCGTGCTGACTGTCGTCGAGCCATCGAAAGTCGGCCGACCAGCTGTAGAACTGGGTGGCAAAAAGTTTGAAGTGTTCGGGCGACTTCCAATAGTTGGTATCCGCCAATTGCGTCTTGGGTTCAAGGTCTAAACACGACTGCATGGTCATGGCGCAAATGATTCCTAAAATATATGCTATTTTTTTCATTGTTATCTTCAATATTAAGAATAAAAATTAGAATATGGCATTCACACCGAAAGTCACGGTGCGGTTAAACGGATAGCGTTGCTTGTTTTCCACTTTGCGGGTGGCTTCGGGATCCCAACCATCGGTGATATACGATTTTTCCCACAAGTCGGCGCCCGATACATAAATACGCAGGTTGCTGATAAAACCGCTCTTATTCATCCATGCCTTTGGCAATGTGTAACCTAGTACAATCTCTTTGAGACGCAGGTAAGCTCCGTTATCGGCCGACCAGGTAGAAGGAATGTAGTTGTAGTTATTGATGTCATTACTGTTTGAATAAGTAGGGAAATGGTTATTGGGAGTTTCAGGACTCCATACATTACCTACCGACTGGTTGGTAGTGTTCAGCCAAATAGCTTTGAAAGGCACTTTCCAAGAGTCGATTTCACGATAAATGGTACGCTTGCCCACACCTTGGAACACGGTATTGAAATCAAATCCTTTCCACTCGCATCCGAAATTAAACGAGAACGAATATTTTGGGTCGTCGGAACCAAGAAATACAAGGTCGTCTTGTGTCAGTTTACCGTCTTTGTTCACATCTTCATACATGTGGTCGCCCAAACGCAAGTTGGCAGGTAGAGCGATAGAGTTGCTGCCCACATATTTGTCCACATAATAGTCCAGTTGGTCTTGGTTTTGTACCTTGCCCACATAGCGGTAACCAAATACCGAGTTGAGTGGGTAGCCATTCACAGCTTCGTTATAACCTGCGCTCACCACGATGTTACCTCCATCGACTAGTTTGTTGGTCATATAGGTTAACGTACCGCCAACGTGGTAGTTGAAACCGCCTATCTTGTCACGCCAAGTCAAGCTGGCATCGTAACCATTGGCCTCAAACTTACCGCTATTAGTACTGGGAGCAGTTCCACCCAATACACCGGGGTGCAGACGCGAAACCAGCATATTGTCGTTTTTCTTTTTAAAGACCTCGAACGTACCTGTAAGGCGATTGTTGAGGAATCCGAAGTCAATCCCCAAGTTATAGTTGTAGATACGTTCCCAAGTACGCATGGTGCTCACCAGTCCGGCAGATTCCACATAGGTTCCTTTCGAGTTGCCCAACAAAGCGCCACTGTTCGATTTGTAATTGTAAAGTTGGATGCCGTCATAGCGTCCAATACCATTTTGATTACCTACCTCACCATATGAGGCACGTAGTTTCAGTTCATTCACATAGTCACGCAAGTTCTCCATGAATTTCTCTTCAGTGATACGCCATCCAGCTGATGCGCCCCAAAAGAAGTTCCAGCGGTTCTTGGGCAAAAATTTCGAAGAACCGTCGTAGCGAGCATTCACTTCAACCATATATCTCGACTTGTAATTATAATTCAAGCGACCGAAATAAGAGAGAATGGCTTCCTCCCAACGGTCTACCTTGTCTATGTAAATTTGTCCTTTACCGTTAAGCGATTCGATTGCCGCTTCTACGTCCATTGCTTTGGTGCCGCTATAATCGTAAGCGGCATAATCGTATTGCACACCTCCCATAAGCGATATGTCATGAACCTCATCAAATAATTTCTTATAAGTGAGGAAAGCTGATGCCGTGTAATTGTCGGTACGCGCAGAACTTTTAGTATACGATGATTTTTCTTTTGCGGGATAGGGAGAGTTCTCATTTTGAATCGGTGTACCGTCGTATTGATACCAATCAATCGAAAGATATTGTTCGTCACGGGCCGCATTGTTCGTTGAGTATCCCAAAGTTCCCTGAAAATCAAGACCATCCAAAATGTTCACTTTCAAAATCTCGTTCACATTCATTGTGGTCACCACAAGTTTGTTGTCACCACCCAATTCGGCCGACCAGTTAGGGGTATGAATGCCTCCCCACGCATACGGTTTGCCATCAATAGTCGAAACCGGTAGCCCTGGCTGTGGTATGCTACTGCCTAATATACTACCAATCTGTGTAGGAGCCACCTGATGCTGACGACTAGCTGACATGTTGGTTTCCAAGCTGATACGGTTGTTTATCTTGAAACTGTTGAATAAACGTACGTTATAGCGTTCGTTCGAGTTGTTCCCCCATTGCAACGTCCCCTGGTCGTTCAAATAACCCAACGAAAGTCGGTAGGTCGATTTTTCCGAACCTCCGCTTACGCTGAGGTTATGCTGGGTAGAAGTGGCATTTCCCCAAAGCACATCAGTCCAGTTCATATCGTGAAACACAAAATCGGCCACACCACGGAATCCTCCCGGAATGGGATCTTCATCGGGGTTGTTTCCACCATGCAGATTAATCCAACTCCCCTTCATCGCTTTAGCCAAACGGGCATAACGTACCCAGTTGTCATCTTCGCCATAGCCGTCATTCAAACGGGCTTGGAGCACACCGTCCGTCCATTCGTCCATGCTCATCATGCGGGGCTGTAAACCCACAATTTTACGTGTAACCGAACCACTATATTCCACTTTGGTTTTGCCGGCATCGGGACGTTTGGTAGTTACCAAAATCACACCACCCGCTGCTTTTGCGCCATAAATAGCAGCCGAAGCATCTTTCAGAAAGTTAATGGTTTCGATGTCATCGGCATTGAGTTGAGCCATCTCGCTCACACCACTGGCTGGTACACCGTCAATAATCAAGAGAGGTTCTACCTTGTTCTTCGATACAGAACCACGGATTGAGACACCCCATCCCTCTTCACCGGGAGCAGCCGACGAGCGGGTGATGCGTAAGCCCGGAACCTGACCTTGCATAGCCGAAAGCGGATTGGGCACCGTACCTTTGTCTTTAAAAAGTTTTTGGTCGACCACTGTTACCGAGCCTGTCAACGATTCTTTTTTCTGAGTACCATAACCTACCACGACAACCTCATCCAGCACCTCTGTATCTTCGTGCATGATAATTTTAGCCAGATTCGTCCCTTTTACAGAAACTTCCAACGTCTTATAACCAATAAAAGAAATCACCAACGTACCACCTGATACATTATTCAAAGTAAAGTTTCCATCCATATCCGTTATCGTACCATTGGTAGTGCCTTTCACCTTGACATTGGCACCAATAACAGGTTCTCCATAGGAATCCACGATTTTACCTTTGATTGTCCCAGTCTGCGAAACAGCCTGTACTTCTCCCACATAGGCAAATACCGCCTGCGGAGCACCTGTTACAAGGGCAGAGGCCATCACCGTAGAGAATAGAAATCTTCTCGATGAGAATCTGAAGAGATTTTTTTTCATATACATAAAATTTAAAACTAACATTTATACTATTTATTCTAATATTAGATACACTGTTGGATATACTCACGGATTTCTTTCCGACTGATAAACAAGTGGTTTTCCACCGTACGGGAAGAAATTCCCAATTGGGCGGCAATATCAGCCGAGGATTTATTTTCGAAACGACTCATGATATAAATCTTCCGACGTTGTTCAGGAAGCTGATTGGCGCGCTCCCATTCGCATGTCAATAGATTATTGGCAATGATCTGACTCTCCACTTCATTGGTACAAGTAGGAATCCGGTCGAAAAGATAGGAAGTTACTTCTTGAGCTTTGTAAAAACGACGCAAATAGTCCGTTACTAGATTCCGGCAAATCGCGAATATAAAATGTTTCACTGTTTCCGGACGCAATATCTGCTTATAGTCCATCAAACGCAAAAAGACATCTTGTGACAGATCTTTTGCTTCTTCGTCCTTACCTATTTTATAATAGATATAAAGATAAACGGAATGATGATAACTCTTATAAGAGTCAGCAACCAGTTGAGTGGATTTCATGTTTATATTTTCCATTGCTTAGATTTTTGTTTATCATTACGCTGGCAAATATAAATGGTAAATACGGAAAAGAAACAATAAAAAAGGGCGGATAGATTTCATCCTATTGGAAGGAAAACAGAAGTCGTAATACCTACTGGTAATCAATCAATTATACAATCACAAACTGGAGTCTCAAATTATTATATGAGACTCCGACAATCAATCTTCATTAGTTCGTCCTATACTTTGGACGTATTCATTCGGGGTTATTCCAGTTGTCTTTTTAAAATAGCGGAAAAAGGAAGTGCGAGAACTAAAACCACACAGTTCAGCTAAAGCACTTAAGGTATATTTTGAATATTCATCCTCATTAAGTAACCGTTTAAACTCAGCTATGCGGTAATCATTCAGATAATCATAATAATTCTTGTTCAAGAACTGATTAAACACGTAGGACAATGTATATGGAGAGACGTTCAGCACTGACGCCAAATCCGCAATCTTTAAATCAGGGTTAACATACAGTCTTTTTTCCTGCATCAACATATCCAGTTCGTCTGCCAGCCGATGACATTCTTCCATACTCACATTGCTCTTTCTGTATTTTTCTTCAATTATCGGTTTCTCGGTTTCTATGACGTCCGCCGCAAGAACCGGAGAGTTCTTTTTTCTCCGGTAATAAGCATAGCTTAAGCATATTATTGCAATCAATAATAGAATTGTTCCCCATAAGGTCGCGTTAAAAGAGGAAGCAATAGTCACTGATAAACAGATTTCTGAACCGGGCTCACCAATCCGACGGATTTTGAATTGATATTTCCCAGAAGACAAGTCATAATAGGTCAGTTCGGATTTACCACCTAACAACTGCCAATCATCATCCATCCCTTCCATTTTATATTCATAAGACATATATGCAGGATCGGAATAGGTAAATCCGGAGAAACAGATAGTCAGATTCTTGTGCGACGGTTCCAAAGAGACTTTATAGAGATGCTGTTCTCTCTGTATAGCAGGATGATAAGGTTCTTTACCATTCACATATACATCTGTGATAGCCAGGGGATAACTATTTTCTTCATCTATATCACGTAAATCCCTGGTCAAATAAATCAATCCTTTGGAATTGCCAAACCAGATTGTTCCCGAAGCATCTATAACAGGACAACAGGTAATAAAAACAGAACTCGGTAATCCATCCACAAAAGTATAAGGAACAATTGTACTTTTTTTATCATAACGGTACAAGCCCAGATTCGTACCAATCCACAGCCACCCTTCACGGTCTTCGATCATAAACATGGCGTCTTTCCCTTCCAAAAGAGTACCTGGCTGGAGTCTTCGAAAATGAGTCATTGACAAATCGGAAATAAAAATGGGGCCTTTATCCGGAAGGAAATAGAGTTCGTGGGAAGAATCTTCATATACTGTCCTGATTTTCTCTTTATGTATAAAGCCTTCGGGGAATACATCTGATTTTATGCTACGAGTGGAAGGATCCCAGATACATAAACCGGTAGCCGTACAAATCCAGCCCTTTCCTGTAGAATCAAAGCATATATCAAGCACATTCCCTTCCGGGAGTTTGGAGTTCGAACTGGTATAGTGATTGAGTTGTTCGCCATCTTTATACTGATACAAACCCATTGAAGTGGCAATCCACAGACAACCGTCATTGTCCGACTTGATGCAGAAAACATGTCCTTTCACAAAAGGAGTCTCCGAAGGTTCAAAATCACGGATAGTTAATGTAGAAGAATCCAGTATATACATGCCACCACCATACGTACCGATATAATACTTTCCCTGAAACGGGTAAATACACATTATCATATTAGAGCGTAATTGAGGTGACTTGAAACTCCTAAAACGCCGATTCTTCTCATCAACATAGAACAAACCATTGCGGGAACCTATCAATCTTTCATTCTCATTGATAGCTATGGCCCGTACCGGTATGTCTTTTGAGTCAAAATAAGGAGAATAAGAATAGGTAGAGAAAAGCCCGCTCTGATACAGTGTATAATCAAGTCCCAACTGATAGAATCCAACCCATATCAATCCTTCTCTGTCCACCAGCAATGAATAGACTGAGTTAGAGCGGATTCCGCCATTAGTACCGGGTTCATAGCAGAAAGATTTCATAACCTTATTTTCCGTGACAGATACAAAATGTACTCCATTTCCGTCTGTTCCAACATAAAGTATATCTTTTCCGTCACCCGACAAAGAGGAAATTACATTGCATCCCAAATCAATCCAATTATCCCTGAACTTCCCTGTCGATATATCGAAAACAACCACTCCATGTTCCATTGTTCCTAAATAGAGCCTGGAACCAATTCGTGCCATTTTCTGATAAGTATAATCCTGTCTATCATTGTCACCGTATGGACATAAAGTTATTTTTCGGGTAGACAGATTCATTGAATATAGTTTGGAGCGGGTCAGAATCCATAATGTATCTTTTTCTCCCATATTCAAATCGACTATGAAATTATCCGATGACCACATATCCGCATTGATAGTAATCTGCTTCATTTCATTATTTTTGCAGACAAACAATCCTTTTTCGCTGCCAATATATAAGGTTCCCTGCGCATCGGTCAATAAAGAACGAACTCCGAATTTTATCACTTCAGCAACAAACGGTTCTAATTTACCGGATTCTTTATTTATCCGCCAAAGGCCCATATCATTTCCCACCCAAATCTGATTGCCTTGCGTTTCTGCAATAACATTCACCCATTTCAGTTTCTCATCATCTCCGAATATCGGATAATGCTTGAAACGGAAGCCATCAAAACATTCAACTGACGTAGCTGTTCCAATCCAAAGATAACCTACGGAGTCTTTATACAAGGCACTGACCGTTAAATCAGATAATCCATTTGTTTCTGACAGACCGCGAAAGGAATAAGAAATCGGATAGGCAGACAGAAAAAAAGAAATAAATATAAGGCTTGTTATATGTCGTATCAGATTATTCATAGGATTCATATTTGATAAAACAATGCAAACCTACATAAAATATCCCTAATTTTATGTAGGTTTATACAAAAACAAAACACATTCCTCATTAAAAATGAGTGTTAATCTACCAGCTTTATACTCAATTGGGATTGTTTATAAACAACAGGAATTCTCTTATTATTAACCTCTACTCTTACAGGCTTTTTCTTACTCCTGAAACTGGCATTTATCTTCGGTTGTCCGTCTATCCAAAGATTGAGTTTCTTATCTTCTTCCTTTTGAATGACAAACAACTTGGCCAAAGAAGAAAAATAGGTTTCCTTATCACGTCTTAATGCACTTCCATAGCAGATAAAGAAATCTGTGGCGTCTTTAGCTTCCGTTCCTTCAGGATAAGAGACTGCAAACATATAGGCATCTGTCATCCAGCCGTCCGGCATAATCCAGGAGTTGCTGTGCATCAGCCTGCCGTCTGCTAATTGATTAATATAAAGATCGGTCACTTTACCTTTGTGGCGGATACGAAGACCAATCCAGTCCTGCCCTTCCCGCCGTTCCATTTGCGGCAGATCTTTTTCATCAGGAGTATCCTTCAAAATAATAGCTGTCAGCCCTTTTACACGGTTCACTTCTGCGGGCAAATGGAATGAATAATAAGTTTCGGTACCTTTCAGATCTTCAGTTGGAGCCTGTATTTCTTCCCAATACAAATCTTCCGGATAATCGTGCACAAAATCGGACTTAGCAAGCAAACGGGGATAAAGAGGACGAATCACAACGGAAGAATTACCATTCGTCACATTCACGTCAACTCCCGACTTTTTATAAGTCCCGTTGGTATGCCACAGCCATTCAAAACGACCGACCTTATGCGTCTTTAAATCATCAATCATGTAAATCACATCATCCATCCAAAGAAAATGACGGAAATTACGGCTGAAATTGTTTGAAACGGGCCCCGTTCCATTAGCCAGGACATATTTCACATTTCCCGCATCCAAAAGATGATATAAATATCCCCGCAAAGTAGAACCGCTATATTGCTGCTCACGGGGTTGTCCCTCGCCATTGAACAGTACTACATTATGCGCCTGGCTTTGAAAGAAATAATTTCGATAAGCAGGATTAGGATACCAGCAATTTCCACCGTCTTTTATAATGTCCACTCCTTTGTGAAATATAATAAAGGAATTGGCGTCCGCATGAGAGTGATTCCATGTATGACCGCTTTTTACAGCCAGCATCGTAGCATCCTTTTCCCACG
>OGFW01002470.1_pt1 | contig 11298 bp, 7 predicted proteins | sample 1570991 | NCBI WGS metagenome assembly OGFW01 (sample SAMEA2582074, study PRJEB24529) | metagenome | biome: Human gut stool | place: China | collected 2011
CTCCGGAACTAATCGCCGAATATCGGAAAAGACATAGCCAGGCGGAAGCATGGCCCGAAATCCTAGCCGGGATCCGGGAAGTCGGTATTCTGGAAATGGAAATATATCTTTTGGACACCCGTCTGTTTATGATAGTTGAAGTGCCTGTAGGGCTTGACTGGGATGCAGCTATGGAGCGCCTCGCTTCCTTGCCCCGACAACAGGAATGGGAAGACTATATGGCCATCTTCCAGCTTGTGAAACCCGGTTCCACAGCCGCCGAGAAATGGCAACCGATGGAGCGTATTTTCCACCTTTATGACTAATTCCAGCCAAAGAAATAACTACCATGAAGAACAACACTAAGAAAAACAGCATTATCAGTAAAGACGGAGTAAGCTACCTCATTCCGTTCATTCTTATCACCAGTTGCTTTGCCTTGTGGGGCTTTGCCAATGATATCACGAATCCGATGGTGAAAGCCTTTTCCAAGATTTTCCGTATGAGTGTTACCGACGGGGCACTGGTGCAGGTGGCTTTCTATGGCGGATATTTTGCCATGGCATTCCCCGCAGCTATTTTTATCCGTCGCTTTTCATATAAAGCTGGGGTACTGCTGGGACTGGGATTGTATGCTATCGGTGCATTCCTGTTCTATCCCGCCATGCTGACGGGCAATTACTATCCCTTCCTTATAGCCTACTTTATACTGACATGCGGACTCTCGTTCTTGGAAACCAGTTGTAATCCCTATATTCTTTCTATGGGTGATGAAGCTACATCCACCCGCCGCCTGAACCTTGCACAGTCTTTCAATCCGATGGGCTCGTTATTAGGTATGTACGTGGCGATGAACTTTATCCAGAATCGCCTGAACCCGATGGATACGGTGGAACGCAGCCAGCTTTCGGATACAGAATTTGCTGCGGTACGTGATTCGGACCTGATGGTACTGATTGCGCCTTATCTGATTATCGGGCTTGTCATTCTGGCTATGCTGATTGTGATCCGTATGGTGAAGATGCCGAAGAATGGAGATCAGTCTCACAACATCAACTTCCTGCCTACATTGAAACGTATATTCGGTATACACCATTACCGCGAAGGAGTGATCGCACAGTTCTTCTATGTAGGTGCGCAGATTATGTGCTGGACATTTATCATTCAATATGGTACGCGCTATTTCATGTCGGAAGGGATGGAAGAGAAAGCTGCGGAAGTGCTCTCACAACAGTATAACATTGTGGCTATGATTATTTTCTGTGCCAGCCGTTTCATCTGTACGTTTATCCTGCGGTATCTCAGTCCGGGACTGTTGCTGAAAGTACTGGCTATCGTGGCTTGCGTGTTTACGGCCGGGGTGATTGGTTTTCAAAATATCTGGGGAATGTATTGTCTCGTAGGGGTATCAGCCTGTATGTCTCTGATGTTCCCCACGATTTACGGTATAGCTTTACAAGGATTGGGTGATGATGCCAAGTTCGGTGCTGCCGGATTGATTATGGCAATCCTCGGAGGTTCGATATTACCGCCGGTTCAGGCAAGCATTATAGACTGCGGTACATTGATGGGCATGCCTGCTGTGAACCTGTCATTCCTCCTTCCGTTCATCTGTTTTGTGGTGATTGTGATTTATGGACACCGCTCCTATTGCAGGGAGAAAATGCGAAAGTAATTATAGATACTTCTGAATTTAATAGTAGAGAACCTTTTATAGAAAAAAAAGGTTCTCTTTTCTATTTATATAGTTGTAGTTCTTCTTTTTTTGCTACTTTTGTATTGCAAAATAAAACAAGCAAAATATTTCGCATAACATAAAATTCTTCTGGTACAGATGAAAAAATATCTTCTACTTCTGTTTTTCTACCTCTTGTCTGTAAATTCGGCTTTTGCACAAAAAGATGCGATAGATGGTAAAAGTTATATCCTTTGTATAAACTCATATACGGAAGCGTCTCCCTGGAGTAGCCGGCTCATTTCCAACGTTACGGAATTTGTTCAAAAAGACCCTGAGATTACTCTCTACGTGGAGCATCTGAATATGCTGCTGGTTGAAAATGATTCCATTCTGGAAGAATCCAAACGCAATATATTCGATAAATACAAAGGCCGTTCTCCGCGCATGTTGCTATTATTGGGAAATTCGGCATTGTTGTTGCGGGATGAATATAGAAAAGTTTGGGGAGACATTCCTATTGTGCTTTGTGCACAGGAAGATTATTTGGATTCTTATGAAGCTTATATTCACAGGCAACTTTCTACGCCGGAAGAGCGAACTCCACTTTCTTATTTGGCTGATCCCTATAATTTGGTATATCTGTATGCCGATTTGTTTATTACGGAAAACATTCGTCTGATGAAGCAGATGATACCCGGTATGGAAAAGTTTATATATATAGGCGATGGACGTAAAGTTAATCAGGATAATTCCATACTTATCCAGAAAGAGCTGAAAAAGAACTATCCGGATATCAAGTATCAATTTTGGTCTGCTGAAGATATAACAACCAACCAGTTGTTGGATTCCCTGTATTTCGTAGACTCTAAAACGACGGGAGTTCTGTTCGCTTCATGGTTCTACAAGTACACATTCGGTGGTAATAGCATGTTAGCTACTAATTCCCATAAGCTTATAGCTGCTACTTCCGTTCCTATCTTTTCTCTTAGCATGGTAAATATAACCAGTGGAAAAGAGGGTATGTTAGGTGGATATACCTACAACCAGGCGAATTATGACGAGAGATTGATTCAAACCATCTCGGAGGTATTGGAAGGCAAGCAGGCGCGCCATATTCCGTGCTATATACCCACAGATGGAGCACCTGTCATTAATTATGAGATACTGACACGCGATGGCCTTTTTCCTGCCGCATGTCCTGCCAATACCCGCTTTCTGAATAAACCACCTACATTTTGGGAACATTATCGGTACTTCATTTTGGGAACTCTCTTTTCTATTCTGTTTCTTACCCTGCTTTTCCTCTATCGTATTCGCAGTCTGAATGAATTAAAGAAAGCACAGCAGAATGAGATAGATGCAATGGCTACCTATAAGATGCTGGTGAACAACATGCCTTTGCTCTATATGCAGGAAGAACTGGTGACTGATAAGAATGGCAATCCCATCGAACTGATTTACCGGAATGTAAATTCTGAATTTGAGAAACAGTTTTATCGCAAAGAAGAGGTCATAGGCAGAAAAGGGAGTGAAATATTTCCTGAATCCATGCCCGAATTCCTGCACTTCACTAAGATGGCGCTGACCGAGAAAAGAGCCATTACATTCCCTTACTATTTTAAAGCCATCGATACTTTCTACGATGTGGTATTGAAAGGAACCCGCCAGGGAAATATGATTGATGTCTTCTGTCTGGACAGTACGGAACTGCACAAAGCACAGCAAAAGCTGAGTGCTACCAACAGTAAGCTGGCGATGGCTCTTGATATTGCCAACATTGTGCCCTGGAAGTGGGACCTGAAGAGTAAAACGATTCTATGTGATATCAACAGACCGATTGAACTGAGCACTGACGAACAGGAAGTGGAAGATTCACAACTATCTGTGCCCGATTCCCAGTATTTCTCTAAAATCTTCAAGGAAGACCGTGAACGGGTGAAACAGGCTTACCGGGACTTGATAGAAGGACGGGTGGAAAAAGTGAAAGAAGAATACCGCATCATTGACGTACAGAAAAACAATCTGCGCAAGGTGGAATGGGTAGAGGCGCAGGCAGCTGTAGATTCCCGCGATGAAGGTGGAAATCCCTTGACTTTGGTGGGTTCGTCTCTTGTCATCACCAACCGGAAGAAGATGGAGCAGGAACTTACTACAGCCAAAGACCTTGCCGAAGAATCCAATCGCTTGAAGTCGGCCTTCCTGGCCAATATGAGCCATGAAATCCGTACTCCATTGAATGCTATTGTCGGTTTCTCGGGGATATTGGCATCTACCGAAGAAGAACAGGAAAAGCAGGAATATGTCAGCATCATCGAGAACAATAATACTTTGTTGCTGCAACTCATCAGTGATATCCTTGATTTGTCGAAGATTGAGGCGGGAACGTTGGAGTTGAATTACTCTAATATAGAACTGAATGAACTGATGAGGGAACTGGAGCGCGGTTTCTTGTTGAGAGTGAAGACGGACGCAGTGAAACTGGAATTTGTGGAGCCTGCCGAGCCATGTATGGTTCATACGGAAAAGAACCGTTTGTCGCAGTTGATGATAAACCTTGTGACGAACGCCATTAAGTTTACCGAAAAAGGAAGCATCCGTTTTAGCTATGAGATGCGGGAGAATGAATTATATTTCTATGTAACCGATACCGGATGTGGAATCCCCAAAGATAAGCAGCAAAACATTTTCGGGCGTTTCGTCAAACTGAACTCTTTTGCACAGGGAACCGGACTGGGACTTTCTATCTGCCAAACGCTGATGGAGCGTATGGGTGGCAGAATCGGTGTAGAGTCGGAAGAGGGGAAAGGTTCGACTTTCTGGTTTACGCTTCCTTACAAACCGGCAGTGAAGGAGGATAAAAAACAGACGCCCAAGAACATTCAACCTGTTTCGGTAGAGAGGAATAAACTGACCATACTGGTTGCAGAAGATAATGCAAGCAATTATAAGCTTTTTGAATCCATCCTGAAGTACGACTATCATTTGATTCATGCCTGGGACGGTATGGAGGCCGTAGAGATGTTCCGAGAACATAATCCTCAGATTGTATTGATGGATATCAATATGCCTGTAATGGACGGATACGAGGCTACCCGGGAAATCCGCAAGTTCTCCGCAAAGATTCCTATCATTGCCGTTACGGCCTTTGCCTATGCTTCGGATGAACAGAAGGTGATGGAAAGCGGATTCGATGGATATATGCCCAAGCCTATCAATGCCAAGTTGTTGAAAGCGCAACTGATGGATATCATGCAGAAGCGGATCATCTTGTTATAAGATGAAAGTTTCTCATTTTCAGTTGAATGTTTTCCAATGCTGTGTTTCAGCCCTTGCGATGCCACACTTCGTGGGTGCTGATGCCACACTTGGACGAACGTGAAGTGTGGAGTTTGCCCTGTTTAGCTGTGGCATTTGCCCCGCTCAGGTGTGGCGTTTCTTTTGATATTCTGCCGGTGTCATCCCCGTCATCCGTTTAAAGAATTTGCTGAAGAATGACGGATTGGGAAATCCCAGTTCATCCGAGATTTGGAATACCAACAAGTCACTGTGTTTCAGCAGCACTTTTGCTTCAAGAATAATGGCTTGGTTAATCCACTGCATTACCGTCTGCCCGCTTACTTCACGAATAACAGTGCTCAGATAATGAGGAGTCAGGCACAGTTTGTCTGCATAGAAACTGATGTTACGTTCACGTTTACTGTGTTCATTAACCAACCCGATGAAGCGGCGGAATACTTCTTCTTGGCGTGAGAGCTGCAATGGGGCGGACTCTTCATTTTTTGCATGTATATACCTTATATTATAGAGTAATGCTATAATCAAGTGTTGTACCACTTCTCGGCGGAATGGAACTTTGTGTACGGTATCCCATAACATTGAAAAGAAAGCATCGATTTGCTGCAATTCTTCCTCTGTGGGCGAAATAAAAATGCCATGCTTTGTGTACGAATCCGTCAGTGCGCTTCCCTGTGCGATGGGCAAAAAGTTATTATCGGGAACAATGACCTGAAAGTCATAATCCTCACTGATTTCCACAATTTCTATCAGTGAGTTGAAAGGACTGATAATAATCATTGGTTCCTTTACCTTATATTCTATCAGATTGATGGAAATCCGTGCTTCTCCTTTCAGTATCCGGATGATCCGGCTTTCTCTGGTACGGTAGGGCTTCCCTGTGCTAAAGAGGATGCTATCCATCTGGGCAAAGCTGACGACAATTCCGATATCGCGGTTGATAAAGCGGAAACTGTTATTGTTTACGATGTTCTCATTACTCAGCAGCTCGCCAAGTCCAAGCTCCATAGGTTTGCTCTTTTCCATATCCTTTTCCTCCTTTAACTTATCTATATCTGTGGCAAAGATAAGAAAATAGCGGGTTTTCCTGTCTTTTAATACTGGTGATCGAACAAATGGAACATCATTACACACAAATAGAATGTATACATATACTTTTAAGCTCTATCTTTGCGTCCTATAAAGAAATAAACAAGAAATGTATATGGAAATGAAACGAACTATTCTCTCTTTTTCCTTTGTTCTTGCGGCAATGCTGGCACATGCGCAACTCACGCTGGAGGGATGCCAACACTCGGCACAGACCAATTATCCGCTGGTGCGGCAATACGGTCTGATAGAGAAAGCCCGGGAATATAATCTTGAAAATGCCGGAAAAGGTTATCTGCCGCAGTTCACCCTTTCAGGAAAGGCAACCTATCAAAGTGATGTTACAAAACTGCCGGTGGACATTCCGGGAATCGATATGAAGAGTATGCCCAAAGATCAGTATCAGGTGATGTTGGAAGTGTCGCAGAACATCTGGGACGGTGGAGATATCCGTTCCAAAAAGCAACTGACCCGGGCTACCTCGGAGATAGACCGCGGGAAACAGGAAGTGGATATGTATGCACTGAATGACCGTGTGAATCAGCTATACTTCGGCATCCTGTTGCTGGACGAACAGTTAAGGCAGAATCAGCTTTTGCAGGAAGACTTGGGACGCACTCATCAGCAGGTGTCCAACTATATGGCAAACGGCATTGCCAATCAGAGTGATTTGGATGCCGTAAGCGTGGAGATATTGAACACGAAGCAGAAACGCATTGAACTGGAATCTTCGCGACAGGCCTATCTGAGTATGCTCTCTATCTTTATAGGAAAGGAAATCGCTTCCGGAACTACATTGGAGAAGCCCGCCGATACTTTTGAATCTACTTCATTGGTGAACAACCGTCCGGAACTTCGCTGGTTCGATGCCCAAGGCGGGCAATTGAACGTACAGGAATCTTCATTGAAGACGCGCTTCCGTCCCCGCTTCGGGCTGTTCGTGCAGGGAGCTTACGGAAATCCGGGATTGAATATGCTGAAAGACGATTTCTCCGCATACTATGTAGCGGGAGTCCGTATGTCGTGGAACTTCGGTAGCCTCTACACGTTGCGCAATGATCGCAGGCTGATAGATAACAACCGCCGTAAATTGGAGACCAGCCGCGATGTGTTCCTGTTCAATACCAACCTGCAATCTACCCAACAAAGCTCGGCCATCCAGTCCATGCGCCGACAGATGGTAGATGATGATGAGATTATCCGTTTACGTGTTAACATCCGTAAGGCCGCCGAGGCTAAAGTGGAGAACGGTACGCTGACCGTGACCGATATGCTTCGTGAAATCACAGCCGAGAACCTGGCACGTCAAACCAAGGCTTTGCACGAGGTGCAGTTACTGATGAACATCTGGAATCTGAAATATACATTGAATAATTAAAGGCATAAAAATATAGATCATTATGAAATCAAGGAATTTACTGGGACTTTGTTCCCTATTGGCCCTCTTTTCCGCTTGTGGAAACGGTGCCCCGAAATATGATGCAACAGGAACGTTTGAGACTACGGAAGTGCTTGTATCTGCCGAAGCGTCGGGCCGCCTGCTTTATTTCGATATCGAAGAAGGAATGTTGTTGAAGGCCGGTGAAGAAGTCGGCGTAGTAGATACCGTACAGCTCTACCTGAAGAAGCTGCAACTGGAGGCAAGCATTAAATCCGTCGAAGAACAGCGTCCTGATATCCTGAAACAGGTAGCCGCCACCAAAGAACAAATATCTGCCGCCCAACGCGAACGGAACCGTGTGGCAAACTTACTAAAGGTAGGTGCGGCAAACCAGAAACAACTGGATGATGCGGAAGACCAGCTTGAAGTGCTCCGCAAGCAACTTGTTGCGCAGAACTCTACCTTGTCCAACAGTCACCAGAGCCTGACGTGGCAAAGTTCATCCGTCGGTATTCAGGTGGCACAGGTGGAAGACCAATTGAAGAAGTGTCACATCGCCTCTCCGATAACCGGCACTGTACTGGCAAAGTACGCCGAAGCGGGAGAACTCACAGCTATGGGCACTCCGCTTTTCAAAGTGGCCGATACGGAACAGATGTACCTTCGTGCTTACATCACCTCCGAACAACTTTCGCAGGTAAAGCTGGGACAGAAAGTAACCGTCTTCTCCGATTACGGCACCGATGAGCACAAGCAGTATCCGGGCGTAGTAACCTGGATTTCGGATACCTCGGAATTTACCCCGAAGACTATCCTGACTAAGAATGAACGTGCCAACCTGGTGTATGCCGTGAAGATTGCCGTGCACAATGACGGGCTGTTGAAGATAGGCATGTACGGGGGAGTGGAGTTTAGTGATTAACGGTTAGTGATTAGTGATTAATTTATGGAACATGCGGTTGTTGTAGATAACGTTACCAAGAAATATGGGGCGGTGGAGGCGTTGAAGGGTGTTTCCTTGACGGTTCCTTCCGGAGAGTTGTTCGGCATTATCGGGCCTGACGGGGCGGGGAAGACTTCTCTTTTCCGTATCCTCACCACCTTGCTGCTTCCCGATAGTGGAAATGCTTCGGATTATAAAGAAATTCGTCGTCGCGTAGGCTATATGCCGGGACGCTTCTCCCTCTATCAGGACTTGACGGTAGAAGAAAACCTGAACTTCTTTGCTACTGTTTTCCATACCACCATTGAGGAGAATTATGAATTGGTGAAGGATATCTACCAGCAGATAGAGCCTTTTCGCAAACGCCGTGCCGGAGCTTTGTCCGGAGGTATGAAGCAGAAACTGGCGTTGAGTTGTGCGCTTATCCATAAACCGGATGTGCTTTTCCTCGATGAGCCGACAACAGGGGTAGATCCTGTTTCCCGCAAGGAGTTTTGGGGGATGCTTCGCCGGTTGAAGGAACAGGGCATCACCATCATAGCCTCTACGCCTATTATTGATGAGGCACGCCAATGTGACCGCATTGCCTTTATCAATGAGGGGCAGATACATGGGATAGATACTCCGGAACGTATTCTGAACCAGTTTGCAAGCATTCTTTGTCCGCCGGGACTGGAACATGGCAAGGTGGAACAGAAAGATGAGTATGTCATCGAAGTGGATAAGCTCACCAAACGTTTCGGCAATTTCACGGCAGTGGATCATATCTCTTTCAAAGTCCATCGTGGCGAGATATTCGGCTTCCTGGGTGCCAACGGTGCCGGAAAGACTACGGCAATGCGCATGCTTACCGGGTTGAGCCATCCCACAGGAGGCACGGCCCGCGTAGCCGGTTTCGATGTTGCCACACGGACGGAGGATGTGAAAAAGAATATCGGCTATATGAGCCAGAAGTTTTCTCTTTACGAAGACCTGAAAGTGTGGGAGAATATCCGGCTGTTTGCTGGGATTTACGGCATGGCAGAAGATGAAATAGCCCGCAAGACCGATGAACTTTTGGAACGCATCGGGCTGAGTGCCGAACGTGATACGCTGGTAAAAAGTCTGCCGCTGGGCTGGAAACAGAAACTTGCTTTCTCCGTTTCCATCTTTCACGAACCGAAGATCGTCTTTCTGGATGAGCCGACGGGTGGGGTAGATCCTGCTACCCGTCGCCAGTTCTGGGAGCTTATTTATCAGGCTGCCGACCGGGGAATCACTGTCTTTGTCACCACCCACTTCATGGATGAGGCCGAGTATTGCGACCGTATCTCTATCATGGTGGATGGCGTGATCCGTGCTCTCGATACGCCCGATGAACTGAAACGGCAATTTAAGGTTGCTACGATGGATGATGTTTTCCAGCAGTTGGCACGGGAGGCGGTGCGTACGGCGGATTAGCCGATTCATAATATAATTAGTAAGAACAATGAAACAATTTATAGCTTTTGTCCGAAAGGAATTCTTCCATATCTTCCGCGACAGGCGAACCATGCTGATATTGCTGGGTATGCCTGTGGTGCAGATTATCCTTTTCGGCTTTGCCATAACCACGGAAGTGAAGAATGTCCGTGTCGCCATTCTCGACCCGTCGAACGATGTTGTCACCCGACGCATTATCGACCGCTTGGATGCGAGTGAATATTTCTCCGTCACCACGAATCTGAATACTCCGGACGAGGTTGAGAAGTCTTTCAGACGGGGAGATATTGATCTGGCAGTCATCTTCAGCGAGCAATTTGCGAATCACGTTTATACCGGAGATGCTTGTGTACAGTTGGTGGCCGACGCTACCGACCCCAATACGGCAACCACACAGACCGGTTATGCCGCCAATATCATATCCTCTGCCGGACGCGAAATGCTTCCGGCGGGAATGCAGGTTTCCACTATTGTTCCCGAAGTGAAGCTGCTTTATAATCCGCAGATGAAGAGTGCCTACAACTTTGTGCCGGGTGTGATGGGACTGATCCTAATGTTGATTTGTGCCATGATGACTTCCATATCCATTGTTCGGGAGAAGGAGACGGGAACGATGGAGATACTGTTGGTTTCTCCGGTGAAGCCGCTATTCATTATTCTTGCCAAGGCAGTTCCTTACTTTGTGCTTTCGTTTGTCAACTTGACAACGATTTTGCTGCTCTCGGTCCATGTGCTCGATGTTCCCGTGGCGGGTAGCTTGTTCTGGCTGATTGTGGTATCGCTGCTCTTTATTTTCGTTTCCCTGGCTCTGGGTTTGCTGATATCCTCGGTGACGCGGACGCAGGTTGCTGCCATGCTTGCATCGGGATTGATACTGATGATGCCTACCATGCTGCTCTCCGGTATGATATTCCCCATAGAGAGCATGCCCTTGCTGCTCCAAGGCATTTCGGCCGTACTTCCTGCCCGCTGGTACATTCAGGCTGTGCGGAAGCTGATGATCGAAGGAGTGGACATTTCACTGGTATTGACGGAAGTCAGTATTCTTGCTGTAATGGCGGTTGCGTTGATTACGGTTAGTTTCAAGAAGTTTAAGAACCGATTAGAATAGGAGAGTGGTGGTATGATAAAGTTTCTGATAGAAAAAGAATTCAAGCAGTTGCTCCGTAACTCGTTCCTGCCGAAGATGATTCTTATCTTCCCTTGCATGATTATGATACTGATGCCCTGGGCGGCAAATCTGGAGATAAAGAACATTAACCTGAACATTGTGGATAATGACCACAGCGTCCTTTCGCGCCGCCTTGTGGATAAGATCGGTGCATCCACCTATTTCCGTACAACGGCCCTTCCTGATACTTACAATGAAGGATTGCGCTCCATCGAAATCGGTTCGGCAGATATTATCCTGGAGATTCCCCGCGATTTTGAGAAGAGCTGGGTGACGGGCAACAGCCCCCGCCTGCTGGTTGC
>OGFW01002489.1_pt1 | contig 11210 bp, 7 predicted proteins | sample 1570991 | NCBI WGS metagenome assembly OGFW01 (sample SAMEA2582074, study PRJEB24529) | metagenome | biome: Human gut stool | place: China | collected 2011
GCTAGATTTAGGTTCTAGTGTCCCCGACGTGCAGGTTCAAGTCCTGTCACCCGCATGAATAAAAAATAGCCGGAAAGCTAAGATTTTGCAGTAAAATCAAGGCTTTCCGGCTATTGTTTTGTTCTGAAACAAGTCAATAATATGGAAAATGTAAAAAAATACAAAATTTATAATAAATTTAAAAAATATTGAGATAAATTGTGCAATATGGTAAAATAATAGAAAGGAATTTTCAAAAATCTGTATAGAAAAATCTATATACATCATATTTGTGAACTCCGATATTACAGCAGGGAAGCGGGAGGAAAGATTTATGAACAATGTAAAAGTACAGACAAAGCTGTCAATCGTAATGTTAGCGACGATAGTGGCACTGGTATTGTGTGCCGTTATTTCATCGGAGAGCATGAAGCAGCTCCAGAGCAAAGCATTAGAGACGATGGAAGCAGATGAGCGGGAGTCTTATGATGAACAGATCAAACAGCAGGTAGATAATGTGGTCTCACTTTGTCAGACGATTTATGATCAGTATCAGGCTGGTGTGTATACCGAGGAAGAAGCTAAGAAGTTAGCGGCAGATGAGATCAGACAGCTTCGTTATGGAGATGGCGGATATTTCTGGGTTGACCAGTATGACGGAACTAATGTGGTGCTTTTAGGAAATGATACAGAAGGCACCAACCGTATGGAGACGAAAGATGCCAATGGATATCAGATGGTTAAAGAGATCATCCGTGTCGGACAGGAGGCAGATGGAGGATATACAGATTATGTATTCCCGAAAGAAGGCGAGACTGAACCTTCTCCGAAACGTTCCTACAGTAAAGCATTTGAACCGTTTGAATGGGTGATCGGAACCGGTAATTACACAGACTATATCGATGATAAGGTTGCATCCATTGAAAAAGATTTTACTTCATATGTAACAAACAAACGTACCACGTTTATCATTTCAACAATAATAGAAGGAGCGGTAGTAGTATTTCTTCTTATATTGATCATTTTAAGCATTATTAAACCACTGAAGAAGTGTATCAGTTCCATCGGAGTCATGGAACAGGGTGATTTTTCACAGGCACTTGGAACTGCACTGTTAAAACGACGTGATGATTTTGGAAAGCTGGCAGGTTCCATTGAGTCTATGAGGACAGAGATGAACGGACTGATCGGCGAGGTTAAGAGCCAGGCGACAGAGATCACCGGAATGGTACAGGAGATTGATACCAACATCCAGGCTTTGGATGAGGAGATTGAGAATGTTTCCGCTACTACGGAAGAACTTGCAGCAGGTATGCAGGAGACAGCTGCTTCCTCCGAAGAGATCAATGCGATGTCCCATGAAATCGAGAGCGCTGCAAAGAGCATTGCAACGCGTTCACAGGACGGGGCTATGGAGGCAGATGATATCCGAGACCGTGCTGTCAGTATTAAAAAGACCACAACCGAAAATGATAAACGTACCAAGGCAATCCATGCGGAAATCAATGAGGGACTGACAAAAGCACTTGAAGATATCAAAGTTGTCGATCAGATTGGCGTTCTTGCGGAATCAATTATGGAGATTACCGGACAGACAAACCTGTTAGCACTCAATGCATCCATTGAGGCCGCACGTGCGGGAGAGGCAGGAAAAGGCTTTGCAGTTGTTGCAGATGAGATCCGGGTACTTGCAGAGCAGTCAAAGGCGGCAGTCGTACATATCCAGGATGTAACAAAGAATGTGGTTGAATCTGTAACGAATCTGGCAGATGGAGCGAAAAAGTTACTTGAGTTTGTCGGAACAGATGTGGTGGACAGTTTTGCAGGATTCTCTGACATGGCAGATTCTTACAGTAATGATGCAGGTAGTATTGATGGACTGGTAACTGATTTTTCGGCATCTTCAGAGCAGCTTTTAGCATCGATCAACGGAGTTATGGATGCGATCGGTGAAGTAAGTAAGGCAGCAACGGAGGGCGCAACCGGTACCAATGATATCGCTGAAAAAACAGGTGTTGTGGTTGAGAAGGCAGCTGAGATCAAAGAAAAAGCAGAGGCAGCGCATGCAGCAGCGGACAGACTGCAGAAGAATGTAGAGCGTTTTATTGTATAGAATAAGTGAATGCAGGCAAATCAAATAAATGAGTAAACATGTCTGCACGATGATTAACAAATAGCGGTCAGATCATATGAAAAACAGCGGATAACAACAAGAGAAGAAGTTGTTATCCGCTGTTTTATAATGTATTTTGCAGCATGTTTGCGTGGTTATGCTGATAGCAAAGAGAATGCAGGTTATATAATTATTCTCCCTGATAATTACTGCGTACATACTGCTCGATCGCTGTATTATCCTCCGGCATACGGCAGCCAACGATAAAGACGCTTTCATTATCCGTGCTGCGGATGATATGTCCTTCTAACTCGCGGGCACTTGCTACAGGAAGATCCGGGATCGATAAGGTAATGTCGGAACCGATCGCACTGGCAAAGAAATTATCGCGGACGCTGAAAGCAAAGCCGCCTGCACTGATATTGATCATCTGACCGTTATATTGTCTGCCGGTCTGTGTTACCGTGATCGTACATTTGTTGGAGAGCGGCATACGCGGATATTTACGACGGTTGATAACCTTCGGGTTGGTTGCAACAGTAATCTTATAAATATCAGATGCCTGACCGCGCATTGTGGAAATATCGGCATTTTCCCAGATATACAGTGCATTTGTGACGGAAATCTGCAGCTCGTAAGTAAAGTTTTTATTTTTAATTTCAATCGAATGACCGGAAGGAACATGCAGACGTGCTGTAATTCCACCGTCTAGGGATGCTGTTACCTCACCGTGAGCAGTAAATGATGAACTGCCATTTTTGGCGATCAGGACGACTTTCATGCCAGGTTTGGCATCACCGATTCCCATGAAACCGCCGGTACCGAGTTCACCCATCAGTTTTCCGACAATCGTTTCGATTTTATTTACGTTGACGGCGGATTCCTCGTATTTACTCAACATGGTGCGTGAAACGTCATCTGACTGGTTGATGCACTTGGTCATGACATCCATGGTGTCGCAGACCTGTTTCATGTTGTCAACCATATCCTGATTGGAAGACTCCACATCTTTCATGGCACCGTCGATTACTTTGATATTTTCACCGAGAGTCGTCGAATCTTTGGTAATACTGGCAACACTGTCTTTTACGAGTGTGAGTTTTTCACGTGTTGTCTGGATCAGGTTAAGCGTCTGCGTGATGGACTGTGTCATTTTTCCAGAGGTCTCATCTAAATGAGTCAACGCATCACGGATGCGGCCGGAAGAATTTTTCGTCTCTACGCTGAGTCCCTGAATCTGGTCAGCTACAACGGCAAATCCTTTTCCGGCAGCACCGGCCCGGGCGGCTTCTATGGAGGCGTTTAAGGCGAGGAGATTTGTCTGGAAAGTAATGCCTTCGATCGTTCCAGTCTCTTCTTTTACCATATCAAAATCCTGTTTGAAATTCTCTAAAACCTGTTCGACCTGTGAGGACAGATCTGCCATTGTGTTGGTGGTAGACACAACATCGGCAAGTTCTTCCGCACTTAAGTTTGCGTGTTCGATGGATTCCTGGATTAGATTTACCATTTCTGCGATCAGGGATGCTACATTCTCGACCTGTGTGTTGATATCGGAAGTCTTATCCATGGAGGACATTGTTTTGTTATAGAGAATATCGTTATTCTGGGTCAGTTCTTCCATGCTTTTTACAACGGAATCAGCCCCCTGTTTGTTTTCATCAGCAAGTTCACGGACTACGGTAACACCGTCTACAATGGAACTGCTTGCGCCTTTGACCTGCCCTACTGTGGTTACCACACGGTTTAGGTTGTCTTTAATAGAGTTGACAAGTGCTCCGTCGGACTGGTTTAGATGATCGATGGAAACGACGTAGCAGATATAGCAGAGCAATATCGTGGAGATCTGAAGGTAATAATCATTTGTGGAAATATTTGGGTTTATGCCATATATATTATGTAAAATAAGATGAACAATTACAATGATCTCGTTGGCGATACCGCACCGGATCATATATTTACGATCTTTAAAGAGAATCAGCATACTTGTAAGCGGCAGAATATAGCCAAACGCGATTGCAGAATCGGTGGTGAGAATTACATAAGTGTAAAATGCACCGTAACCGACAGCAACAACTTCCTTATATATAGAGGAAGCCTTTCCGTTGATCTTTAATACGAGAATACCAATAAAAAATGGAACCCATGCCATAAGAAGAAAGGTAATATAATATCTGGCTGAGTGAAGTCCCTGGGAAGTTTCTGAACCATACGAAAGAGTCATGATGGCGATTAAGATCAGCCAGATCGTGCGAGCCTTTGAGTTTGATTTTGCTTTGAAATATGATTCGTTATACTCCATAAAATTCTCCATTCCTGCGATAAAAATTTACATGCGGAATATAAATATATCGCACTCATTTTTCATATGTAAATTAGGACTAAAGTAATATCGTTAATCAGATTTTAAGTTTATATGTGGGTGCTGTCAATCCTTTAAAGCAATAAAGTCTGAAAATGGTCTTTACTTTTTTCCCAACTGGTATTAAGCCACTCGACAACTTTTATTTTTCCATCTTCTGTAAAAGGAAATGTGGCAGAAGTTTTTAAGGAATCGTCTGTGGTGGCAAAATTATAAGGTCCCGGCCAGTAAATAGCACGGAAAACATCGGTATCGGATTCTTCATCGTGTTCTTTTTGGATCAGATAACGCATGCCTTTGTAGCTGCCGGTAAATTTTTCTTTTTTGTAGAAGTTGAGATTCAGGATATCTTCCGGTGTGATCATGGTGGTGTCTCCTTATATATAGAAGTTCGTGATGTTGTAAAATCTGTTTCAATTATAACAGGTGTAAAATGAGATGGAAAGAAGCAAAATTACATTATAATATAGACGAAATAGAGAAAAAATGAAATCTTTAGCGAAATGCAAATATTCCCAATAATTAAAATAATGAAAGAAAATTCATACATTTAGGAAGGCTCTTGAATGATAATGCAAAAGAAGGGAAAATACTGGGAAAAGCGTTATATTTATACATGCCTGAAAATGAGAAAAAGTATTGACAAAAAACGGCTTGCATGTATAATAAAAAAAGTATTGTTCGTCGGGAACATACAGTTGTATGTTTTTAAAGTGCAATGGGCAAAGGAGTCTGTTGGCACTTTTTTTTGCTTATACAAAAATATTTTAGCGCGATAACGTGCTACAACAATAATGTTATAAAGACGCCATGGCGTTTTTATATAGAACAATTTTCTATAAGGAGGAACTATTATGAAAAAGAAACTGATTTCTCTTTTTCTGATCGGTGCCATGACTACCGGAATGGTAGCAGGATGCGGTTCAGGAAACAGCAATGCTGATGCGGGAAACAACGCTTCTTCTGACAACGCTGCTGTAGAGGGTACAGAGGCAGCTGCAGACGGCACAGAGAGTACTTTTAACGGTACTTACAGCAACAAACAGGTAATCTTAGGCGAGAGTTCTGAGACAAGTGGAGATATCACTCCATTCTGGGCAAACGGTGCTTCTGATTACGATGCATTCAAATTAGTTACAGGTATGGCTCCGATCGACAGAGACCAGACAGGTAAATGGATCGAGAACCCGGCTGTTCTTGATAATCTGGAAGTAACAGATAACGAGGACGGAAGCAGAACTTACACAGTTAAGATCAAAGACGGCTTAAAGTTCAGCGATGGTTCTGATGTAAATGCAGACGACTACTTATTAACATACATGTTAAGATGTGACGAGATGATCACTGATCTCGAAGCCAGCAACTTAACAGACAGTACTGTTCAGTATGTAAAAGGTTATGACGCATATTCAAACGGCGAGACAGATACATTCGAAGGACTTCATCTGATCGATGACAAGACTTTCTCTGTAACCATCGACGCACAGTATATGCCATACTACTATGGACAGGCTTTGATCTCTAACCAGCCGGAGTCTATGGACTTATGGTTACCGGAAGATGTTACTTTAGAGGATACAGAGAATGGTGTGAAATTCTCTGACAACTTTACTTCTGAGTACATCGGAGATAAAGTACAGGCTGCAAGATATGACTACAATATCTGCTCCGGTCCTTACATGTTCACATCTTATGATGAGAATTCTTATGCATACACACTGACAAAGAACCCGAATTTCCCAGGTAACTTCGAGGGACAGACAGCAAATATCGAGACTGTTATCGTAAAATATACACCACAGGATACTATGATGGATCAGTTAAAGACCGGTGCTGTTGATATCTTATATCAGGTAGCAGACGGCGATCAGATCGAACAGGGTCTTGATATGGTTGAAGACGGAAGCTTCAATTACTTAAGCTATGGCCGTGCAGGTTACGGAATGATTTCTTTCAAATGTAATCAGGGACCGACCCAGTTCAAAGAAGTACGTCATGCAATGGCTTACTTACTTGACCGTGTAACATTTGCACAGACATTCACAGGCGGACATGGTACTGTTGTAAGCGGACCTTATGGTACGCAGCAGTGGATGGCTGAGGAATATGCAGAAGAATTAGACGGATTAAACTCTTACACATACAGCCTTGACTCTGCAATCAAAGAGTTAGAGGACGGCGGCTGGGTATACAACGAAGATGGTTCTGATTACTCAGGTTCCGGAATCCGTTATAAGAAATTAGACGATGGTACTTACATGCCATTAGTAATCGAGTGGTTCTCTTCTGAGAATAACTCTGTATCTGACCTGCTTGTAACTTCCTTACAGCAGAACCCGGATGTAGAAGCAGCAGGTATGAAGATCAACCAGACCGTTGGTACTTTCACAGACTTACTGACATATTACTATGACAGCTCCAAAGAGAACCCATATCAGATGTTCAACTTAGCAAGTGGTTTCGGTAACCCTTACGATGTTGCATATCAGTATGAGCCAGGTTCATCTAACAACACCAATGCATTAGAGGGTGAAGAAGGACAGAAACTGTATGATCTTGCAATCACTATGAACCATACAGAAGAAGGTGATGATGAGGCATATGCAAAAGCATGGTTCGATTTCATCGCTGACTGGAATGATGAGCTTCCTGAGATTCCGCTGTACTCCAATGATTACCATGATTTCTTCACATCAAAGCTTCATGACTTTGAAGAAGATGGATACAACTGGGATGCAACAAACGCAATTCTGTATGCAAACATGGAGTAATCTGTTTTATAGAATCATATTCTATTCCATGTGAAATTTTACCGGCATGTGGCGTGGGGCATAAGTCCCGCGCCCGTGCGGTATATATTCCGGCAAATTCTTTGATCGTTTCTTTTGGAATGGGATCAAAGGGGCATGTCAGGATTTTGTTCCTAAGGAAACGAAGAAGAAAAATCAAATGAAGGTTGGTTAAATTATGTTAAAGTACGTTGGGAAAAGAATTTTATATATGATAGGGGTATTCTTTGTAGTATCCATTATCCTTTTTGTACTGTTTAATAACGTACCTGGTGACCGTGCTCTTAATCAGGTGCAGAACTTAAGAGGTAAAGTCTCCGATGAGACATTCCAGCTCCGCTATCAGGAAGCAAGAGAAAAATTAGGATTAGATGATCCGATTCCGGTCCGCTATGTAAAATGGATGGGAAATTTATTAAAGGGCGATCTTGGATATTCTTCCTTCTACAAAAAAGATGTGAAAGACTGTCTCTCGACACCATTGTTAAACACGATACAGATCAATATCGTATCCACGATACTCGCGTTAGCGATCACAATACCGCTCGGTATTCACTGTGCGGTCAAGAAATTTTCTAAATTTGACAATACGGTACAGGTGCTGACAATTGTCGGCTATAGTATGCCTCAATATATAATTGCTCTGGTATTTATTTTCATATTTGCCGTAAAGCTCGGCTGGTTCCCAATCAGTGGTATGAATACGCCGAACTTCCAGGGAACCGGAATGGCATTCGTGCTTGACCGTCTCCATTATCTGGCACTTCCGGTCATCGTTATGACGGTTGCAGCTTTGGGAAGCATGACACGTTATGTCCGTGCAGCAATGATCGATGCACTCCGTATGGATTATATCCGTACTGCAAGAGCAAAAGGTTTAAAGGAAAAAGTCGTTATTTATTCCCATGCATGGAGAAATGCACTTCTTCCGGTTATCACACTGATCATCAGCTGGTTCATGAGTATTTTCATGGGATCTATCGTTATTGAACAGATTTTCCAGTTGAATGGTATCGGTAAAATGTATTATGTCGGACTTATGAATCAGGATTACGATATGGCACTTGCAGTAAATATGCTCTACTGTATCATCACACTGCTCAGCAACCTGATCACAGACTTAAGCTACGGTCTTGTAGATCCGCGTGTACGTATTGATAAGTAGGAGGAACGAAAAACATGAAGATGCTCAAACACCTTTTTGGAAAAAGGGATAAAGAACTCGATGTATTACAGGAAGAAGCGCTTCAGAGTCCGCTCCGTACGGTTGTGAGGAATTTCACCTCAAACAGACTTGCGTTTGGCGGCTTGATCGTATTTTTAGTTATCTTTTTGATCGTTTTAATTGGACCAATTTTTAATCCGATCGACTTAAGTGAAAAAGAAGAGACACAGATCAACGTGGCTCCGGGACTTAATATGATGAAAGTACCGGACGGTTTGAAAGGAAATGTAAAAGAGATTTCCACAGGTGCGACATTCAGTGTAGGCGTTGACAATGATGGTAAAGTCTATGTCTGGGGCTACACAAAGATCAGTAACAAGATCGATATTGCAAAGAAGATGCCAAAACAGAAAGAAATGGGAAAAGTGGTATCTGTATCTGCAGGATTTGACCATGTCATGGCACTCAATGAAGATGGGGAGCTTTTCATCTGGGGTAGTGACCGTATGGGACAGTGTCAGGTTCCGATGGAAGTAAAGCATGAGAAGATCAAACAGATCGCAGCCGGTTATCAGATTTCTTATGTTTTAACCGAAGGCGGCGAAGTCATCGCATGGGGAAATGAAAACTTAAATGATGTGCGTCTGACCAGAAGAAACGGTAACAGCCACATTGCAAAGATTTCCGTAGCAAATACAACTTTAATGGCGCTTACAGATGATGGTGAGATCCGGCATTTAGGAAGCCAGAAATCCGATATCTCCAATATTCCGGAAGACCTTGGAAAAGCGAAAGATATCGTGACAACCTCCGATGCCTGTGTGGCATTGTTAGAGGATGGCTCTCTTAGAATCTGGGGAAAAGCCAACAAGAGTGAGAAAGAGATTCCGGAAATGGATGGAGAGATCGTTTCCATGTTTGCCGGAAGATATCATATTACAACACTGACAGATAAAGGAACTGTTTACTCCTGGGGAAGCAATGCAAAACACCAGACAGATGTTCCAAAAGCAGCAAAAGATGTGACTGCTATCTATGGCGGTACTTACCAGAATTATGCAGTGACCAAATCCGGCGATGTAGTAACCTGGGGATTAAAAGGTTATCTGCTCGGAAGCGATGAGCTTGGACGTGATGTATTTACCCGTATCTTAAATGGTGGACGTATGACTATGACGATCGGTGCAATCTCCGTTATCATTTCCACGATCATCGGTATCATCATTGGTGGTGTGTCCGGTTTCTTCGGAGGCTGGGTTGATATCGTGTTACAGCGTATCACAGAGATCGTTGCATGTCTGCCGTTCCTTCCGATGGCGATGATTTTGACATCTATCATCGGAAACAGCATGACAGAGAGCGCAAGAATTGCCCTGATCATGGTGATCCTTGGTATATTAAGCTGGCCGAGTCTTGCAAGACTTGTCCGCGCACAGGTGCTTGCAGAGCGTGAGCAGGAGTTTGTAACCGCTGCAAATGCGATGGGTGTAAAACGTTCTGTGATCGTATTTAAGCATATTATCCCGAATGTAATTTCGGTTATCATTGTATCCGCAACGCTTGATTTTGCTTATTGTATGCTGACAGAGTCTACGTTGTCCTTCTTAGGATTTGGTGTAAAACTGCCGCGTCCTACATGGGGAAATATGTTAAACGGCTGCGTAAGTTCCGTTGTTATCCAGAACTACTGGTGGAGATGGGTATTCCCTGCCATCATGTTAGGTATCTGCGTAATCTGTATCAATATGGTCGGAGACGGTCTGCGTGATGCCATCGACCCGAAATCAAATGAGCGTTAAAGGAGGAAACACAAAATGGCTTTATTAGAGATTCATGACCTGCATACCTTCTTTAAAACGAAAAAGGGTATTGTAAAGGCAGTAAACGGTGTTTCTTACTCGGTAGAACCGGGAAAGACACTTGGTGTTGTAGGTGAGAGTGGAAGCGGTAAGAGCGTTTCCGCTATGAGTATTTTAAAATTATTAGACGGCAACGGATATATCGACAGCGGCGAGATCATTTTTGACGGTAAAAATCTTGCAGACGTATCTGTAAAAGATATGTGTAAGATCCGTGGAAATGAGATCTCTGTTATTTTCCAGGAGCCGATGACCAGCTTAAACCCGATTTTTACTGTAGAGCGTCAGCTTTCCGAGCCGTTTATCATTCATCAGGGAATGAATAAAAAAGAAGATCGGCTACCAGAGAGCAGATCTTCTTTTTTTACAACCCCTCGGACTTTAATGCGTCACTCAAGCGAGCAAAAGCTGCCAAGTCTAGCGCTTCTCCTCGAACATTGGCCACAAGATTGGCTTTCGCTAAAGCATTTTCAAGTTTTTCCTTGACTTCTTCAGACTTACCGAAATAACTGGTCAGATTATTCCAAAGAGTTTTTCTGCGATGAACAAAGCTAGCCTTAGTGACCTTGAAAAAGGATTTCTCGTCCTGGACCTCAACTGCTGGTTGCTCTCTTCGCACCATCTTGAGAATAGCCGAATCCACATTTGGAGCAGGCACAAAGACTGTCCGAGGTACGATAAAGGCTACCTTGGCCGTCATGTAATATTGCACCGCAATTGACAAACTACCGTAGGCCTTGGTATTTGGCTGAGCCGAAATCCGATCTGCTACTTCTTTTTGCATCATAACGACAAACTCACTAAAAGGAATTCCGCTCTCGATCAAGTGCATGAGAATAGGCGTCGTGATATAGTAAGGCAAGTTGGCTACTACCTTGATTGGCAAATCAGGATTTTTGAAATTCTGGATATGTTGTGCCAAGTCGACCTTAAGGATATCCTC
>OGFW01002490.1_pt1 | contig 11209 bp, 10 predicted proteins | sample 1570991 | NCBI WGS metagenome assembly OGFW01 (sample SAMEA2582074, study PRJEB24529) | metagenome | biome: Human gut stool | place: China | collected 2011
AGCCGACAGGAGGCGATGGAGCAGTTTGAGAAGGAGATGCGGCTGATGCGATGAACGAGCGCCCGCCGCGATGTCCGGCGGCAGCTGCAAGGCCCCCAACGCCCTGCGGTTGCAGAATTACTTACAACGGAGAAGATGTATGACATTTGAAATTCACAGCGACATCACAAATCGATCTATGACCATAGCCGCCCGCGCGATGCGCAGGGTGCTGCGGCCAAAGAGAAGCATTGTTTGGACCATCTTCGGCTGGAGCGTCTTTGTATTCAACGCATTGCTGCTGATCCCATTCGATGGAGAGCCTTTTGTGCTTGATGTCAGGACGGTGACTTCCCTGCTGACAGAGGTGATGCTGCTATCCGTTCTGCTGTTTCAGGACCGATTCAATGGCATGATCGCCCGCAAAAACGCGCTGGCGGGCACAAAGGAATATCATGTCGCATTCGGTGAGGATTCCTATACCGTCGTTACGGCGGCCACCACCTCCACGTTCCACTATGAGCTGATCGACGCACTGGCTGAGTCGCGGGACTACATCATCCTTCTGATGAAGAAACGCTATGCGCAGTCTCTGGACAAGCGTACTCTTACCGGCGGGACGGTGGAGGAATTCAACCGATTTCTTGAGGAGAAGACCGGAAAGACGTTCCGGCGTGTGAAATGAACGAATTTTCTATTACGCCCTTTCGCGGGCCGCATTTGCTTCTGCTTTTGCTTACGGTAACGGCGGTGCTGTTCATACTCTTGCTGCTGCGCGGAAAACCGGAAGCACGGCGCTCCCGGTATCTGATCGGCGTTTGCTTTTTTAATCTCGCGCTGTTTGCTGGCTACAAGCTCTCGCTGTCCATGGACGCAACGTATATCCGTGCGTACTATCCCAATGGCTTCAGCATTTTTAATGAGCTGCCGCTGCACCTGTGCAACATCAATCTGTTCCTGATCCCGCTGGGCGTGTGGAAGAGAAACCGCTCGATCATGGGCTTTTCCTTCTTTGTAGCGCCCCTTGGCGCACTGATGGCGCTGCTCTTCCCGGAGCCGCTGTTCTCCGGCTTTTCGCTGTTAATGCCGCGAATTTTTGGCTACTATGTGACCCACGCGCTCCTTGTTGTCTGCGGTCTGAGTCTGGCAACGCTGGGCTTTTACCGTCCTGCCCCAAGGGATATTCCGCAGATCCTCAAGACCTTTGGCCTGCTTGCCGTAGGCGCGCACCTTATCAATCTCCTGTTACGCCTCACGCTCTGCCCGGAGGCGAACTACTTCTTCACCTACGGCGCGGAGATCGGTGTGCTCAAGCTGTTTTGGCGTATCATCCCGGCGCCGTTGCTTTACGGACTGCCGGCACCGCTGATTCTTGCAGGCTATATGTACGCGGTCTGTGCGTTGTCCCGCCTGACGCAAAGGGCGGAAGAAGTGTCTTTTTCATAGATTGGATAAGTTCCGTAGCAAAAAACAGGAGGATAAGACATTGCTGGATAGAAATGTAAGAGGAATCGACATCGCTCTGTGCTTATTGGCTCTCTTGCTATCTCTGTCCGGGTGCGGTTCATTGAAGGACGACTCGCTTCTGATCGCCAACGCAGTGATCACGGAAATCGATACAGAAAAGCAGACCATAACGGTAAAGGACGATGTCGATGAAAGTACTTTAGGCGAAGAATGCCTGACAGAATGTTCGTCCATTCCTATGGTCTATTGCGACTTTGCCACGCAGAAGGTTACAAAGATTTCTTTTGAGGATTTACAGGTCAATGATAAGGTTATTATGTGTATCAGGAGCTCGGAAATGGAGAACTTCCGAAGCGGCGGCAACGAGGAGAATACGCTCAAAGTCGAACAATTGCAGTTGTATACGCAAAGACCTGCCGAATGGGTCTCGGCTGTCCAACGCTGCATCGAGGCTTTGAGATCGAGCCAGAGAGCATGAAGTGGGTCAGCCAGCACACCAACGCTAACATAGTCGAAACGGACTTCTTCGAGACCTGCAGCACCTCTTATGCCAATAGCACGGCACTGTGGATAATCTTGTGAGGATGCACATATGAGCAATCAAAATAGACAGCTATATATCGTAATCAGCCAGACCGGAACACTTCTGTCCCGAATCCTTAAGCAAATCACCGGCGCAGAATATAACCACGCCTCCATCAGCCTGTCCAGAGATTTAGAGAGGATGTACTCTTTTGGCCGCAGGCATCCCTATAATCCGTTTTGGGGCGGCTTCGTGATAGAGTCGCCCCGTATCGGTACCTTCAAGCGTTTTTCCGAAACCAAGGTGTTGGTTCTGAGCGTGAGTGTCACAGAAGAACAACACGCAGAGCTCAAAGAAATGCTCGATGTGATGTGGAAGCGGAGGAGGAAGTACAGTTACAACTATATTGGCTTATGTCTGGCATACTTCCATGTTGTCTGGAAGCAGGAGGGCTGCTATTATTGCTCAGAGTTTGTCGGAGAGCTTCTCACAAAAAGTCGGGTTGACGGCACGGAACAGCTACGTTCCTCTATCATACAGCCGATGCAGTTCCTTAGAGTGCCGCACACACTGCTCTACTGCGGAAAACTTCGCAAATATGTGAGCAACACCTGTTCCGAGGGCATATGTGAAGATGCAACAAATCACACAGTGCATAGGCGACTGCCATAACAGCAGATAAGGGAGCGCGTGGTCGAGTATCTGCAAAGGTGTGGCTTTGATCCGCCGACGTGGCTTCTGCTTTTTGCAGTCATAATGGATATTCGTCCTGGATATGTTGACCACAGGGGTTGTGTTCCTCATACACAAGCCCTGTGGTCATTGAATATCTTTGGAGGCTTGGAGACGATCATTTCAACCGTGTGTACCCGCTTCCTTGGCCGGCACCATGGAGTTGGACCAGATTCCTGTGGAAATACCTGGGCAGATAAGATGGGCTGCCGCGACTTTGGCGCTGCTTACTGTGCCTCGGTTTCTTTTTCCATGCTGATATTACGAAGGAGATTAAAAAACAGCGGCACAGAGCAAACTCTCTGTGCCGCTGTATGCTTTATACATTGTATAAAAACCTTACATGCTATCTGCTCTTTTGCCCTGTCTGAGTGAACGGCAGACGACATACCCTGCCGGAGCGATCATGATCAGAATAAAAATGCTGATCAGTTCATTCACTTCGGATGGCGCAAAGCCCTGCAGCATAGTAATGAGGTTGTTTGCGAAATGCACGAGGATGGGAAACAGCAGGTTCCTTTTCTTCTCGTAAAGGATTCCTGCGGCAATGCCCATAAGGGTGGCATAGGCAGCCTGCACGATATTCAGGTGATAAACGCCGAAGAGTACAGATGATATTAGAATCGAGGCCCAAGCTGGGGCGAATTTCCACATGGAGCGAAGCACAATGCCGCGGAATAGAATTTCTTCTACAACAGGTGCAGCAATCACCGCAATCATAAATGTTCCAAATGCATTTCCGCCGGCAATATTTTCAGCACCGGCGTTCATTGCCTCAACGCTTTTTTGAAGTGAGGGAAGCTGTTCTGCCAGCATGATCCAAAGACCGGAGATTCCGCAAATGCCAAATCCCACGACCAGACTGCCGAGCACATCTTTAAAATTTGTCGCTGTGCGCGGTTCGCTTATATCTTTCCTCCAAAGCAGTTTATAGAGCGTGAAGAATGCGAGGATAAGAACAGTGTAGATCAAAATCTCGCCCCAATATGAGTGTTTCATAAATTGCTGCGGGGGGATATGAAAAACATCCAAAACGAGCCTTTCTACAAGAAAATATAATAGATTGGACAGCAAAAAATGCAGTGCGATTGCAAGAATGGGAATAGCAAAATATCTTTTTTTCATCATACGGTCAATTTTTTCTCCTGTCTGTATTTTTGAGGGGACTGCAGCAGTATAACAGATTTAACTTAAAGTCTTCGTTAAGGGGCGAAGCTGTGATTTTTCGGAAGCGGCATCGCAAAAGGACACCGTTCATCTTCCCTGTTGAACCTTTTGACCTTTCTCTAAAAGATGTTTTCCTCATAGTTGGTGACATGCTGAATTTGGCATTAGGCTCCTTGCGTTCTGCAAAGCTTTTGGAGTTCAAACAGAAAATACCCACAGCCAAAGCGGCTGTGGGTATGATCAAATCAGATTGTACGAGCTGACGATGTCCTGCCGATCTCTACAGACCGAAACTGCTTCTTCCATCTGCAAAACCCCAACGCTCCGTGGGGCGGCCCGGTGTATCCGCACTTGCCAATACGCCCAAAGGGGGCTTGAAGGGGAGATTCTTAACGCGCAAAAGGAGGAAGACCGTCCGTCTCTGGCGCCTTGAGAAGAAAGTGGCTTTTGTGAAAGTCGAGCAGGCCCTCATCCCGCATTTTTCCAAGCTCTACAGACAGCCCGCTGCGCTCCACACCGAGGTAATCCGCAAGCTGCTGCCTTGAAAACGGAATGTCGAACTCATAGACGCTGCGCCGCTGGGCCTCGGCGGAAAAATAGGACATCAGCTTTGCACGCGTTGTGCGCTGGGCCATGTGGGTGAGCTTTTCGTTGAGCCGCAGGTTCTTCTCTGCCAGTTCGTCCAGCAGGTTGCGGATGATCCGGCTGTGGTGGGAGCAGGCGGAGGGGCACACGCTCAAAACGCGCCTTATATGCAGAAACATCACCGTCACCGCGCTCTCCGCCTCTACGCTCACGTTCAGTACCGCTCCCGGCGCGCAGGCGAATACCTCCGCGAAGGTCTGCCCCGGCCCGGTCTTGGAGAGGATGTTGCGGTTTCCCCAGATATCCTCCTGCACGATGAGGGCGCTGCCCGCCAGCACGAGACCCACCTCCTCCACCTGCTCCCCGGCGCGGAGCAGGCGTGAGCCTTTGGGGAAGGTGTCGATCCTCGCCCCAAGGTAGGAGAGCATGACGGCAAGCTCATCGTCGGAAATGCCGGAGAAAAGCGCCGCCGTATGGAGCACCGGAAAAAATTCTTTCATAAAAAGTCCTCTTTCGTTGAAAATTCAACCGACTTGTTGCTTTTAGTATAGTACAATGAGCGCACAAAAGCAACAGGAGGACCGAATATGAAACGACGGATCATTGAAATCGATCAGGATAAACGCCCCGTATTTTGACGGCGCACGGCTCCTGATTGCCGCCGACTGCACCGCCTACGCCTACGCCGCTTTCCACGAGTGGTTCATCAAGGGACACATCACCCTGGTGGGCTGTCCTAAGCTGGACGGCGTGGGTAAGGATTCCTTCGAAGAGGCGTGAGCTTTCTGCAAGAGAGGCAAAGACTATGAGTTATGAAAACTGGAAGGACAAAATCGGCACATTTGAAGTGATGGACGTGCGGGGCAAAAAGATGGACTTCTTCCCCGCATTGAAGGCAAAGGCTGCCGCGCTGAAAAACGGCGAAGGACTGCATATCATCCAGACCTTCGAGCCTGTCCCCCTGTACCCGGTGCTGGCCCTTATGGGCTTTGAGCATCACACGGAGAAGGTGAGCGGCAGCGAATATCACATCTGGTTTTATCGAGTGAAGAAAGGAGAATAACCGCATGAGCTACGAAAACTGGAAGAATAAGGCGCAGGGGTTTCAGACCGTGGATGTGCGCCATATACAGGGCAGCTTCTTTGAAGGGCTGAAGAAAAGAGCCGAGGCGTTGGAGGTGGGCGAAGGATTACACATCATCCAGACCTTTGAGCCGCATCCACTGTACGCTGTCATGGAGGGCTTGGGCTACGAGCACCACACCGAGCAGCGGGGTGAGGCGGAGTTCCATGTCTGGTTCTGCCGTGTGGAGAAGAAGGAAGGCGACAGCTCCGCTCCCTTCAAGCCGCTGGCTCTTTTGAACTATCCCATGATCGATGAAAAGCTGGGGCAGATCGCCGTGGATTTTTGGGAGACCACATGGCAGAGCGAGAAGCGCGTACTGCCCTACGAAACGCGGCTGCTGCTGTCCCTGACCAACGCTGTCGGTGCGGGCCGGATGAGGCAGGCGGCGCGGGAGCTGGTAAAGGCATATATCCACGGTGTGGAGAGTGCCGCGTTGGACGACGTGTTCGAGCTGCTGGCATGGAATCAGGGCATCGGCTTTTTCAGCAGCGAGATCGGCCCCTCGGCGCTGTTCCAGGCGTACAAGCTCATTAAAAACGGTGAGAAGCAGGGCAAGTCCCGGGAGGATATCTGCAGTGCGCTGCGCGAGAAATTCGGGGAGAAGAACCCAGAGATGCAGGTTCTGAACTAAAAAGCAGAAGGAGACGAACGACAATGGATAACAGAATGTTTTGCTTTCAGTGCGAGCAGACGGCTGGCTGCGCCGGTTGTACCGGAAAAGCCGGTGTCTGCGGAAAAACCGCTGAGGTGGCGGAACTCCAGGACCAACTGACTGGCGCGCTCATTGGTTTGGCACGCGCCGCTGATGGCGATACGTTGGCAACGCCAAATACATGGCGGCTGATGATCGAGGGCTTGTTCACCACCGTCACCAATGTGAGTTTCAACGAAAAGACCATCCGGGAGCTGATCGGTCGGGTACACGAGGAAAAAGCCCGTCTTGTGCCCGGCTGCTCCAGCTGCGGCTCCCGCTGTGGGCGAAACGATGATTATGATATGAACTTGCTCTGGAACGCGCAGGAGGATATTCGCAGCCTCAAATCCCTGATCCTCTTTGGTGTGCGCGGCATGGCGGCTTACGCCCATCACGCCATGATGCTGGGTTATGCCGACGAGGAAGTGAACCGCTTTTTCGCCAAGGCTCTTTTTGCCGTGGGCGAGGACTGGGATATGGACGCGCTGCTGCCCATCGTCATGGAGGTGGGCGAGAAAAACCTCAAGTGCATGGCGCTGCTGGATAAGGCCAACACCGAAAGCTACGGTACGCCCGCGCCTGCCACCGTCCCGCTGACGGTGGAGAAGGGGCCGTTCATCGTCATCACCGGCCACGACCTCCACGATCTCAAACTGCTGCTGGAGCAGACTGAGGGCAAAGGCGTCAACATCTACACCCACGGCGAAATGCTCCCCGCCCACGGCTATCCTGAACTGAAAAAATATGCCCATCTCAAGGGCAATTTCGGCACGGCATGGCAGAACCAGCAAAGAGAATTTGCCGACATCCCCGCGCCGGTGCTGTTTACCACCAACTGCCTGATGCCGCCGAAAGCAAGCTACGCCGACCGCGTGTTCATCCTGCCGGACGCCCTGCGCAACCGCCCGGAGGTCACGCTGCTGATCAAGGCCCGGAGCACGCAGTGCATCGCCTCGAACACCGCCACGGTGGACCAGGGAGACACGGGCACGATCACATCCGACATGGCAGCCAACAAGCGTTCGCCGATGCGTTTCGGAACCATAGCCGTAAAGAGTAACAAATAAACCGCTCAGGCGGGGAGGGCGCGTCCCTCCCCCGCCGATGCGCGAAACCAAATTCAGACCACGATGAAACAGATAAAATCATTGTACCGAAGGCTGCTGCTCCCGCTGCTGGGCGGGCTGGCGCTCACGGCCTGCGAAAAAGACAACGGCGAAGAGACCCGCGTCTCCGAGTTCGGCCCCTACAAGAAAGAGATCATAGCCCCCTGGAAAGGCGGCACGGGGAGCATTCCGGTCCTCGCCAACCAACCCTACGACATCGAACTGATCAATCCCGACAACGGATGGCTCACGCTCGACACCGAGGGCCGCGGAACGCATTTCACGGGCGACGACTATTTCAAATTCCAGGCCACGACCAACGACGGCTTCCCCCGCATGGAGGGCATCCGCCTCTGGACCCACAACCGCGCGGATACCGTATACATCAAACAGGAGGGCTTCATCACCCCGAAACTGGACTTCTCGACCCGCAGCATCATGGTGCTCGGCGACGGCGGACAGGCGACGGCGCAGCTCTCCACCAACCTCGAACTGGAGGACCTCCGGCAGTCGATCGTCTACACGAGCGCCGACGAGGGCGGATGGATTTCGGACCTCGACATCAGCAACGGGTTCTTGATTCTCCAGACCGACCCCAACGCCGACCCCGAAGCCCTGCGCAACGCCCGCATCACCCTCAGCTACCGCGACGGGTGGAACCGGACCATCTCCTCGACGGTCTACCTCACGCAGGCCAACGCCAAGAACGAGTTCGGGCACGAAATCTCGTTCAGCGAGGTGCGCGACCTGGTGGGCATCGTCAACAAGGACGTCTACATCGAGGGACGCATCATCAGCGACATCGGCAACGGCAACAACGGCGAGAACATGATGACGGGACAGACCTCGATCGACTACACCGAGACCTACCGCACGGCCTACATCCAGAGCCTCGACGGTTCGCAGGGCTTCATGATCAAGACCGTGACCGAAGACGACAACATCTTCGAACGTTACAGCAAGGTCCGCATCCTGCTCAAGGGCGTCACGGTCGAAGCGGAGTCGAACCCCGAACGCTACATTCTCAAGAAAGTCACCTCGGCGATGGTCATGTCCTCGGTGTCAGGCTCGGCGGCCGACATTCCGCAGAAGGTGAAGCGCTACAACGAGCTGACCGACATGGACGTATACACCTGGGTAACGCTGGCCGACTGCGAGCTTCCCGTACGCAAAGGCAGCCTGACGCCGATCAACGAAGGCTATGCACGCAGCACCAATGCCAACCGCGAAACGAAATACCCGATGCTGGTGCGCGACAAGAACGGCGACAGTTTCTACATGCTGACCAACACCACCTGCAAATACCGCCGCGACGGCAGCATGCTGCCCTACGGTTCGGGGAACATCTCGGGCGTACTGGTTCACGAGACCCACGACCGCTTCGTCTGGATGGGATCGAAGGACATGGGCGACATCGGCCGCTACCAGATCCGCCACCTCACCCGCGAGGACATCGCGCTGGAGAAGGATTTCGAGAACAGCTTCTCGGCCCTCCTGACCGAATACCGCTACGGCAAGCTCGAAAGCCACATCTTCCGCCCCACGACCGGCGACAACGGCTACCTGACCTTCACCCATCCCGACGAGAAATCGGGCGACGCAGGCTGGGGCGTGAGCGACCCGAGCTACCTCGGCCCCATCGGCAACGAATCCAACCCCGACAAAGAGAAACCCTGGGGCGGCACCAATAAAGGCAACATCAACGGAAACGGCGTCGTCGAAAACGGCAAACAAATGTGTTCTGACCCCGGAACCAACCACGACGGCAAGGGAAACCTGACGAGCGCGGAATTCTCGGCCTGGACCAACAAGTGCCAGTGGTGGAACACCGAAACCGACCGCAGCGAAGCATGGCTGCTCCACTTCTCGACGCAGGGCATCTCGACCGATGTGCTCTCGATGCAGGTAGCCATGCAGAACCGCAGCATCGGAGGCCCCCGCTACATCAGGGTCGACTGGTCGGAGCACGGCGACAACAACCGCGACGACTGGAACCCGATCACCGAATTCCAGGTCCCCGACATCGTGAACTGGAACTACACCCTCTACTGGCAGTGCGCCGGCTACAAGTACATCAACGTACCTCTGCCGCTCGAACTGCTCGGCAAGGACGACGTATGCATCCGCTTCTCGGCCGCGAACAAGAAAGCCGGCGGCAAGGAAGACGGCGAGTTCGACGACCAGATCATCACCACCGGAGAGATCGCCTTCTCCTACATCGGCGTACGTTACAACAAATAACCCTATCCGGAAGCACCCCGCCTGCAAACGTTTTGCAGGCGGGGCTTCCCTAACCGCTCAACCAGAATCCAAACCGTGAAACACCTTCTATTCCTGATTTTCGCCGTCCAGGCCTGTCTGCCGGGATTCGCAGCCTGCGACGGACGCGTCCGCATCGTACCCCGCCCCGCCGAGGTCGAAGAACTGCCGGGATCGTTCCGGCTGACGTCCCGAACGCCCGTCGTCATCACGGACGAACGGCTGCGCACGCCCGCGGAGATTTTCGCCCGCGCCGTCGGCAAGCTCACCGGAGCCGAACCCGCCGTCACCGCCGCATCCGAAAAACATGCCGTGACGCTGCAACTGCAACCGGGCTACGAAGCCGAAGAGTACCTTCTGGAAGTCGGCAGACAGCGCATAACGGTCACGGCATCGACGCCCCAGGCGGTGCTGCACGGGCTTCGAAGTCTCCAGCAGCTGGTCGCCGGAGGAGAGATTCCCGCCTGCGTCGTCCGCGACAAGCCCACGTTCGCCTACCGCGGGGCGATGCTCGACGTCTGCCGCCATTTCTTCCCGGTCGAGGACGTGAAGACCTACATCGACATCCTCTCGCTGCACAAGATCAACAAATTCCACTGGCATCTGACCGACGATCAGGGCTGGCGGATCGAGATCAAAAAATATCCGCTGCTCACCCAGATCGGATCCCGGCGTGCGGAAACGCTCGTCGGACGCTACGACAAGAACAAAGAGGGCGTTTACGACGGCAAACCCTACGGCGGGTTCTACACGCAGGAGGAGATCCGCGAGATCGTCAGCTACGCCGCAGAGCGCCATATCGAGGTGATTCCCGAAATCGAGATGCCCGGGCACGGGCTGGCGGCGCTGACCGCCTATCCGTGGCTCGGCTGCACGGGAGGTCCCTATGCCGTATGGACCCATTGGGGCATCAGCGACGACGTTTACTGCGCGGGCAAGGAGACGACGTTCGAATTCATCGAGAAAGTGCTCACGGAGGTGCTCGCGCTGTTCCCCTCGAAGCTCATCCACATCGGCGGCGACGAGTGTCCCAAAGGACGCTGGAAGGCGTGCCCCCTCTGCCAGCAGCGCATCCGCGAGGAGGGGCTCAAGGACGAATACCAGTTGCAGAGCTACTTCATCCACTGCATCGAACGCTGGATGCATACCCACGGCCGGGAGATCATCGGTTGGGACGAAATCCTCCAGGGCGGCATTTCGAAAACCGCGAACATCATGTCGTGGAACGGAAGCGACCCCGGAATCAAGGCCGCACAGCGGGGAAACCCGGTGATTATGACGCCGAAATGGTACTGTTACTTCGATTACAGCCAGACCTCCGACCCGGAGCGTTACGAACCGCTGGGCAACACCCGCTACGTCTCGGTGCGGCAGGCTTACCGCCTCGACCCCTGCGACCGGCTCACGCTGCCCGACCAGAAACGGATCAGGGGCGTGCAGTGCAACCTCTGGACGGAGTACATCGCGGACATCCGCCACGCACAGCACATGGTCCTGCCGCGCATGGCGGCTCTCGCCGAGACGGGCTGGGCCAACGACCGCAAGGATTACAACGATTTCGTGCGCCGGAA
>OGFW01002508.1_pt1 | contig 11148 bp, 9 predicted proteins | sample 1570991 | NCBI WGS metagenome assembly OGFW01 (sample SAMEA2582074, study PRJEB24529) | metagenome | biome: Human gut stool | place: China | collected 2011
AATCTCTTGTTTATTAAGATGTTTAAGAGAAAGATATTCTCTGTGTTCTCTGTGTCCTCTGTGGTGAATAATACTCAAAACCGTTACATAAATGAAACAAACATCTCCTATCATCTCTTTTATCACCATCTGCTACAACGGCTTGAATGACACTTGTGAGCTGATAGAGTCGCTACGCACTACCATACACTCCGTCAGTTACGAAATCATTGTGGTGGACAACGCGTCCCGGCAAGATGAAGCCCGGATGATACAGGAACGATACCCCTTTGTGCGTACCCTCCGCAGCGAAAAGAACCTCGGATTCGCGGGAGGCAACAACCTCGGGATACAGATAGCCCAAGGACAATACCTGTTCCTGATCAACAATGACACTTACCTGACCGAAGACGGGCTGCCCGCCCTGATAGAACGGTTGGAGAGCAGTCCCCGCATCGGAGCAGTTTCGCCCAAGATCCGCTTCGCCTTCCCACCGCAAAACATCCAGTTTGCCGGCTACACCAAGTTGAGCCCCTATACGATGCGCAACAAGGCTTTGGGTATGGGATGTCCGGACGATGCAACTTTCAGCACGCCCCGCCCCAGCGCCTACCTTCATGGAGCCGCGCTGATGCTGAAACGGGAGGTCATCTGGAAAGCCGGACTGATGCCGGAGATTTATTTCCTCTATTATGAAGAGTTGGACTGGTGTACCAGCATGACGCGCGCCGGCTATCAGCTTTGGTACGAACCGCGCTGCACCGTTTTCCATAAAGAGAGCCAAAGCACCGGCAGGCAGAGCCCCCTTCGCGCTTTTTACATGATGCGAAACCGAATGCTTTACGCCTGGCGCAACCTGTCGGGAATGGAGCGCTGCCTGTCCATCGTTTACCAGATGCTGGTAGTAGCTCCCAAAGACAGCCTGCGCTTCGCCCTGAAAGGACAGCCCAAGTTAGCAGGAGCCGTTTGGCGCGGAGTGAAGGATTTCTGGGCGCTGTGCTGAATCGTCTGCATAAATGTTTAAACAATAACCCAATACCAGACTTATGATACTAACCTTGATCGACTGGATTTTATTCATTCCGCTGGCGCTCTGCGTCAGCTATCTGCTGGTATATGCCATCGCTTCCAAATTCTATCGTTCCCCCATCTATCCGGAAGCGGACAAGTTGCACCGCATCGCCGTATTCTTCCCTGCTTACAAGGAAGACAAAGTCATCATCGACTCCGTACGCTCTTTCCTTGAGCAGGACTACCCCAAAGAGATGTACGATGTATACGTTATCTCCGACCACATGCAGGACTCCACCAACGAAGCCCTTCGGCAGCTCCCCATCCGTCTGCTGACAGCCACCTACGAAGACAGTTCCAAGGCCAAAGCTCTCCTGCTGGCCATCCGTGCCATCCAGGAGGACGGAAAGGCAAGCGGGCTAAGCGACTACCGGCTGGCTTACATGTATGACATCGCCGTGGTAATGGATGCCGACAACGTAACCGTCCCCGGTTTCCTTTCCGAAGTAAACCGTGCCTACTCTGCCGGAGTAAAGTCGATGCAAGCCCACCGCATAGGCAAAAACCTGAATACGGACATCGCCCTGCTGGACGGGGTGAGCGAGGAAATCAACAACGGATTTTTCAGGAAAGGGCACAATGTCCTCGGATTGTCCGCCGGCTTGGCGGGTTCGGGTATGGCTTTCCAGTATTCCTGGTATTACGAGGCTGTGGATCAACTCAGAACGGCGGGCGAAGATAAGGAGCTGGAGCTTCTGCTGATTGAGTACGAAATGCATACCGTCTACTTGGATCACCTGCCCGTCTACGACGAAAAGACGCAAAAGAAAGAGAACATCAAGAATCAGCGCCGGCGCTGGATGGCAGCACAATTCAGCATTCTGCTCAGGGCGTTGCGCTTCGTAAGAGACGTCAAGGAGGATGCGGGATGGTGGCGATGGTGGCCGGAACCGGATTTGACCAATAAAATTGTCCAATGGATGCTCCCCCCGCGCCTGGTGCAACTGACGGCCGTTTTCGGGCTGACACTGCTCGCCACATTAGTGAGCTGGCAGGCGGCACCCAAATGGTGGGTATTGTCGGCAGCACAGGTGGCAGCCATGTTCATTCCCGTCCCCGCCCGTCTGCTCAACGGCAGACTGCTGAAGGCACTGATGCAAGTACCCTCGCTGGCACTGGGAACCATCGCTAACCTGTTCCGGCTCAAAGGAGCTAACAAGAAATTCATACATACCGAACATGGGTGAGTGATAAATCACCACTCCGTGACACTGAGTTTCACGGAGTTTCAGTTCGCCACAAATTTCACAGATGAATACAGAGAATTTATTTTCTTTTGGATACCCATAAACGAGAGACCGGAACTCTATGAGCTTCTGTGATAAATCATCCTCTGCGAAACTCTGTGAGCCTTTGTAGTAAATTATCACTGAGTTTTGCAGTTCCTTCTGTTCCTCGTTCACCGTTCCTTGTTCAAAAACGCTCATCGTTGGTGCAATAAACGCAATCACCGATTTGAGAATCAAGATCCATCTTCTAATCAAAACAGTTTCGGTCAATATGTTCATAAGATTTCATTTTAAAAAGTTGAGAATATGTCTTCCTTTCGGGGAACGACCGGACAAAGCTAAGCATTGGAAGCAGAGAATACAAAAAAGTGGTGCAGATTGGTGCATTTCGGTGCAAAAGAGCACAGCGCTTTCCCGATGAAACACACCCTCTACCCAGGTTAAACAGAGCCTCTTTTACTCCCTTTTGAACCTTCCATTTCCACCATCCAGAGCCTCCAAAACACCAACACGGAGACCAGCATGCTTTCACACCCGCAATATTCTCTCAATCAGCTGTTTATAAAGGCAGCATCGAAACCTGCCAACATGAAAACCTGCACATAAATAAATAATAAACAAAAAAGATATATTAAAATATATCAGCAGAATTTGCGATCGGAGGACGATTTTTCACTATCATCTGATCTCACTGCTCCCGAAACAAATCCAGAACTCAGCATCATAAATCGCACCAGACTGTCCCGGAACTATTGGCGAGCTTACGAAAAAAGCGAATTTATCTACCACACAGGCCTCCGAGATGATGGAAATAAGCCGCAGCTTGCTATGCAAACTGGAGCACGGCAAAAACATGTCGACTGAAAAACTGGCAGACATCATCGCTTACTACATTGCTTTCATAGAAGAAAACTCGGAAGTGAAAATCAGTTGCCGGGAGATACTGAACGAAATCATCATGCAGGCCTCACCTTTTTCCTGAACGACATAAGATTCATTGTCTTTTTTTTTATTACTTTTGCAGAAACAGAGCCAAAACAAACATCATGAATGCATTAATCGTTTTCAACGAAAAAGATACAGACAACCTTTTTGTCCATATATTGTGCGATGCCATCCGCCGGCAAGGAATCCATGTCGAAAGATCCGTGCAAGCTTTCTGGGAATCGGACGCCCGTTACGACATCATCCATTTTCAATGGCCCGAAGAGGTAGTAGGATGGAACTGCACCGACCCATCAGTTATAGAAAAGCTGAAACAACGCATTGACCGTTTTCGTGCCGGAGGCAGCCATTTTGTGTATACACGCCACAATATCCGCCCACACTATTGTAACAGTCCTATCATCGGGCAGGCTTATGATATCATTGAGACAAACAGCGACCTGACCGTACACATGGGACAATTTAGTTTCGACGAGTTCAAAAGCCGCTACCCAAAGAGCCGGAACATTCTGATTCCGCACCATTTGTACGAACACACGTATAATGAAACGATTTCACAACAAGAAGCCCGACGACAACTGGGTATCCCGGCGGACCGCTACGTGATCACTTCATTCGGTAAGTTCCGCAATTGGGAGGAAATACGCATGGTGCTGGGCGCATATGTACACCTCAAGGAAAAGAAAAAGTATCTGCTGGCCCCACGCATGTTCCCGTTTTCAAAACATCCCGGATACAGCAACCCGCTGAAACAGCTCTTTTCCCACATCGGATATCACATAGGAATGCCATTGCTCAATAAAATATTGCACATGAAGACGGGAGCTAACGAGGAACTGATCAGTAACGAAGCCCTTCCATTATACATTATTGCCGCGGATGTAATATTCGTACAACGCAAACAGATTCTGAATTCAGGCAACGTACCGTTGGCTTTTCTTTTCCACAAAGTAGCTATAGGCCCGCAAACGGGAAACGTGGGAGAACTGCTGCGCAAGACCGGTAACCCGACATTTGACACCGCCCTCCCAAAGAGCATCGTTCATGCGCTGGAAGAGGCCGCTTCTCTGGAGCGGAAAGGACAAGGAGAAAAGAACTACGAACATGCCATCGCACACTTTGGAACAGAACGCATAGGCAGGATGTACGCCGAAGCCTACCGCTCGCTGCAATAAATAAGTCCGTGACCTAACAAATATTCATCTTATGACCTCTATCAAACATCAACTCTTCTCCGGAGTATTCTATACCGCCCTTGCCAAATACAGCGGCATAGGGGTGTCACTCGTCGTCGCGGGCGTATTGGCACGCCTGATTTCGCCGGACGACTTCGGCGTGATGGCCATAGCCACGGTGATCATTGCCTTTTTCAACCTGTTCACCGACGTAGGCCTGTCACCCGCCATCATCCAGCACAAAGGATTGACCCGGGAGAACCTGTCCGGACTCTTTTCTTTCACCATCTGGACAGGCATCGGCCTGGCACTGCTTTTCGCCGCTGCCTCGTGGCCCATTGCCGCCTACTACGACCGGGAAATACTGCGGACGCTGTGCCAGCTGCTGGCCGTCAACCTGTTTTTCGCCTCTGCCACCATCGTTCCCAACGCACTGTTCTACCGCAACAAAGAATTCAAATTCATCGCCCTGCGAAGCTTCGTCATACAGATCGCCACCGGTGCGGCAGCCGTAGTGGCGGCTCTGTGCGGAGCCGGATTGTATGCGCTGGTCATCGGGCCCATCCTGTCGGGCATCCTGATTTTCGTGGTCTCCATACGACGCTATCCGCAGCGCCTGAGGCTTACGTTGGGGCTGGACGTGTTGCGCCGGATATTCTCCTATTCTGCCTACCAGTTCCTGTTCAACATCATCAACTACTTCAGCCGGAACCTCGACAAACTACTGATCGGCAAGTACATGGGAATGTCTCCCCTGGGTTATTATGAAAAATCGTACCGCCTGATGATGCTGCCGTTACAAAACATCACACAGGTGATCACCCCGGTGATGCACCCCATCTTCAGCGAATACCAGAACGACCTTGAACGCCTGGCATCGGGTTACGAACGCATTGTCCGCTTTCTGGCCTTCATCGGACTGCCGCTGAGCGTGCTGCTGTACTTCACGGCCGGCGAGGTGACCCTGATCCTGTTCGGCGACCAATGGATGCCCTCCATCCCTATATTCCGGATACTCACGCTGTCGGTAGGCATACAGATCGTCCTCTCCTCCTCCGGGTCCATCTTTCAGGCGGCAGGCGATACGAAAAGCCTGTTTGTGTGCGGCCTGTTTTCATCGGTACTCAACGTGGCGGGCATCCTGCTGGGCATTTTCCGGATAGGCACACTCCAAGCCGTAGCTACGTGCATCACACTGACGTTTACCGTCAACTTTGTGCAATGCTACTGGATGATGTACCGGGTGACACTGCACCGCAGCCTGCGACATTTCGCGGTTCAGCTTGTATCACCATTAGCGGTCAGTGTGCTGCTGATAGCCGTACTCTATCCGCTCAGCCTGCTGACAGAAGGAGGCAACATTTTTCTGACCCTGATTGTAAAAAGCATTATATTTTTCTGTATATTTGGGTGCTACATACAGTTGACCGGTGAATATGACATCATCGGCAAGGCAAAAGGCATCCTGAACAAACGTAAAAGCAGGGGGTGAAAGCCCATCTTAAAAACAAAACAAACAATGAAAGCACTGTTTCTTATCTTCCACGGATTCGAAGAGGCAAACGGGATCAGCAAGAAAATCCGTTACCAGATAAAGGCACTCAAAGCGTGTGGCTTGGAAGTAGATACCTGTTGGCTGGATGACGCCCACGACCACAAACGGCGGATGATAAATAACCATGTCCTCCGGGATTATGGCAACGGAATCCGGGGAAAGATTCTGAAACGCACCGAATTAAACAGCATCGTCCATTATGTAAAGACAAACGGAATGCAACTGGTTTATGTAAGAAGCGACCACAATACAACTCCTTTTTTGATCTGCATGTTGTGGCGCCTCAAGCGGGCCGGCGTAAAAGTTGTCATGGAAATACCCACCTATCCCTATGACCAGGAATACAAAGGTCTTCCATGGGCATATCGGCGTGTATTAATGGCAGACAAGTGCTTACGTGGATTAATGGCCACGCAAATCGATAAGTTTGTCACTTTCTCAGACCACAAAACCATCTTCGGCCGCCCTACGATACAAATATCCAATGGAATCGATTTTGACTTCATTCCCCTCAAACAGAGCACTGCCACTACCCGCGAACTGCACTTGATAGCCGTAGCCACCATACACCCGTGGCACGGATTCGACCGTGTCATCCGGGGATTGACACACTACCTCCGGCACGAGCATCGGGAAGATGTCAAGCTACACATCGTAGGTCAGGGCGTACCGGCAGTCGTCGACGAATACCACGCCCTGGTGGAGGAAGGGGCAATAGAACAAAACGTTATCTTCCATGGCCCCTTGTTCGGAGAACCTCTGAACCGGGTATTCGACCAATGTCAAATAGGAATAGGCAGCCTGGGGCGCCATCGAAGCGGAATCACAGACCTGCGGTCACTGAAAAATCGCGAGTACGCTGCCAGAGGTATCCCTTTCATCTATTCAGAAACAGATGCGGACTTCGAATCGATGCCCTACATCCTGAAGATACCGGCAGACGAATCTCCGGTAGACATCGGACAAGTGGTCCGGTTCTACCATTCGGCAAAAGAGATCCGACCGGCTGACATACGAGCCTCCATCCGGAATAAACTTTCGTGGGAAGTGCAAATGAAACATGTAATCGAGGAACTATGAAACAACCCATAAAAATAGCCTACTGTATCCCCGAACTCACTGTCGCAAGTGGCATGGAGAGGGTACTTACATTAAAAATGAACTATCTGGCCGACGTTTTGGGATATGACATATACGTCATCCAGACTGAAAATAAAGAACTGCCTCCTTATTATCCTTTATCAGAGAAAGTCCACATCATCCATCTGGACCTCAATTTCAATCACATATACACAACCGCCAAGTATCTGTGGCAGCGATTGTGGAAATACAGCCAACTGCAAAGAATCTATAAGAAACGGTTGACTGAGGCATTGATGCAAATCCGTCCGGATATTACAATTTCCGTTTTGCGGCGAGAGATTAATTTCTTAACTTCCATCAAAGACGGTAGCCTGAAAATCGGCGAATTCCACTTCAGCCGGCATAATTACCGCAGCCTGGAACACCAAAAGTTCCTTCCACACTTCGTCCGCCGGAAATTATCAGAATTATGGATCGGGCAACTGATTAATAAACTGCGTAAGCTGGACCGTTTTGTCGTGTTGACAGATGAAGATAAAGAGATGTGGCCGGAACTGGACAATGTCATTCGCATATACAACCCGATCTCTTTTAAAGTAGAGCATACAGCCGAAGGGACGGCACACCGGGCTATTGCCGTCGGGCGATACACCTACCAAAAAGGATTCGACTTACTGCTGCCTGCATGGCAGATCGTCAGCCGTAAACATCCGGACTGGGAACTGGAGATATTTGGCGCAGGCGACCGAGCTGCTTATCAAGAACAAGCCCGGAAACTGGATATAGAAAAAACATGCCATCTGAACGGCATTACCAATGACATAGCAACAGAAATGCGCCGAAGTTCTATTTTTATACTTTCATCACGTTATGAAGGGTTTGGCATGGTCATAACAGAAGCTATGGCATGTGGAATCCCTCCGGTAGCATTTGCCTGCCCATGCGGTCCACGCGACATCATTACAGACGGAAAAGACGGATTGCTGGCCGAAAACGGCAACATCGAATCCCTGGCCGAAAAAATCATCTACTTGATAGAGCATGAAGCTCAACGACAGCAGATGGGAAAACAGGCACAGCAAAGCATACGAAAATTTCATCTGGATACAATCATGCAACAATGGGACGAACTCTTTAAAAAACTACTATCATGAACATAACGCAGCTTATAACCCGGATATACCATAAATTGAAATATGGCAGTACGGTGGAGTGGTATAACTTTTGGTATATAGTTCTCCGCAGACGGCAAAAGATTATCCCTCAAGTGGCATCAATAGATGAAACGATCCGGAAAATAATACAAGACCGATGCTCCGTCAGCCGCTTTGGTGACGGAGAAATGTTATTGACCAACGCCCACAAAAGAATTGGTTTCCAAGAAGGTAATCCCCAACTGGCCCAGCGGCTCAAAGAGGTGTTGACCAGCGATAATGATAAACATTTAGTATGCATATCCGATGTTTTTCAGCATTTGGAACGTTACAACCGGAAAGCGCGAAGATTCTGGCGCACTCACTTCTTTATCTACGGCCCGTGGTGGGACCGGCTATTACTTCCCGGACGAACCTATTATAATACATTTGTCACACGTCCTTATATGGATTTTAAATCGAAAAGAGAATGCGGGAAATGGTTCCATGACATGAAAGGCATTTGGGAAGGCAGAGACATCATATTTATCGAAGGCGAAAAAAGCCGTTTAGGGGTGGGCAACGACCTCTTTGACAATGCACAGAGCATCCACCGGATTTTATGCCCGCCCTGTAACGCTTTCAACTCTATAAATCGCATCCGGGCAGAAGCATGCAAACAAAACAAAAACGTGCTCTTCCTGATCGCATTGGGCCCCACAGCTACAGTATTGGCCTACGATTTGTTCAAAGCGGGATACCAAGCTATCGACATCGGGCACGTGGATGTGGAATATGAATGGTGGCGTATGGGCGCGCGACGCAAAATAAAACTCGAACGCAAATATGTGAACGAAGTAGCGAACGGAAACCAAGTAGCCGATGCGGGAGAAGAGTATAACAAACAAGTAATCATCAAAATAGATTGAGAAAATGAAAATAGTCTATTATATCCCGGCACTCTATGGAACAGGAGGGCTGGAGCGTATCATTACTTTCAAAGCCAACTATCTGGCTGAACATTGGGAAGGAAGTGAAATTTATATCCTTACTTCTGAACAGATAGGACGTCCTATTCATTATGATTTATCGCCAAAAGTAAAGCACCTGGACTTAAATGTACCTTTTGATTGGCCCTTTAATCAATCGCCTATCAGTAAATTTTTGAAATACCCATACCGCTATTGGTTATTCAAAAAACGTTTCTCCAAAACCCTAAAAGAGTTGCGCCCCGACATCACGATTTCAACACTGAGAAGGGAACTGAATTTCATCTCTTCCATACATGATGGAAGCATAAAAATCGGAGAGTTACATTACACTCGCCACTTCCACAAAGAAAAAGGTATAATAGGACTACTCAATATGTATTGGGTCAAAACGTTTCTGAAGCATCTTCAATCACTCTCTAAACTAGTAATACTCACACATGAGGAAGCTAATTTCTGGCCAGAACTTTCGAATCTTTACGTTATTCCCAATCCCATAGCCACCTTTGGCAACCAGCTATCGGATTGTAGCCAAAAGCAGGTCATGGCCGCCGGAAGATACTCTGACGAAAAAGGATTCGACTTATTGATAGAAAGTTGGTCTATCGTCTCTAAACGACATCCGGACTGGAAACTACGTATTTATGGAGACGGCGGTTTACGTACCGAGTTGCAGCAACAGATTGATCAAGCAGATATCGGTCAGACTTGCTTCCTGGAGCCTACCACCCCCAACATAGCTGACAAATATTGCGAAAGTTCGATTTTCGTACACTCTTCCCGGTATGAAGGGTTCGGAATGGTCATAACTGAAGCGATGTCGTGCGGAGTCCCACCCGTGGCATTCGCATGCCCCTGCGGGCCCCGTGACATCATAGAGCACGGACTGAACGGACTCTTGGCACAACCGGAAGACATAAACGATTTAGCCACGCAAATAAACGACCTGATAGAGCATGAAGACAAACGAAAAGAAATGGGACGAAATGCCCGCATACGTTCAGAACGCTTCCGAATGGAAACTATCGCGCAGGAGTGGAAAACATTATTTGAAACATTAAAAGTAACAAAAGAGTAAATGATGAAGTGGTATACAAAATATTTGCAAGTATACGAAAAACCTTTTGCTGAAGCACCGCAAAATGTCATTGACGAAGTTCGTGAGAATTTGAGAAAGCTACAGTCGGATTCTCCGGTTGTTACAGTCTCCGTCATAGGATATAACGAAGAGAAACGTCTATTGGCAAGCCTGTGGTCCTTAAGTGAGATGAAGTGCAAATATCCGGTGGAGATTATCGGGACAGACAATGATTCTAAGGACCGGACGGCAGAAATCTATGAAGCGACAGGGGTACCATATGCGATAGAATATCAACACAGCTGCGGACACGCCCGGCTTTGCGGATTAAATCGTGCGCGGGGAAAATATCACATTAATATCGATTCCGATACATTGTACCCTCCGCACTATGTCGAGACAATGGTTAACGCATTAGAGCGTCCCGGAGTTGTGGCGGTAAGTTCACTATGGAGTTATATACCCGACAAAGAACACTCCCGGACCGGATTAAAAGTATATGAGTTTCTCAGGGATATTCATCTATGGATACAATCAATCAAACGCCCGGAATTAAGTGTAAGAGGACTGGTATTCGCATACCGCACGGATTACGCCCGCCAAACAGGGATACGCACAGACATCAAGCGGGGTGAAGACGGATCATTGGCTTTACGGCTCAAAGAGTATGGAAAAATATACTTTATACGTAAAAAGAAGACACGTGCGGTCACAGGATATGGCACTATAAGTGCTGACGGATCATTAGCCGGCAGTTTCAAAGTGCGGGCAATCAATGCTCTCAGAAACATAGGAGGAATATTCACCTCCCGAAAAGAATATAAAGATGAAGACGACAACCTAATTCAACCTAAATAAAATTAAAATAAACACATAGCGAAAAAGTAAATTTGGGTAAAACGTAGCGAATT
>OGFW01002509.1_pt1 | contig 11143 bp, 9 predicted proteins | sample 1570991 | NCBI WGS metagenome assembly OGFW01 (sample SAMEA2582074, study PRJEB24529) | metagenome | biome: Human gut stool | place: China | collected 2011
ACAATGAATCAGGAAGAGATTATTAGAGAGTGTAAACCGTTTACAGGCATAGTCAATGATTGGACACCAACCTTGGTCAACAGGCTTGTTAACCTTGGTTGATCGGCTTGTTAACCGTCATTAACGAGCCTGTTGACCAAGGTTAACATCCAATCAGACTTACTACTAAGACACCAAACAAGCAGGGCAAAGTCAAATGCCCCCCTATGTATTTCTCAATTACTATTGAAGCTTTTACTCTGAAATGAATGGGCTGAACTTTTTTGAAATAAATGTAGAATAATATGTTTAAAGCATTATGGATCTCTCACCTACCTACCACTGATTTATTATTCAGCCACAAAAATAGAATACATTATCGCCAAGAAAATAAAATATTTTCCAAAGAAACACTATCTTTGTAGGTATGAAAACAAACACACGATTCATACTACTAACCTGCCTGCTGCTATGCTTCTATGCATGTGACAGAAAACCTAACCCGCAATCACTGATTGTAGCGGATAGTTTGGCAAGCACACAGCCGGATAGTGCTATTGCTCTATTAAAAACACTGGAAGACAACATAAAGACTGAATCAGAGTCTACGCAAATGTATTATCGATTACTCTGCATCAAAGCAAACGACAAAGCATATATACGCCATACTTCAGACAGCTTGATACTTCCCGTACTACATTATTATATAAAGCAAGAAGATGAAGAGCATTTGCCGGAAGCTTACTACTATGCAGGACGCGTATATCGGGATTTGGAAGATGCGCCGCAAGCATTGGATTACTTTGAGAAAGCAATAGAAGCCCTACCCCAAAATGCAAACTACCAACTGAAAAGCAAGATATGTAGCCAGATGGGGACACTGTTTCTATATCAAAAGACTTATGATGAAGCATTGAAAATGTTCAAGGAAGCACAAAAATGCGACATAGCATTAAAAGATAGTATAGGCATGGTATTCAATTTGAAAGATATAGCCGATGCATACCGATGTGTTGACCAAAATGACAGTTCCTTATATTATTTTCGTAAAGCTTATGATCTAGCCGACTTTCATAAAGATTATGTGCTCATGGCTCTGGTAAAAAGCCAAATAGCAAGTCTCTACACAGAGTTGGGTAAATATGATTTAGCTCGGCAAGCTCTGCAGCCTTCATTAGACAGTATAGATATTCCCAGTAAAAGTGGCATTTTCTCTATTGCTTCAGAGTTATACCACAAAATGGGGGATATAGATTCCGCTATCTATTATTATAAACAATTACTGCAATGTGGTACCATTTATGCCAAACAATCGGCACATAAGGGTTTAGCACAAATAGCCATTGACAACAACAATCCTCAAAAAGCTTTATTGCACCTTCGCCAATTTATACAATGTACAGATTCTATCCAAAAAATCACTGATACAGAAACCATCCGCAAGTTAAACTCTCTCTATAATTATCAACTACGCGAGAAAGCAAACAAGCAATTGACAGCACAAAATAAACAAAAGCAGAATCTCATCATCATCATCAGCTTAATCAGCCTCTTTGCCCTTGTTTTATTGTTTGCCTACCTGCAGTATGCTAGACGGAAAAACTTGCAACTAAAAACTCAACTGGAGAAACTTGAACAACTGAGGGATGAACAATACCGAAAAAGTGATCAGTTCATAGAAGAAAACAAACGAAAAATAGAAGTGTTGGAGCAAAAATTACAGGAAGCCAGTCTAGCAAACAATGCTTTAAAACTACAACTAGAAGAACAAATAGAAATGACACTTTGCGCAAACAGACAGGCAGAAATAGAGTTAACCAGACGCAAACAGGCCGGTTCTGTCCTTTTCGAATCTGAAATATACAAATACATTCAGAAACAACTCAATACAACTAAAGTAAGTAAAAATCTGCTTTCAAACAAGGATTGGAAAGAACTTGAAGAAACCATAAACGCTATTTATAAAGATTTCACCGAGAATATATGTAAGCTCTGCAAACTGAATGAACATGAGTATCACATTTGCCTGCTAATAAAGATAAATAAATCTCCCATAGATATCGCTAAACTTACCGCCCACAGTAAAGAAGCCATCACTTCTACCCGCAGAAGACTTTACGAAAAAGTTTTCCGCAAAAAAGGAAGTCCTAAAGACTGGGATGACTTTATACACTCATTATAAGATATTTACAACTAAAATGCACACTATTTTGCACACAAAAAGAAAATATGCACACTGTTTTGCACACTCTCATACTTTGATTAAAACCCTAAAATCACTTTTTTTGTACTCATTAAATAATTACTAAAAGCTAAAAGCTATGAAACGATTGCTTTTTATACTTATCAGTTCTTTGTTTTATATGAATTGCTTGGCGAAGGAGATAACTATACAGTTATGCAAAGATAATGCTAGCGATCGGATAAAAGACAAACGCTCCTTGTCAGTAGAGCCTACGGCTACTTATGACGAGAATATAATACGCATTTATTCAAACATGACAATAGAGAATGTGTCGATTGTTATAAAAGATCAATCCGACAATGTAATATATTCTAATACCAGTATAGTAAATTCACGATGCCACACGTTTGAGGTATTTGATTTACTAAAAGATGGCTATATATTGGAACTTAAAATAGGAAATGATTCTTTTTATGGATGTTTTTCCAATTAAGACGATATCTAATGTACAAGAGAGCCTCCAAGAGATAAGAAAACGGAGTCACTTACTCTTGCGAAAAAACGATCAATAGACTCCACTAAAAATTTAAATTATGGAAAAGATTACTGAAAAAGAAATGCTTGCCATTATGGGAGGTAAATTAATGGAACTGAGTGCATGCGACTTAGTCATTGCAGAAGGAAATGCTCATGGAAATGATCCTGACTATGATTGGGATGGCTGGAATGAAGCTTTTGACAATGCATGTTTGTAAAAGTTCATGTTTTTCACCCAGAGAGCACGTCAACTTGTATAATACAAACTGATAATTCAAATATTACAGTTCAATTCATACAATTTGTTGTGCTCCCTGTGGTTAATTATAGTCCATTATGCATTGGATTTTAGAAATATCATTTTCATATAAATAGATTTAGATTCCAAATGAAAGTAAAATACATCATCTTTTTTATCTGCAGTTTAACAACTCACATATTATATGCACAGAAAGTAGAAGTTATTGAGCCTGCAGTGTTAGAATGTGAATATTACAAACGTGTAGTAACTGACACATTAGATAGGAAAAATGACTATAAAGCAGAACCTGCAAGACTCCGAATCGGGCAAAACAGTAGCATGTTCTATTCCCCAAGAGAATTGCGGTGGGATTCGTTAGGAACAGACAGAAAAAAAAGAGCCATGATGTTTATAGAATACTCAAGAAAAACCGGAGGAAAAAGTCCAAGCGGGGTTTTCCATGAGTATGTTTATAAGAATTTTCCAGAAAACAAGGTGACAGTATTCAATCATTTCGCTCTGATGAATTGGACCTATGAGGAAGAGTGGGAAAAACCACAATGGGCACTAAAAGATTCCACTAAAGTAATATTGGAATATTCCTGCCAACTAGCCATTAGTCATTATCGTGGACGAGTCTGGTATGCTTGGTTCACTTTTGACATTCCTATCAGTGAAGGACCGTGGAAACTATGTGGATTACCAGGACTGATTTTAGAAGCTTATGACAAAGACAAAGACTATAGTTTCACTGCTACAAGCTTAGTAAGCAAAGGAATACAACCAGTAGGCATTTATGACTTCTATGGACATGACTGGGCAAAAACTACCCGAAAAAAATATTTAGAGACCCGTTACAAAGAGTTACATACCGATCCGACCGAAAGAATGAGTACAATGTACGGATTGAAACGTTCTGAAGAAAAGAAAGCACTAAAACATCGCAATTACGACTTTGAAGAAACTGATTATCACTAGAAATACGACTCATCATGATGTCTAACAAATGTAACTTGACAGATACGCTCTATTGCTACAGCAAGCTTTACAAAAGTAGCATTCACAAAGAAGATGTGCAAATCTTATTGGAATCATCTCCTGCATATCCGACAATGTTGAGCTTATATCGTACTCTCCATTCTATTGAAATAGAATGTAATGTCGTAAAGGCAAAATTTGAAGACATTGCAATGTTAAACAAGCCATTCTTGGCTCATCTGAAAGGTCAAACAACAGACAATATAATTCTCATAAAAGAAATAGTCAGTAATAATATTCTATGGTATAATACAGCAAATTCTCGTTTCTACAAAGAGAGCATTGACACTTTTCTAAAAAAATGGGATGGTATTATTCTATATAGTACAGATAAAGAGATTAGTATAAACAGAAGATGCATATATATTTATATAACTTTACTTTGCTTATTTGCTATCCCTTTTTTCAATATTACTAATTTAGCAATTGTTGCTTTAAATATCATAGGTCTTTATAGCTCATATATCATATTTGCACATGAAAAAGGAAAGCGTGGAACAGTATTAAATAAAATATGTAAAGTGGGAAAGCATATTGATTGTGACAGTGTAGCACATTCAAAATTTTCACGTTTCGGTAATATTACTTTAGCTGATTTAGGACTAACATATTTCGGAACAGCATTATTTTTTTCTTTTTCCCTTTTATATAATCCATTTAATATCAACACAAGTGAAACATATTCAGCAATACTTATCATTAGCTTTCCTTTCATCTTATATTCCCTATCCGTTCAACTTTATATAAAGAAATGGTGTATTCTATGCCTTTCGTTAGATTCTATTATAATATTGCAAGCCTGTCTTTTCTTTATCAAAGAAGATTTTAGTTTTACAAATACTATAACACCATTTTTTCAAATCTCGTATTTCTTTCCACTAATACTATTAGTTGTCATTTTATTAAAGAAGTACTCCACAACTAAAAGCCAATACATCGAACAGAAAATACATTCTTTAAGAATACATCGCACACCTTCTGTATTCAATTTATTCATTAATAAAGCAACAGTAATACGTCAAGATGAATATGGACTTAGTATTGGAGACCCCAATGCCCCCTTAACTATTACAACCTGGATTAGTCCTCATTGTCCCCATTGCACAGAAATTGTCAAGAACATGTTCCTATTCATTCATAATAAGAAAGTACAATGGAAAATCTATTTTGCCGGAACTGATCAAAACACAGAAAACAATAGGCGCTATATAGTAGAGTTGTATTTTATAGCTTTATTCATTTCAAATAAGACACAATTCCTAAATGCTATAAAACAATGGTATAATCATGACCAGACCCCAATATTCAAGAAACTATCAAAATACAGAATTAACAAAAATGCCGAACTGATATTAGAAAAGCACATATCCTATGCCAAAGAAATAGGAATAAAAGAGTACCCAACTATTTTTATAAACAACATACGGCTTCCACAAGAATATACCTTAAACGATTTATACTATATGATATATGATCATGATATTATAAATGTCCTAAATACCTCTAATACATGAAACGCCTCATATTATTACTATTCATGCTCCTCATTTTCTGCCTTGATTATGCTTTTTCTCAAAATACCATAATCGGACATGTATCGGACAAAGCGGATCAAACTCCATTGTCCAATGTGTTGATTGTCATGAAAAGCAAAACCACTTCAAACATCATCCGATACACACAAACAAGCATTGAGGGTGAGTTTTCAATGCCTATAAAGGAAACTGATTACGAAAATTGCTTACTGCATCTATCCTTATTGGGATATAAGCCGCAGACAATGGAACTAAAGAGGAATGTTAACAAATTCAGGGTAGAGATGGAGGTAGCTGTCACGCACCTGAAAGAGGTAACAGTAAAAGCACAAAAAATAAGAGAACAAGGAGATACACTAATTTACAATGTGGCCAGTTTCAAGGATATACAAGACAAAACGATAGGTGATGTATTACAGAAAATGCCTGGCATAGACGTTGCAAAAAGCGGCGAAATTACCTATAACGGAACAGCTATCAACAAGTTCTATATAGAAGGGAAAGATTTGTTGGAAGGGAAATATGGCATCGCCACTAATGGTATTTCTCCCGATGATGTAGGTTCTGTGGAAATCATAGAAGACCACCAACCCATTCGCGTATTACAAGGAGTCAGTTTCTCATCGCAAGCAGCAGTAAACCTTCGCTTGAAAGAGAAGGCTAGAGCTAAATGGATAATTAACGCCTTAGCAGCAGGAGGTATATCGGAACAGCCACAAAGCGGTTTATGGATGGCAGAACTATTCATGATGAGGATGAAACAAAGAACCCAAAACATTACCCTCTATAAAAGTAATAATATCGGAAAGAGTTTAGAGAAGGAAGTAAATAATTACACAGCTAAAGAAAACGATATTGCCGATTATATCCAGATAAGCGGCCTCCGGACACCTAATTTGGAAGAGAAACGGACATTATTCAGTCGTTCGCACCTATTCTCTTCCAGCAACTTATGGGCGATAAAGCAAGACTGGGAATGCCGCGCACAAATGAATTACCTCAACCAACGCAATACGGGACAGACTTCTGCCCTTACCACCTACTACCTGCCGGAAGGAAATCGTCTGATAACGGAAGAACAGCAATCGGTGGAACATAGCCATAAATTAACTGCCCAAGTGAGTATTGAAGGAAACAAAGAGACATTCTACCTGCAAAACAGCCTGAAAACGGATATTGAATGGAATGATGTGGAGTTGGCTACCGCCGGAAGTCTTACCAACCTACAGCACGCTTCTCTGCCAAACCGGAAAATAAGCAATGACTTCAAATTGATAAAGCGATGGGGCAATCATCTCATCACTTTCAATAGTATCAACGTGTGGAACACCTTACCTCAAAAACTGACCGTAATCCGCAACGGGACAAGTAAGCAGAAAACGGACGAGTACTCTTTCTTTTCGCACGAACAAGTAACCTATGGTTTTCATTTCCAAGGTATGACACTTTCTTTGGAAGGAGGTGCAAAAGCGCAGTTCCGTACTCTTGACAGTCAGCTGTCAGGAGTGCCCGACTCATTGGGTACAAACATTCAGAGATGGGGCACCAATAACATCCAACTTTATGTTACGCCCAAACTGGAATACCAATACCACCGGGTAGAATTTACATTAGAGAGCCCTATCCGATACTACCGTTACTTGTTCTCTCACCAGATAAAAAATGAGAATGATTGGATGGCATCACCTTCCTTACGTATCAAATGGTATATTTCCCCATATCTCTATGCCCTATTGCGCGGACGAATCACTCCTAAAGAATGTGATTTACACTCACTATACAATGGGCTGATATTGACTGACTACCGTACCCTGACAAAAGGCATGGACTTTTACTCCACCTCTGAAAGTAAATCACTTTCAACCTCCCTAAACTTCAAACAGCCCATGCTTGGATTGTTTGCCAACATCATGGTAATGAAATCGTGGAACAGTCAGGAATATTTGTCGGAACAAGAATTCATTGGCGATTATGTCCTTCGCAGTTATCGTAAAACGCCCTCCCGGAGTGACACATGGACAGCGTTCGGAACAATAAGCTACAATGTTGATTTTTTGAAAGGAACAGCCGGACTAAATGTTATCTTTCGCAATAATAACCGCACGATGTTATCCGAAGGAATACCTACTAGCTATACACAAGAAAACTATAGTGTAGCTGGACGTTTGAATGGACGCATCGGACAGGTTCTAAATTGGCAATACCGCTTGAGTTACAGTCAAAACCACTTAAAAATAGACAATCAGTTTCAGCAACGGCTCAACCAGTGGGAACATGCCTTATCACTAACAGCATCTTTCTGTAAAAGATGGAACATACAAGGGACAGGTGAATATTATCGGAATGAAATAGCTAGGAAACAATTCAAGAGTATGATACTAGCAGACGGCAAATTATCCTATAATCTGAACAGCCACATGGAACTTTCAGCAACGGTTTCCAATCTTTTCAACAAGAAAAACTATGCATATACCATATACAATGATCTGAGCAGTGTAGGCTATACCCGCATGATTCGAGGAAGAGAATTTTTCGTTAGTGTATATTTGAAGAAATAATATGAAAACTTTCCAGTGCTTTAAACAGCATGACAGCATGCAATGTGGTATAACCTGCATTCAGATGATTTGCAAATATTATGGTAAAGATTACAATTTGGATATTTTATCTAAATATTGCCCAGCTACATCAGAAGGTGTATCTTTATTGGGGATTAGTAAAACCCTGAATATATTAGGTCTAAATGCCGACGCAGGAAAAATGCCAATAGAAGAACTTGCCACAATATCTTTACCATGTATTTTACACTGGAAACAGAATCATTTTGTCGTACTATATCGATTAAAGAAAAATAAATATTATATTGCTGACCCTGGAAAAGGATTGGTCACTTATACTGAACAGGAATTAAAAAAATATTGGATTAGTACCCTATCCAATGGAGAAGAGAAAGGCGTAACGCTCTGCGTTCAACCAACCTCTTCTTTCTATGAAAAACAAGAAGAGCATAAGAGTGAAAAAAGTTCCTTCTCTTTCCTCTTCAATTACTTCCGTCAATACCGCCACTACTTCGGCCAAATCATCCTTGGTTTATTGATTGGCTGCATTTTACAACTTATCTTCCCTTTCCTTACACAAGCCATTGTAGATGTTGGCATCAAACATCAAAATCTCAACTTTATCTATCTGATATTGATAGGACAACTCATGTTAACTGTCAGCCGCACAGCCGTCGATTTCATTCGCCGATGGATATTGCTGCACATTAGCATGAGAATAAACATATCATTAGTGAGTGATTTCTTCATCAAACTATTGAAACTTCCAATGTCTTTTTTTGACACCAAATTGATGGGCGACTTGTTGCAACGAATGAGTGATCATAATCGAGTGGAAAAATTCCTCACCACACAAACACTCAGTGTCATGTTTTCATTACTCAGTTTTATTGTTTTCGGATTTGTATTACTATGCTATAATTTACTAATATTCTGCATCTTTCTTGCGGGTAGTATCTCCTACTCCATCTGGATCACCCTCTTCCTAAAACGTAGAAAACAGATAGACTACTTCTACTTCGAAAAACAAGCCAAAAACAGCAATAAGACTTATCAACTCATCACAGCTATGCAAGAGATTAAGCTACAAGACTGTGAACAACGCCGTCGTTGGGAATGGGAAGACGTACAAGCCGAACTTTTCGATGCCAATATGAGGACTCTGAAACTGCAGCAGACACAAGAAGCAGGCAGTATCCTCATCAACGAGATAAAGAACATTATAATTACCGTAGTAGCGGCAACAGCCGTGATAAGTGGACAAATGACGTTAGGTATGATGCTTGCTGTACAATATATCATCGGGCAACTGAATGCACCCATTGAGCAACTGATGAGTTTTATCTACTCGCTGCAAGATGTAAAAATCAGCTTGGAACGTATCAATGAGATTCACGAAATGGAGAATGAGGAAAGTAATCCAGATGCATTCATTGAATTTCAAAGCAAAGACAAAAGCCTAAGATTAAAAAATGTAGACTTCAAATATGATTCACATGCACCCTACAAAATCCTGGATGGAGTGGATTTCATCGTTCTTGAAGGAAAAGTGACCGCCATCGTCGGTACTAGTGGAAGCGGAAAGACAACTATTATAAAGTTGTTGTTAGGATACTATCATGTGCTGGACGGAGAAATCAATATCGGAACAACCAATATCGAACGATTCAATATGAAATGGTGGCGCAAGCAATGTGGGGTCGTAATGCAGGATGGAGTAATTTTCTCCGAATCCATAGCCCGAAACATCGCAGTGAACGACGAAGAAATAGATAAGAAGCGATTAGCCGAAGCAGCACGAATCGCCAACATAGATGAGTACGTCAGACACCTACCGTTAAAATACAACACCCTCATTGGACAAGATGGCGTAGGATTAAGTCAAGGACAAAAGCAACGAATACTGATAGCACGTGCTGTATATAAAAATCCACAATACATCTTTCTAGATGAGGCCACCAATGCACTAGATGCAAATAATGAACGAGTAATCGTCGAAAATCTACTGGACTTTTATAAAGGAAAAACTGTCGTCGTTGTAGCCCACCGTCTAAGTACCGTAAAAAATGCAGACCAAATAGTAGTAATAGATAAAGGAAAGATCATAGAAACCGGAGTACATCAAGAACTGGTTGCTAATAAAAAAGCTTATTACAACCTTGTAAAAAATCAATTAGAGTTAGGTAAGTAAATAAAAAAATAGAATTATGGAAAACGTAGAACTCAGAAGTGAACAAGTACGAAAAATCATTGGGCAAATACCTCCGATATTAATACGCAGTGGAATTGGCATTATGGGGACAATTGTGGCATTACTATTGGTTGCCGCTGCATTTATTCCATATCCAGAAATACTTGAAGGAGAAGTCATAATGGAAGAAAGTGACAATAAGTATATATATGCCAAAGGTTTGCTACCCTATACCTTCGTTACACAAGTTAAAAAAGACATGAGCGTTGAAATAGAATTAGAAGGTTTTAATACCAGAGAATGTGGCTATCAACATGGAACCATATCATATGTTTCATCGGAAGTTGTAACAGATAACAAGAAAAACTATTTCTCATTTATCATCATACTAAAAGAAAATCCCTTCATACAAAAAGGAATGAAGGGATATGCATCTGTCATATTGTCAAATAAAACATTACTAGAAAGAATCGTCTCAAAATAAAGTTATTTCTATTATTTAATCTCCATTTCCAATTTCTTTATCTTTTCAAGTGTATTTCCTGCCTCCGTCGAAGGGAACAGCTGCAACACCCGCTGCAAATAATCTTTTGCCTTGGAATAGCCGTTAGAATAGACATCAGAAAGCCCATTACGATAACGGGCATATTGCATTCGTGTAGGAGAAGTTATCTTCTTATAATCATCTTCCAACTTCTTCTTTTCACGTTCTGCCTGTAAATAGAAATAATTTCCCAGAAAAATATTAGCTTGCAAATTATTGGCATCAAGTATCAATACCTTCTCATAAGTTTTTACAGCATCTTTTTCTTTACCCCGCATCATCTCCATTTCGGCACACGATACAAGAGCAGGAACATCGTCTGAATGATACTGCAG
>OGFW01002512.1_pt1 | contig 11139 bp, 8 predicted proteins | sample 1570991 | NCBI WGS metagenome assembly OGFW01 (sample SAMEA2582074, study PRJEB24529) | metagenome | biome: Human gut stool | place: China | collected 2011
CGGCGCGCAAGATAATGTTCGCATACGGAGATGCTTCACCAGTTCTAATAATGCACTTGCATTGTTTTGTTGCTTCTTTGAAAGCATCGTGGCTCGTTTCAATCCATTCGTATTGCTCGGATGGGAAGGTAGACTCTAAGAAGGCGTAAGCCTTAGGATTGTTTTCTTTAATTTCTGTTGCCACATGAATCGCTTCGGATTTCATATGCTTAGCGATGATGGATACTACTTGCTCAAAGCTTGGTACGCCGAAATCTAAAGCTAAGTCAATTTTTTGAACCCCTTCAGGTACCGGTAAGCCACAATCAGAGATACAAATTGTATCTGTGTGACCTAAATCTGCAAGAACCTTAGCGATATGGCTATTTAAAATACCGTGTCGTTGCATGGTAAACTCCTTTTCAATCTATATGTGTTCTGCTAAGAATGCAGCGACCTCGTCTTTTGTTGGCATGCCACCTTGAGCCCCCAAGCGTTGGATGGAGAGGGCAGCTGCTGCATTGCCGTAGTGTAGAGCATCGGCTAAGCTTTTACCATTAACAATAGCCGTTGCAAAGGCGCCGTTAAAAGTATCGCCAGCGCCTGTTGTATCTACGGGCTTAACCTTGAAGCCAGGTACGATGTGGATTTCACCGTTGTCCGCATATCCTACGCCCTTGCTACCAAGGGTAACGATGATTTTGTTTTCGTTAGCTAGTAAGGTCTCCTCTGTAGATTGGTTAGGGTAGAGCGCAGATAGCTCATGTTCGTTTGGCGTAATATAGGTTGCTAATTTTAACCATTCCGAATCGAGGTCGGTTGCAGGAGCAGGATTTAAGAGGACTGTCACATTCTCCTTGTGACAACGACGAACGATGTATTCAATAGTTGGAATAGGAATCTCGTTTTGCACCATTACGAGATCGGCTTGCTCGATAGCAGACCAAGCGTTATCTACTACGGACTGGTCTACCTTAGCATTAGCGCCTGCAATCACGATGATGCTATTATCGCCTTCAGCTAATGTAATGTGTGCTGTACCGGTTGTAGTATTCGGTACCGTAACGATGTAATCTGTATTGATGAAATTTTCTTTTAAATTATCTAAAATCATTTGGCCGTATGCATCCTCACCGATACAGCCGACCATTGTGACCTCTGCACCTAGACGAGCTGCAGCCACCGCTTGGTTTGCACCCTTGCCACCGTGCGCGATGTGCAATTCGTTGCCCATAATTGTTTCGCCCGCAGTAGGGCGTTTATCCGCGAGGACTACAATATCCATGTTGCAACTGCCAATAACAACAATACGATTCATAATAACTCCTTAATAAGCCTCTGCCCTAACTGGGACTAAAAATGACTATCATTTATTTTTATACATAAAATCTTGCACATTTTATACAACGAACTGTATATATAAATATAATTGATAATCTAAGAGGCATTTGCTTTCACATACCTATAAGTGTATATTAATCATTTATTAGTATAGCGTAAATACGTGAGTTTATCTATATAAATATCTATAAAATGTAGGAATAAAAAAGGTATACCCAAAATCTATGTTACATGAGTAAAAATGTACTCTTTAGATCTTGGATATACCTTATTATTAAAGAATTAATATATTATACTATTTATATTTTATCTAACATTTTATCTATACTATCAAAAGATTTCTCTAAAGATAGAATACGACCTTGAATGATGTCATTTTGGCCTTGTACAAGAGCAGATAATATATCTACCTTAGCTTGTAAAATATTAGTTGCATTATCGTCAATATTTATTGTATTACTGTAGCTTTTATCTATTTTCATAGTCTATCAGGCCTTTATTGTTAATATAGCTATATATTAGTGAAAGCTTGGTTTGTCATAGTGTGTACCTGGTTCACCTACACCGATGCTTGTGCGGTGGAAAGGCGTTTCATCCGCAGCGTGTAAGATATCAAAGATGGCTTTTACCACTGCTTCGCGTGAAACTTGGGCATCGTTGAATTGAGCCCCTTCAGGGATGAGTTCGTAATCAGTTTTCTCTGGATCATTGTAAAGCCATGTGAGGCGCAAGATGGTGTAATTTAAGTTGGATTCGCGTAATACATTGCGTGCTTGGCGCTCACCTTGAACATAGCTAATCGGCAAGTTATCGAAGGTCCATTTTTCAAGTGCTACAGGGAATTCACCAGAAAGTCCAGCCATGGACACACCGATAACACGGCGTATATTTTTGCGGCTCAATGCTTTCACGATGGAAGCCATATCACTGCCAGACTCCATAGCACCTACAAATACAACCTCCGCATTTGTTACAGCTTGTTCTAATTTACCAGGATTTTGGAACGAACCTTCAATCACTGTAACACGTTCATGGTCGATAATCTCTGGAGGTATACGTGTTTTCAACTGACGACCATATAATGTAATGTGCATATCTGTATATGTTAATAGTGTAGCAGTCAACTTTTGAGCTATTTGGCCCGCAGCTCCTAAAATCGTAATATACTTATACATAAAAAAGACCTCCTATGTTCGGGCATAAATATTTAATGAAATTTTAACATACATATATGACAAATACGTGAGAAAAAATTATAAAAATCTTTGTATTATTTTCGTAATTTAATTGATGCTTAACATTTCATTTGTTGTTTTTAGCTGTGCAAATCGATTCCGCCAAATCTTTTCTTTGTAAAAGGATAGGATTGTATCGGCTGGTAGATACTCATTATCAAAGGTTGAGATAGCATCTTCGACGATGGTGATATTATAACCATACTCAAAGCCTACTTTCACAGATGTATCAATGCAAAATTCCACTTGCATTCCTACAAATGTTACATCGGTAATATTTTTTCGGTTTAAATATTCCTTTAATTCAGTATCCTTGAAGATGCTATTGTAATATTTATTGAAAATCTTTTCGTTTTCTTGCGGTTTTAATTCGTGATAGACTTGCCAATTATCACTGCCCGTTGCTAATAAGCCTTCATCTTCAGAATGTCTGATATAAATGACTTCTATATTTTGATCTCTAAAATGTTGAATGATTGCTTTTGTATTTGAGATAAAGTTTTTGGCATTGTAAGGGTTTTCCTTAACTAAGCCTTCTTGTATATCGATTACGATTAATGCTTGTGCCATTATGAACCTCCCTGATAAGGTAAATGATGAGTTTATTATAATTATAGCGAAATACTAAATAATATATGGAGATTATAATAATTATACACCAAGATAGAGGAGGTCTTTATTATTGCCTTTAGACTGGTTCGCGACGTAGTCGCGAATTATAAAACTATCCACTATGCGGGTGCGACAACAAAAGTTATACAAAAAGTCACTTTGCTTAAGTAGAATGTAGGTGTTTAAGCCATATTATATGTAAAAGAAAGATGATTTTTCAATAGAGTCAAATATATTTAAGCAGTGGTATAATTGTATATATAAATTTTGCCTTTGTTTTGTGTGTGGTTGGTTATTTTGAAGGGAGCGACTGTATGTCCGATGGTCCGTTTTTAACACCAAGAGAACAGATAGAGCATAGTATATCTAAAGGTATTACTTTTAATAATATTACTGAAGCGGAATCAGAGCAATATTTAGTAGAGAATAATAACTACTTTAGACTTAGATCCTTTAGGAAGAACTTCTTAAAATCCACAAAATCTGGAAAATATGTAAATTTAGATTTTAGCTATTTAATAGATTTAGCATGTATTGATAATAGATTGAGACGAATCATGTTAGAGATGACTATTGGGATTGAGCATTTTTCAAAAGTTCATTTATTATCTATTTTACAGCAGAATAATATTGATCCTTATGATGTAGTTGAGGAATATATGAATCAGCTAGAGGAATCTAATTTTGAGCAATTACAGCATGACTTATGGAAAAATAGTGGTAGCTTATATTGTGGTAATTTATATGCTAAATATATTGATGATCAAAATAAACGTTGCCCAGTATGGGCTTTTCTAGAAATGATTTCTTTTGGACAGTATTTATATTTCTATAAATATTGTGTAGAACTATTGCAAAATACTGAAATTACTGAACGATTATACTTAATGTATACCGTTAAAAGTTTACGGAATGCATGTGCGCATAATAATTGTATTATTAACGATATAAACTCTACACATAATAAACGTATTAATGCTGATTTGCAACGTGAATGCACTAAATTTATAAAATCACCATCAAGTAGACGTAGACATTTGGGTCATATTTCTACCTATCAAATTTTAACTACGATGTATGCTCATCAGAGAATATGTATTAGTACTGGTGTTCATAATCATATATGTGGTGAATTAGATGAACTTAAGAAACGCTTTTTCCGAGATAATGATTATAGGTTGAATGATAATATAAAAGCTACATTTGATGTGCTTATTAGAGCTATTGACACATGGTTCCACATAAGGTAATATTTAGGTACATAGAAAAACCATTTTTGGTTTCAAGCGGCAGCATCGTTAATTCGGTGTTGCTTTATTTTTTATATGGGCGCCCTCAAGGGTGCTTTTTTTATACCTAAAATAGTACTTGTTTGTAATGGTATAATATTGATATAAAATACGTAAAAATACATACCTTAAAGCCATATATCGGTATTAAACCTCTATGTGGCTTTAGCGGTATTATTGATAATGCAAGGATTGAAACGATGGTTAATATACGAAAATTAGAAAATGAATTGTGGGAAGCTGCAGATGCGCTACGTGCAGGATCTAAACTGACGTCAAATCAATATTGTATGCCTGTATTGGGGCTTATCTTCTTGCGTTATGCGTATAGTCGTTTCAAACTTATTGAGGTTGAAATCTTAAAAGATAGACCTATGCGTAATGGTCGTGTTATGCCTGTAGAAGCTAGTGACTTTAAGGCTAAAAGTGCTCTTTATTTACCACTAGAAGCACAATATGACTATCTCCTTAACTTACCAGAGGACATCAAAGGTGCAGCCTTAACTAGCAAAGATGGTCAAGTCATGACTAGTCTTGGTGAAGTGGTCAATAATGCCATGGCTTTGATTGAAGAACAAAGTGCACAGCTGACAGGGATATTGCCTAAGAATTATACAGACTTTTCTGATGAGCTGTTAGCAGAAATTCTTCGTATCTTTAATAACTCTGCTCTTGATGAAGTAGGTGGAGATATCATTGGCCGAATCTATGAGTATTTCTTAAACAAATTTGCCAAGAACATTGCCTCCGATGATGGTGTGTTCTTTACGCCTAAATCTCTAGTTAAGATGATTGTTAATGTTCTGGAACCGACTCATGGCACGCTATTTGATCCAGCCTGTGGATCTGGTGGTATGTTTATTCAATCTGGTGATTTTGTAAACTCTCACGGATTGAATGCGAACACCACAATGACATTTTATGGACAAGAAAAGGTTGAGTATAATGCTCAACTTTGTTTAATGAATATGGCGGTTCATGGTTTAACTGGTGTTATTAAATCTGGAGATGAAGGAAACAGCTTTTACAATGATGCTCATCAATTAGAAGGTCGCTGTGACTATATTATGGCGAATCCTCCATTTAACGTAGATAAGGTTAAATCTGAATCTACACAGGCTGCGGGACGTTTGCCATTTGGTATGCCTGGCGTTAATAAAAATAAGGAAATCGGTAATGCTAATTATCTTTGGATTTCCTATTTTTATAGCTATTTAAACGATACAGGTCGAGCTGGTTTCGTTATGGCGTCCTCTGCTACGGACAGTCAAGGCAAGGATAAAAATATCCGTGAAAGCCTAGTTAAAACTGGTGCAGTTGATGTAATGGTGAGTGTTGGTAATAACTTCTTCTATACAAAATCTTTACCATGTTCTTTGTGGTTCTTTGATAGAGCAAAGCCAGATGCTATTGAAGATAAGGTACTCTTCATTGATGCCCGTAATTACTATACTGTTGTTGATCGTACATTAAACGAATGGACCGAATGGCAATTAAAAAATTTAAATGCTATTGTTTGGCTCTATCGTGGTGAAGTTGAAAAATATACAGCATTACTTAATGAATATCGCAAGACATTAGGTGAAGATAAAACCTTTTCTCAACATATAGAGGTTCTTTCCGAACAAGTGAAAGCTATTGAGACTGAAGGTAAACAAGCTGTTGCTGATGCGGGTCGAGGCAAAGGAAGAAAGGTTCAGAAAGAATACGATGAAAAGGTAGAAGCTGTTAAAGAAACATTAACCATTGCTCAAGAAGCACAATGGTTATATGAAAAATTTGGCGATGGAGAATATGTAGACGTACCAGGGTTATGTAAAATTGCATATATCACAAATGAAGCCAAAGGTGATAATGACGGTGTGAGCATCGAAGATAAAAGTTGGTCCCTCACACCAGGTGCTTACGTTGGTGTAGCCCCTGTAGAAGATGATGGGGTTAACTTTGAAGAACGTATGGCTGAAATACATGAAGAACTGTTAGCATTACAACAAGAATCTAATGCACTTATGGAAACTATCTCTAAAAATATGAAGGAGATGGGGTTATGAATTTAAAAAAAATCATGATAGGCGACCATTGTATAGTTACATCAAGTAAACGGTTTCATTTATCAGAACGTGTAGAGTCAGGCATACCATTCTATAGATCTAAAGAAATAATACAAAAGTTTAAGGGCGAAGTTGTTACTGAATGTGATTATATACCTATAGACGAATATGCGAATATTGAGAGACAGTTTGGGGCACCTAGAGTTGGTGATTTGCTTTTAACAACTCGTGGAACATATGGAGTACCATATGTTTATAAAGAAAACGATTGTTTCTATTTTGCAGATGGAAACATAACATGGTTTAAGGATTTTGATGAGAGTTTAAACTCAAAGTATCTTTATTATTGGTTTCAATCTTATGAAGGTTATCAAAAAGTTGATGCTATTGCAAAAGGAACTGCTCAGAAGGCGGTTCCAATAACAACCTTAAAACAGTTAGAATTATATACGCCAATTATTGATTTACAAAATAAAATTGTAAATATTTTATCAGCGTACGATAACCTTATTGAAAACAATCAAAAGCAAATCAAGCTCCTTGAAGAGGCTGCACAGCGTTTATATAAAGAATGGTTTGTAGATTTACGATTTCCTGGGTATGAAAATATAAAAAATGTAGATGGAGTTCCAGAAGGTTGGAAATTGGAATCTGTTGGTAGTGTTATTAAAACAGTACCACGGACAGTACAGATAAAAACGAAAGATTATTTACGGGAAGGGACTATCCCTATTATTGATCAAAGTAGGGAGTTCATTGCAGGATATACAAATCTTGAGGATGCAATCGTATCATCCGAAGCCCCTGTAATCGTATTTGGTGATCATACTCGTATTTTAAAGTATATTCAATTTCCATTTGCTAAAGGTGCAGATGGCACACAGTTAATAATTAGTAATACTGAACTGATGCCAGCGCCATTATTATATTTATCTCTTTTATCAGTTGATTTATCTAACTATCATTATGCAAGACATTTTAAGTACTTGAAGGAAGAAATGATAATAATTCCTTCACAAGAAATAGCGGATACTTTTAATAATATTGTTGAGCCTTTATTTAAAAGAGTACAAGTATTGAGAGATATTAATAGAAATTGTGAACAAGCCCGAGATCGTTTACTTCCTAAGCTTATGAATGGGGAAATAGAGGTGTAAAGGAGGTGTTACTATGAGTCATGATTATTCTGAAGAGAAACTAGTTCAAGATAGTGCTTGTGATGTGCTACAGAATAGATTGGGGTGGAAGGTTGCGTATGCATATAATTTAGAGCAACTCGGAGTAGATGGCACATTTGGTAGAACTAGTTATAAGGAAGTCTTGTTGACTAGAGAAATCCGTAAGGTTCTTAAACGACTCAATCCTTGGATTAATGATCAACAAATTATAGAGGCAATTGCTAAATTAACTCGTAGAATATCAACAGCATCTTTAATACAAATTAACGAGGAGAAATACAATTATCTTCGTGATGGCATCCCTGTAACGGTTAAGTGTCCTGATGGGAGAACAGAGATTAAAAAGGCTGCTATTATAGATTTCAATAATGCATATAATAATGAATTCTTAGCAGTAAAGGAACTTATTGTTAATGGTGATTTGTATAATCGGCGAGCAGATATTGTTGGCTTTGTGAATGGTATTCCTTTGCTATTTATTGAATTAAAACGGCCGGATATCGATGTACGAAATGCGTATGAGGATAACTACAAAGATTATCTAGATACCATTCCACAATTGTTTTATTACAATGCCTTTGTGATGCTTTCTAATGGCTTAGAAGCGAAGGTTGGTACCGTTGGTAGTAAATACGAATTCTTTCATGAATGGAAGCGTCTAGATGAGGATGAAAAGGGGAGTGTAGCATTTGAAACTATGCTTCTTGGTATTTGTAATAAGGAAAACTTTCTTGATTTATTAGAGAATTTTATTCTTTATGATCACTCTGATGGTCGAACTGCTAAAATATTGGCTCGTAATCACCAATACTTAGGTGTAAATAAGGCGGTAGAGGCGTATGCAGATAGAAAGTTAAAAGATGGTAAACTTGGTGTCTTTTGGCATACACAAGGTTCTGGTAAAAGCTATTCTATGGCTTTTTTTGCACAGAAGATACGTCGCAAGATGGCAGGTTCACCGACTTTTGTAGTTCTTACAGATCGAGAAGAGCTTAATACACAAATTAGTGATACCTTTGAAAATTGTGGCATTCTTGGTAAGGATAGTAAGGCAAAACAATGTATTGCGACTAGTGGTGAGGATTTAATTGCTAAATTAAAAGGAAATCCTAGCTTTATCTTTACATTGATTCATAAGTTTAATAAATCTGATGTAGAACCGATTTATCCAGATCATGACATCATTATTATGTCTGATGAGGCCCATCGTAGTCAGTATGGGCTGTATGCAGATAATATGATGCGACTATTGCCAACAGCGGCTCGTATTGGGTTTACTGGTACACCATTACTTTCATATGATAATATTACAGAACGTACATTTGGCGGATATATATCGGTCTATGATTTTAAACGAGCTGTTGAGGATGGTGCTACGGTGCCATTGTATTATGAAAATCGTGGTACTAAGCTAGATGATTTACAAAATCCAGAGATAACTAATGAGATTCTTGATGCTATCGAAGCAGCAGATTTAGATAGTGCACAACAAGAGAATTTAGAGAAGGAGTTTGAAAAATCAATTCATATCCTTACTGCTGAGCCGAGACTTCGCTCTATTGCTAAGGACTTTGTACGACATTATTCCGATGTGTGGACTAGTGGCAAAGCCATGTTTGTGTGCTTAAATAAAGTTACCTGTGTTCGTATGTACGATTATGTACAGGAATATTGGAAAGAAGAAATTAAGCAGCTTAAAAAACAAATTAAAGTAGCAACACAACAAGAAGCACAAGAACTAGAACGCAAACTAAAATGGATGGAAGGAACGGACATGGCTGTTGTTATCAGTCAGGAACAAAATGAAATCCAAACATTTAAAGCTTGGGGACTAGATATTGAAATGCATCGGCGGAAAATGGTCAAACGGGACCTCGATAAAGAGTTTAAAGATTCAGATAATCCATTACGTATTGTGTTTGTATGTGCTATGTGGCTTACAGGATTTGATGTTAAGTGCTTGTCCTGCTTATATCTAGATAAACCATTAAAAGCCCATACATTAATGCAAACAATCGCTCGTGCTAATCGTGTTAATGAAGGTAAGAGTAATGGTTTAATAATCGATTATATTGGTATTGTAAAAGCACTTAAAAAGGCGTTAGCTGAATATACGGCAAATGTCGGTAATCATGATGGTGTGGATCCAACTATCGATAAAGAGAAACTCATTGCTCGTATACTAGAGTTGATTGATATATTAGTAGCCTTTTTTAAGCAAAAGAATATATACATAGAAGATTTTTCTGATGCACAAACTAATGCTTTTAGTAGATTATCTAATTTGAATGAGGCCGCCAATGCTGTCTGCGATACTGTAGCAGATAAACAAACCTTCACTGCCTGTGCCTCAGAGCTGCATAAGTTGATGAAATATATTGAACGTGATGATATTTCAGTGGATACACGCAGAGTATATGAGACAATTGCAGCAATTCATCGGATGTTAAAGCCTAAAAGACGAGATGTAGATACTACTGATTTGATGGTTACTATAAATGCTATTATTAGTGAACATATAGGAATGAAAGAATCTTTAGGGCAAACAGAAGATGCAATCGGTTCAGAGTATATAACCCGTATTGATATAAGTGCTATCAATTTTAATATCCTGCGTAAAGAGTTTACAAGAGTCAAACATAAGAACTTACTATTTAAGGACTTAGGCGATTTCATTGAACAAAGTTTGGATAGACTGGTAGCAGCTAATCCTAACCGCAGGGATTACTTTGAGCGCTATAGACAAATTATTGAAGATTATAACTCTGGAAAAGACCGTTCTAATATAGAAAAAACATTTGAAGCATTAATACAGTTAGTAAAAGAGCTAACGGAAGAAGAATCTCGTTATATCCGTGAAGGTTTTACTACTGATGATGAATTGGCTATTTTTGATTTGTTAAAAAGAGACAATCCTAATAAAGCAGATATTAAGAAACTAAAAGGTACTGCTACAGAGATGTATAGTAAAATAACAGAAGCCATTTCAAGGATGGATCATTGGACGGATAAGGATGAAACAACAGCAGAAATACAAAATCTAATTCGTGATATCCTTTGGAGAGAACTTCCAGAAAGCTACGATGAACGACAAATAGAAGTTTGTCGTGGAGAAGTCTTTGAGTATGTATATACTAGATTTGGATATATGGCATAGTATTTTTAGTTTCAATATTTTTGATAGTATATTAAAGTTTTGATAAGAGGCTACTTACGTAGCCTCTTTCTTTTGTATAAATGGAGAATGTAGAAAATTATTTCTTATATGGCTATGTATGAATTAGGTAATCGTAGATTAACATTACGGATAGCCTCTAGGCTTTCACAAATTCTCGAAGAATGATAAAATAAATCCATATATATTTTTATAGAAATGAGGCTATTATGGAACGGATTCAGGATCTTGTGTACACGCATGTGCAGGGTGGCCAGTTTAGATGGGTTACTGTCAGCA
>OGFW01002515.1_pt1 | contig 11125 bp, 7 predicted proteins | sample 1570991 | NCBI WGS metagenome assembly OGFW01 (sample SAMEA2582074, study PRJEB24529) | metagenome | biome: Human gut stool | place: China | collected 2011
ACAGACATTGATTCTGTCGCTTGCAATTTCCTATAGTCCGACAGAGGTTGCTTTTTTTCTGATTGATTGTTCCGATATGCAATCTATTGTAGTGCCACTAACTTGATTGTCCAATCTGCCAGATATAGCGGAATATTAATCAAATTATCGTCCTTTTTCAAGTTGTTTAATGAATACCGGATTTTATAAGCCGGATGGTAAATTGAATCATATACCGATAAACTTTTCCCACCTATGCGGGTATCCGATTTTACTTCGACTGGAATGATATTCATATCCAGTTGGACCACAAAATCAACTTCAGCTTTTCCAATGGACGTCCAGTATCTGGGCAAAACTTCAAGCTGGCATACCAATGATTGTAATATATAATTCTCAGCTAACGCCCCTTTATATTCTGTATAGGCAGGAGTAGGCAACAATAATATACTGGCATCCAATTCAGACAGCCTCCGCAACAAACCCAAATCCAATGTATAAAGTTTAAATGTACCTAAATCATCATAAGCTTTCAATGGTAACTTGGGAGCTTTGCTAAGTAATACTTTATTTATAAGCCCTGCCTGCTCCAACCACAAAATGGCATCTTCATATTCCCTGGCACGTGCTCCCGGACGGACCAACTGATAAACAAACTTGCGATTCTCTTTCGCCAACTGCGAAGGCAACGAGTTCCAGACATAATTGATACGAGGAGCCAAAGTCGGAGTAGTATGTTTCACGAAATCCAGAGCATAATCATTCAGTATATCTTGAAGTGCAGAATCCACTCTCTCCATATCATTAAAATCAACCATCAAGGTGGCAGGTTCGGGCATACCTCCACAAATGGAATAAGCAGTAAAAGACTCCCGCAACTTATCAAAAAAAATCTGTGGCAGTGGTTCTACCTTATCAATAGAATGCATATACTCATGCATAGCTGGGTCTTTTGTCCTCAGGAACTCCGTAAAAGTGAGCGGATACATATAAAGATGATTCACTTTCCCTACCGGAAATGATTTGCCCACATGATTCAGATAAATGCCTAACAAAGAGCCCGCACACGCCACAGCATACTCAGGAGCTTCCTCACAGAAGTATTTCAATGCATTCAATGCCTCGTTGCACTCTTGAATTTCATCCAGAATCAATAAGGTTGTTTGAGGTTCTATCTTCTTTCCATGCAAAAAAGATAAGTGTTGAATAATTCGTTGAGGGTCCTTCGTTGTTCTAAAGACATCGCAAAGACCACTTTCATCCTTATCCAAGCTAAAATAAGCAACATCGTCAAAATACTCTCTGCCAAAGTACTTCAAAGCCCACGTCTTACCTACCTGTCGTGCACCATGAATTACCAGAGGCTTTCTGTTCGTATCCGTTTTCCATGCTGCCAATTGCGAGATAATGTCTCTTTCAAACATAGCAAATCACATTTTTGATATCATAAATGTGTGAATTTACACATTTTCGATACGAGTTTTGTGCAAATATACACATTTCCAATAGAAAACCCTGTAATAGCAAAATATAAAACAAAAGAAGGAGGCATATCTAATCAAAAGAAATAGATATGCCTCCTTTATTTTTTCATGAAGAAGTTAGTTTACTGAGCCACCTCTGTCATTATCACATCAAAAGCTAATACTGAATAACCGGGAATCGATCCACTACCATCAGTTCCATATGCAGAACCCCATGGAACATAAACCATCCAGCGTTCTCCAACGCGCATATATTGCAGGAAAGTTCTCCATCCACTTGTCAGTGAAGATGAGTTGATAGTAAACTTAACAGTCCAGTCGAAATCTGTCGGCTCATTCTTTGGAGGATTAGGGATAGCCTGATCTATTGCACTATATCCCGTAAAACTTCCATCAAACTTAGTACCAGTAATCAATGTACCATAATAATAAGTATAAGCTGCTTCTGTAGCCATCGGACGTTGTCCATCCAGATTCTTCACAAGCTTTTTACAATATATATATTCCGGAGTCTGAAGAGTACTGACAAATTCATTCTTAATATAGAACATTTCGCCTACCTCTACTTTATCCAACTTTTCCAAGTCCATAGGAACATAATTATCCCCCGCAACTACTTTGATAGAATCCAGAAACGCTTGATTACGCTCCTGCCAGTTCGCATATTTCCCTTCCTCTTCCACTTCTTCGCAAGAGACAAACGCACCTGCCAAAATCAGCAGGAAAGGCAAAAATACTAAGAGTTTTTTATTCATTCAATTATTTTTTATTCTGTATTCTAACTTTCGAATTCCAGTACTTATTGCAACCCTTTCAGCAATGAAGTGATGCTGACACGGTCTGCAATAATGTTATTCAGTTCAGCAATAGCCACGCGTTCCTGTTGCATCGTATCACGATTACGCAGTGTCACGCAGTTATCTTCCAGAGTTTGGTGGTCAACAGTCACACAGTACGGAGTACCGATGGCATCCTGACGACGGTAACGTTTGCCGATACTATCTTTTTCATCATACTGGCAGTGGAAGTGGAACTTCAATGAGTCGATGATCTCACGAGCCTTTTCAGGCAGACCGTCTTTCTTCACCAACGGCATTACAGCCAACTTCACAGGAGCAAGTGCGGCAGGCAATCTCAGCACTACGCGGCTTTCTCCGCTCTCCAGTTGTTCTTCGCAATAAGAAGCAGACATAATGCTGAGGAACATACGGTCCACACCGATAGAAGTCTCGATAACGTACGGAGTATAACTCTCATTTGTTTCAGGATCGAAGTACTTGATATTCTTACCTGAGAACTTCTCATGCTGAGACAAGTCAAAATTCGTACGGCTATGGATACCTTCCACTTCCTTGAAACCAAACGGCATCAGGAATTCGATATCTGTAGCTGCATTCGCATAGTGAGCCAACTTATCATGATCGTGATAACGATAGTGGTCGTCACCGAATCCCAATGCCTTATGCCATTTCAAGCGAATTTCCTTCCACTTCTTAAACCAGTCCAATTCAGTACCCGGCTTCACGAAGAACTGCATTTCCATCTGTTCGAACTCACGCATACGGAAAATGAACTGACGGGCAACAATCTCATTACGGAATGCCTTACCAATCTGTGCAATACCGAAAGGTATCTTCATACGCCCGGTCTTCTGTACATTCAGGTAGTTCACAAAGATACCCTGAGCTGTTTCAGGACGCAGGTAAATCTTCATGGCACCATCAGAAGTAGAACCCATCTCTGTAGAGAACATCAGGTTGAACTGACGAACTTCCGTCCAGTTCTTTGTACCGCTGATGGGGCAAACGATTTCTTCATCCACGATAATCTGGCGAAGCTCGTCAAGGTTATTATCATTCAGTGCCTTTGCAAAACGTTCGTGCAATGCGTCACGTTTAGCCTGATGTTCCAGTACGCGACCGTTTGTGCTACGGAACTGTGCTTCATCAAAAGACTCTCCGAAACGCTTGGCAGCTTTGGCAACTTCTTTATTGATCTTATCGTCGTACTTTGCAAGTTGGTCTTCAATCAATACATCGGCACGATAACGCTTCTTGGAATCACGGTTGTCAATCAAAGGGTCATTGAATGCGTCTACGTGTCCGGAAGCCTTCCAGATGGTGGGGTGCATAAAGATAGCGGAGTCGATGCCGACAATATTTTCGTGCAGCAACACCATGCTCTGCCACCAGTATTGTTTAATGTTGTTTTTCAGTTCCACACCCATCTGACCGTAGTCATACACTGCTCCCAATCCATCGTAGATGTCGCTGGAGGGGAATACGAAACCGTATTCCTTACAGTGTGATACGAGTTTCTTAAAAACGTCTTCTTGTGCCATTTTTTGTTATATCTATTAATTTTAATCCAGTTCTTTATTAAAAAGCGCCACAAAGATAGGGATTTATATCATAAGTCGGGCAGGTGGGGTATTAATTTATCTTATCGTAACAAACTCTCACTTTGCACTTTCGACACAATCTGTCCGTCAAACAAATTGATGATACGGTGGATATACGAGCCCAAAATCCGTCTCATGGGATGATTCTTACCGCCCCACGAAGCAAGGCTGTCCCATCTCACGAGGCGGATTTCGTCGCATCACGGGACGAATTTCGCCATCTCGCAAGGCAGTTTTATCCGAAGTTGGAGAAGAATCCATTGCCTCGTGAGATTGTTCCAGATAGCATTGCCTGCCGGGTGGAGAAGTGCCTCGCTGGCGATAGGGCAGCTCACAGGACGGCTGCCTGAGACAGATGGCAGGAAAGAAACTACTGCCGGAAAAGGGAAAGATGGCAGTATCGGCAGCAACATAGATACCACTGTGATTAACAGTAGCAGCAACAGCAGATATTTCTTTTTCTTTTGCTGCTGTTGTTATTATATCTCTTATATTCTCTTTATGCTGTATGGAGTTTTCGGATAAACCACTGTTATTCTGACTGTTGCAAATTGCTCCAGATTCATTTCCATCGCGATTTTTGTCCATTGTCTGCCTGTTTTTCGTCGAAAATCCGTCATTTTTGCCCGATTTTACATCATTGTCCGGGTACTTTTTGCCATTTTGCCCACTGTTTTTCGCAGTATTTTTTGTCGGTTTCACCTCCACATCCTCTTCCTTTTTTTGCGGCTCTTCAACGTATTTCGTATTTAGCTGCACGGGTGAAAAATGATCGCCGACAATAGTGAACAACTGGAAATCCGTGACGATCTTCATCATATAAGGATAAGTAAAATTACGGGTGGCAAAAGGTTTCAGGTATTTCATGTCCGCTTCCATATCGGGCAGAAAGCTCAGTTTCTCCAAAATATACCAATAAATACCGTAGGCCTTACCGCCCTCACGGGAAATCATATTCTGAATACGGGGATCATTGAAAGACATAATCTCATGCTTAAGGTAAAAGTGCTTGTTCATATTCTGCTTAATTCTGTTTCAAATAATTTATCTTTTTGCTTTTACAAAGATCCGATTATTATTCCACTACACCAAAAACAGTTTTTCACGAAAAGGGCCGTTTTCTTACTATTTGAAATGCAGGAAATGAGATAGGAAACGACTTGTTAACTGGACAAAAAGCCATAAGACACCATGCTAACAATCAACACTTTACAACCATCTACCTTCTTATTTCCATTCTCATTCATAAATTCTACAAGTAGATTCGGAAAGTTGACAAAAAAACGAAATGCCGCCCACAAGCAGCCAAACGCCACATATTAGAGAAAAAAACTCACATTTCAAATAGTGCGTTTTCGGCCATAAATGTCTTATTTGAAAAGCACTTATTTATGATATAATAACACATTGAATGCAAAAGAGAAAATCACACATGCAACATCTGATAAATGATAATTTATTATTCATCTGCAGATTGTAGCTTATGTACATCCAAGATGTACCTTTCTTTTCCAGATAATTAAAAAGTCTTCATTTGCAGATTTTCCCAAGAAATTTCGTATTTTTGCGTTCGACTGAAAAATTCAGTGATTATTCAGAATAGATATTCCCGAAATAGATATGAGCGAAGACTTTGAAGCACCGAAAGACGACTTGGAAAAGAACCTCCCGGAAGGGAACGAAGGACATTCGGATTATAAACCCGCTGACACGAAAGACGTAAAAGCAAAATACCAACTTAGCGGTATGTACCAGAATTGGTTTCTGGATTATGCTTCATACGTTATTCTGGAACGTGCCGTACCCCACATCAATGATGGTTTAAAGCCTGTGCAGCGACGCATCTTGCACTCCATGAGGCGTATGGAAGATGGACGTTACAATAAAGTGGCAAACATCGTAGGACATACCATGCAGTTTCACCCGCACGGTGATGCTTCCATCGGTGATGCATTGGTACAGCTGGGACAGAAAGATTTGCTCGTAGATTGCCAGGGAAACTGGGGTAATATACTCACCGGCGACGGTGCGGCTGCTCCCCGTTACATCGAGGCACGTCTGTCTAAGTTTGCCCTCGATGTGGTATTCAACCCTAAAACAACCGAATGGAAACTCTCCTATGACGGACGCAATAAGGAACCGGTAACTCTACCGGTAAAGTTCCCTTTGCTCCTGGCACAAGGGGTAGAAGGTATTGCCGTAGGTCTTTCTTCCAAAATACTTCCCCATAACTTCAATGAACTTTGCGATGCATCCATCCGCTATCTGCACGAGGAAGAGTTCAAGCTCTATCCGGACTTTCAGACTGGCGGTAGTATCGACGTTTCTAAATACAACGACGGTGAACGCGGAGGTGCAGTGCGTGTACGTGCTAAAATCGAGAAGATCGACAACAAGACACTTGCCATCAAAGAAATTCCTTACGGTAAGACGGTAGCCAGTGTTTGTGACTCCATTGTGAAAGCAAGTGAGAAAGGCAAGATCAAGATAAAGAAAGTAGAAGACCTCACGTCCGGAAACGTGGAGATACTCGTTCATCTTGCCCCCGGCGTTTCTTCGGACAAAACAATCGATGCCCTGTATGCCTTCACGGACTGCGAGGTTAGCATATCACCTAACTGTTGCGTCATCGACGACCAGAAACCTCACTTCCTCACCATTAGCGATGTACTGAGAAAATCGGTAGACAATACCCTATCCTTGCTACGCCAGGAACTGGAAATACGCAAAGACGAAATACTGGAAAGTCTGCACTTTGCTTCACTGGAAAAGATCTTCATCGAAGAACGCATTTATAAAGACAAGGAATTTGAGCAAGCCAAGGATATGGATGCTGCTTGCGCACATATCGACGAACGTCTGACTCCTTATTATCCACGATTCATACGCGAAGTAACTAAGGAGGATATCCTCAAATTGATGGAGATAAAGATGGGACGTATCCTCAAGTTCAACTCTGACAAAGCGGAAGAACTCATTGCTCGCATGAAAGCGGACATAGAGGAAATAGATCATCATTTGGCAAATATCGTGGAATATACGGTAGACTGGTATTTAATGCTGAAAAACAAGTACGGCAAGAATTTTCCACGCCGCACAGAATTGCGAAACTTCGACACCATCGAAGCAAGCAAAGTGGTGGAAGCCAACGAAAAACTATATATCAACCGTGAAGAAGGCTTCATCGGCACAGGTCTGAAGAAGGATGAATTCCTGTGTAACTGCTCAAGTCTTGATGATGTCATCATCTTCTTCCGGGACGGACGCTATCTGGTTACTCCCGTATCCGACAAGAAGTTCGTAGGCAAGAATATTCTCTATGCCAACGTTTTCAAGAAGAACGACAAGCGTACAATCTACAACGTTGTCTATCGCGACGGAAAAGAAGGTACACAGTATATCAAGCGGTTTGCCGTAACAAGCATCATCCGCGACCGTGAATATGATGTAACTCAAGGTACACCCGATTCACGCATCATGTACTTCACAGCCAATCCTAACGGTGAAGCGGAAGTCATCAAAGTAACCTTGAAGCCCAATCCGCGTGTGCGCCGCATTATCTTCGAAGAAGATTTCAGCAACATCAGCATCAAGGGACGCCAGGCAAGAGGTAATATACTAACCAAGCTTCCGGTGCACAAGATTGCCCTGAAACAGCGTGGCGGATCAACACTGGGCGGACGGAAAGTCTGGTTCGACCGCGACGTGCTTCGACTCAACTATGACGGACGAGGTGAATACCTGGGAGAATTCCAGAGTGACGACAGCATCCTGGTAGTACATGATAACGGAGATTTCTACATCACCAACTTCGACCTTAGCAATCACTATGAGGCTAACATCCGAATATTGGAGAAATTTGACCCGAACAAGGTATGGACCGCTGTGCTCTACGATGCAGATCAGCAGAATTTCCCGTATATCAAACGTTTCTGCATGGAAGCAACCAACCGCAAGCAGAACTATATGGGAGAGAACAAGAATAATCGCCTTATCCTGTTGACGGACGAATGTTATCCCCGCCTGGAAATTATATTCGGCGGACATGACAGTTTCCGCGAACCGATGATTATAGAAGCTGATGAATTTATTGCCGTAAAAGGTTTCAAGGCAAAAGGTAAACGTATCACTACGTTCACAATGGAAACCGTCAATGAACTGGAACCTACACGGCAACCCGAAGTTCCTGAAGAAACGGAAGACCAGGATGAAGAAGAACCGGAAATACTGGACCCGGATCATGGCAAAAGTGAAGACGATATCCGGGACGAGATAACAGGACAGATGAAACTGTTTTAAGTGATTAACGGCTAATGATTAGTGATAAGCAACTCTATCAATGAAGCTAAATAAGATTGGTGTAATACTAATGGGATGTCTGCTTCTGGCAGGCGGAAGTATACAGGCGCAAAGTGTGGAAGACAGGGCGCTACAGGAATTAAGAGCGGACTCTTCGGCCCGGACACGTTTTATAACCCGTGCCACCATGTATGGCGTCGGTTACACCAATGTGTACGACACTTACCTGTCACCGCAGGAATACAAAGGTATAGACTTCCGCATTTCACGCGAAAGCATGCGCATGACCAAGTGGATGAATGGCAACGTATCACTGCAAAGTTTTTTTCAGGCTGATTTCGGTTATACCCACAACCGTGTGGATAACAACAATACATTCTCCGGTCTTGCCAACTGGAATTACGGGTTGCACTACAACTTCCCGATTACTTCCAACTTCAAGTTGCTTGCCGGAGGGTTGATCGACCTCAACGGTGGCTTTGTCTACAATCTGCGCAATGGCAATAATCCGGCACAGGCACGCGCTTATATCAATCTGGATGCATCCGGAATGGCAATATGGGATTTACGGATCAAAAACTATCCCATCAGCCTGCGCTATCAGGTTAATCTTCCTTTTGCAGGCGTTATGTTCTGCCCGAATTACGGACAATCGTACTACGAGATATTTACGCTGGGCAACTGGGGCGGAGTGATAAACTTCACCTCCCTGCACAATCAGCCATCCCTGCGGCAAATGCTGACTGTTGATTTTCCTGTAGGAAGGGCAAAAATGCGCCTGGCTTATCTCTGGGATGCACAACAGGCAAAAGTAAATGACATAAGGATGCATACCTACTCGCACGTATTTATGGTAGGTTTTGTAAAAGAGTTGTTTCTCATTCGTGATAAGAAAAGAAAATAGAGTGATAAAGCGACAGCGTGTTAAGGTGATAGAATAATGAAAATAAAAGGAATATATTATATTAAATTAAGGTGGCTTGGAATACTTTTCATGTTGCTGCCATTGTTTTCAAGTTGCATTCGGGAAGAAGAGTTCAACAACTCTCCGCAAGGCAATTTTGAAGCCTTGTGGAAGATTATCGACGAACAATATTGTTTCCTCGACTATAAACAGATAGACTGGAAAGCCATTCATGACGAGTACCAGCCTCTCATTACTTCGAATATGCCCAACGATGGGTTATTCCAAGTACTTGACAGTATGCTGGCAGAACTGAAGGATGGCCACGTCAATCTGTACAGTTCTTCGAATATGGCCCGTTACTGGGACTGGTACCTGGATTATCCACGCAATTTCAACGAGGGTATCATCGAACGGCAGTATCTTGGAAAGAGTTACCGTATCGCCGGTGGCCTCAAATATAAAATCCTTGAAGACAACATAGGGTATATCTATTACGAATCATTCTCCAATGGTGTCGGCAACGGTAATCTGGACGAAGCACTCTCCTACCTTGCTCCATGTAGCGGACTGATTTTCGATGTGCGAAATAACGGCGGAGGTAATCTTACTTACTCTGAGCGCATCGCCTCTCGCTTCACTAATGAAAAGGTATTGACGGGATACATCCAGCATAAGACAGGAAAGGGACACAGTGATTTCTCTGATCCTGAACCTATTTATCTGGAACCATCCAACAGCATTCGTTGGCAGAAGAAGGTAATGCTTCTCACCAATCGCCACTCTTACAGTGCGACGAATGATTTCGTGAACGCTATGCGCTACTTTCCTAATGTCACTTTAGTAGGTGACAAAACCGGTGGTGGTTCAGGTTTGCCTTTTTCTTCGGAACTTCCTAACGGTTGGGGAGTACGTTTTTCTGCCAGTCCACATTTGGATGCCGAAAAGCAACATATAGAATTCGGCATTGATCCGGATGAGAAAGTAGATATGGCAAAAGAAGATGAAGACAAAGGGATAGATACGATCATTGAAAGGGCACGGGAACTCTTAAAAGTGGTTCAATAAATACTTTCTGCACTAAACTATTTGCTGAAAAGAAAAATCTTTCTATCTTTGCCGTCGCTTAACAAGAAAGCCACTGCGGGTGTGGCGTAATTGGCAGCCGCGCCAGACTTAGGATCTGGTGCCGAGAGGCGTGTAGGTTCGAGTCCTATCACCCGCACTAATATTTAGATACAGTTAAAAATGTAAGAAGAAAAAGCCTTCGGAATTAGTTTTCCGGAGGCTTTTCTTTGTTTACAATTCAATATTTCAAGGAATACAGATATTACGGTAACAGCCATTACGATAATACAAAGATATTATTTTTACGCTTATTACCAAAGAAATACGAGCATCTTTCCAAGTCCTGTTTTACAAAAGGAATTGTGTTAAAAAAACGGGATTTGAATGACCTCGAAATCTTTTTTTCATTTGCATTGTTCTGATGCAATATATCATTCACATAAAAATTTAATGCAATGAAGAGAAACCTGAACCCTCCTATGAAGAGAGCCCTAAGGCTTAAAAATCTATTCTTGACGGCATGTTTCCTGTTGATAGGCACTGCCGCATTTTCCCAGGAGCACACTGTAACAGGTGTTGTTACCGATTCATTTAAAGAACCGTTGATTGGTGTATCCATAGTGGTACAAGGAACCAACACCGGTGTAGTGACCGGACTGGATGGCGATTACTCGATCCAAGTTCCTGCAGATGCTACCCTCGAATTCTCATACGTAGGTATGGAGAAGCAAAGTATCAAGGTAGGCAACCGCAATGTCATCAATGTACAGTTGAAAGAAGACTCACAAATGCTTGCCGAAACAGTAGTCATCGGTTATGGTAGCGCAAAAAAACGCGACCTGACGGGATCTATCACCAATATCAAAGGGGATGAGATTGCCAACAAACCGGTTGCCAACCCACTGTCCGCCCTGCAAGGTAAAGTGGCCGGAGTACAAATCATCAACTCCGGTAAGGCTGGTGCCGACCCGGAAATCCGTGTACGCGGCA
>OGFW01002520.1_pt1 | contig 11085 bp, 9 predicted proteins | sample 1570991 | NCBI WGS metagenome assembly OGFW01 (sample SAMEA2582074, study PRJEB24529) | metagenome | biome: Human gut stool | place: China | collected 2011
ATGGGCATTTAAAAGATGGTGAAATCAATAAAATTGATGAGAACACTAAAATTGTTGCTTTTGCTCATGTTAGTAATGTGCTTGGTATGGAATTCCCTGTAAAGGAATTAACTGAAAAAGCGCATTCCGTAGGTGCTGTAGTAGTTCTCGATGGTGCTCAATCTACACCTCATAAAAAAATTGATGTTCAAGAATTAGATTGTGATTTCTTCGTATTCTCTGGTCATAAAATGTGTGCATCTCAAGGTATTGGTGTACTTTATGGTAAACGTGAGTTATTAGAAGCGATGCCACCTTTCCTATTGGGTGGGGATATGATTGAATATGTAAAAGAACAAACTGCTACATTCAATGAGCTTCCATATAAGTTCGAAGCAGGTACACCAAATGCTGATGGCGCCGTTTCCTTGCATGCGGCAATTGATTATTTAGAATCCTTTGGCATGGATGCTATTGAAGCTTATGAAGAGGAACTAGTAGCATATATTCTTCCTAAAATTGTTGAATTGCCACATGTTCATGTGATTGGTTCTCAAAATCCTAAGGAAAAACATGGTGTAATTGCATTCACTGTAGATGATGTACATCCTCATGATGTAGCTACGATTTTGGACTCTAAAGGCATTTGTGTTCGTTCTGGACACCATTGTGCACAACCATTAGGTGCATTCTACAATGTATCTGCATCTACTCGTCTAAGCATGTACTTATATACTCGTAAGGAAGATTTAGATGCATTCTTAGAAGTATTGAAGACAGTTCGTTCAGTAATGGGTTTTAAAGATTAGGAGATTTACCATCAATGGAAATGGATCAATTATATACAGAACTTATTTTGGAACATAACCAAGATAAGCGTAATAAACATGAGTTAGCTCATTTTACAAATTCTGAACATGGCCATAACCCTAGTTGTGGTGATGATCTAACATTACAACTCAACGTAGAAGATGGCATTATTAAAGATGCTGCTTACACCGGCTCTGGATGTGCTATTAGTCAAGCGTCTGCATCTATGATGATTGATATTATTAAGGGGAAATCTGTTGAGGAAGCTCTTCGTTTGGTAGAAATTTTCTTAGGTATGATCAAAAAAGAAATTACTGATGAAAATGAGTTAGAAGAATTAGAAGATGCTATGGCATTGCAAAATATTTCTAACATGCCAGCACGTGTTAAGTGTGCGGTTCTTGCATGGCATACATTAAAAGAGGCTTTAAAGAAATAATATGAAGAAAACAATATTATTTGATTTAGATGGAACTTTAACAGATTCTCAAGAAGGTATTCTTAAAAGTATTAAATTTGCATTGGAACATTTTGGCTATGATGTTCCTGATGAAGAAACATTGCAATTATTTTTAGGACCACCATTAGTAGATGCTTTTCAAGAGCATTGTGGCATGACCTTTGAGCAAGCGGAAGAAACGTACTTTAAATTCCGCGAACGATATGGTACAATCGGTAAATTTGAAAATCAAGTGTATCCGAATATTGTAGACTTGTTGGCTAAATGCAAAACAGAACAATATACTATTGCCGTTGCTACAGCAAAGCCTGAGCATTATGCTAAGGATATTTTAGATCACTTTGAATTAACACCTTACTTTGATGTAATTGTGGGTGCTAATTATGAAAGTGGTTTGTTGCATAAAAAAGAGATTCTCGAAAAAGCTCTTAAACTTTGTGGCAATCCTTTAACTGATGAAAATGGTCGTCGTTTGGCCTTTATGGTAGGCGATCGCAAGTATGATGTAGAGGCAGCTAACGAACTTGGGTGTATTTCTATCGGCGTTACTTATGGTTATGGTACAGAAGCTGAACTAAAAGAAGCCGATGCAGAGTACATCTGTGATGATGTTGATGAAATTGCTGATGTTCTCGATCTTGAAGAAATGATGGTTCGTAGATAAGCTCTTATAAATAAAATATTAACCTTAAAAAGGCTAGAGGGATTTCCTCTAGCCTTTTTGTATCTATCTAATAAAAGGACTAACCAGTAAGGTTAGTCCTTTGTATTATTTTTTTAGACCGCTTTTTTTAGCTAATGTTTTGATAACCTTAGCACTTTGTTTTTTCAATTTGCCGCCTGTTTGTTTGAGTTGAATACGTGTACGAGAAACACGACCAAGTGTAGTAATCTTTGTTTTGCGACGTGGCTTCATGTCGCGTTCGTTACCAAAGTCGCCACGTTGTACACTTGTTGCTTTTACCTTTTCTGCCCTGAAAGATTTACGCAACGCTTTCATAATTAATGTGAGCGGTAAGGATTGCTCAAAAGAATACAAATCAACAGCCACATAGCCTAGAGCAGGATACGTGTGCAATGTAAAGTGAAAGCCTGGTGCAACAGATAGGAGGGCGATCTCCTCGTCCATAACTTGACAACTGATTTCATCAACATCAAGGTCAGCTAAATCAAATGCGGTTGCTACACTTTCTTGTACAGCTGTAGCGGATGAGATTGCATCTTCATCGCAGGAATATAAATCAATTAACAGTTCTTGTCCTAATGCTTCTGCCATAACAACACCTTCTTTCATAAAAATATATCTCATTTATTATACCTATAATTTAAGATTAAGTCCAATTATAGGGGGATGTATTAAAAGGTCAAATGTATAGTATAGAAATTTGACCTTTATATTGACTAAAGTCAAAAAGTCAAATATAATAGATATATGTAAAAAGCAAATAGTCAAAATATATATTAAATAAAATGTTAAAGAGGTGTTTTTTATGAGTATGATAGCTGATAAAATAGAAAAGTTTATATTGGATCGTATGCGTGAAGAACAAGAGAAATTAATTTTAAAGCGTAATGAATTAGCTGATGAATTAGATTGTGCACCTTCGCAAATTAGTTATGTTCTAAGTACACGTTTTTCCAATGAGCGTGGGTTTGATGTTGAATCAAGACGTGGCCTAGGTGGATATATTCGAATCACAAAATTAAATCCAGAAAGTTCTGATTCTCTACCAGCTGTAACAACCTATCGTATTTATGAAGGTCAAAATACAGTGGATCGTTTAATTGATATAAAAGATGTAGACCAATCATTATTTCAATTACTACAAGCAGAAAAAATTACTCGTCGTGAGGCTAAATTAATGCATAATTCTTTTGCTACATTGATTGAGAATACCGATATTGAACATCGTAATGATGCAATTCGTGAGCTATACGCAACAATGGTGGATACACTACGGAAGGAGTGATGATCAGTGATATGTGATCATTGCCATAAAAATGAAGCTACTATCCATATGACAAATATTGTAAATAATCAGAAAACGGAACAACATTTGTGCAATACTTGTGCTACAGCACTACAACAAGAGGGAAAATTATCTCCCTATAGTTCTTTTATGACTGATATGTGGGATAATAGCTTTTTTACCAATGATTTCTTTAAAAATATGGTCTATCCTGATAATTTATTAAAATCTCATCAATCTAAACGGTGTCCTCAATGTGGTATTACCTATGATGAGTTTAATCGGGTAGGCAAGTTTGGTTGTGATACATGCTATGAAACCTTTGCTAGTGAAATAAAACCGTTATTGCAACGTTTGCAAGGTAGTTCTGAATATGAAGGGTCAGTTCCTAGTCATGGTAATAATGTGTTTAAAGCTAAGTATGAAGTTAAACAATTGCGTAATCAATTAGAGATGGCAATTCAAGCAGAGAAATTTGAAGATGCAGCTATCTTAAGGGACAAAATTAAAGAATTGGAAGCCATCATTGGTGGCGGTAAAGAGTAGGAGGTTCTTATTATGTTAGATGTTATATTAGACTCTCCTCTAAGTCCTTGGTTACAGCATGATATAGATGCAACTGATCATATTGTTATTTCTAGTCGGATTCGATTAGCAAGAAACTTTGATGGTGTGCTTTTTACAAATCGAAATGATATGTCGTCATTAGAAAAAGTAAATTCCTTTTCTAGAAGTTTGCTTAAACCCCTAAAAGACGTAGATGGACATCAATATTCCAATATTAACCTTGAGCAATTAAGTGAACGTGATCGGGCTATATTAGTGGAAAAATATTTGATGAGCCCTGCTTTAGAGGAAAAACTACCGTACCGCAACTTAGTGGTTTCTGACGATGCATCAATTGTGATTATGGTAAATGAAGAAGATCATTTGCGAATTCAATCTATGGTTTCTGGATTGAGATTAGAAGTAGCTTATGAACGTGTATTAAAAATCGACAAGGCTATTGAAGCAAAATATCCATATGCCTTTGATGAACGATTTGGTTATTTAACGGCTTGTCCAACTAATGTCGGTACAGGTTTACGAGCATCTGTAATGTTACATTTACCAGCCTTGACTATATCTGGAAAAATTACACGCCTCATTCGTAGTATTATTCAGTTGGGCTACTCTGTGCGTGGATTATATGGTGAAGGTTCAGAAGCATTAGGAAATATATATCAAATTTCTAACCAACGTACCATGGGTACTAGTGAAGAAGATACAATAGAACAATTAACAAAAATTGTAGAAGGCATAATTGCAGAAGAGCGCAAATCCCGTCAGTTATTATTACATAATGATAAAGAAGGGTTAGAAGATGTGTTATGGCGCTCTTATGGGGTTCTACAGAATGCACGCCGTGTAAATGGTAAAGAGGCCTTAACAAAGCTTAGTGATATCCAGTTAGGCGTTGACTTAAATATTTTACCTCAATGGGGTAAGGATTCCTTTAATGAGTTGATTGCTATAACTAGACCTAATTTCCTTTCAAAGTATGCAGGAAATGATGATCTAACAGATATTGAGCGTGATAGCTATCGAGCTAAAGTAATACGTCAAAAACTTTCAAAATAACATTAATTTTACAGATAATCAATTGATATTCCAATGGTGTTTCCCACCATTGTTTACATATATTTGAAGAGATACAATTACAATTTACATAGATAGATGAGGTGATATTATGATGCAACGGTTCACAGACGATGCACAGCGAGTCCTTTCTTTAGCACAAGAGGCTGCTTTAGAGCTAGGGCACGACTATGTGGGAACTGAACATGTACTCATCGGCCTTACAAAGGTTAAAAATAGTGTAGCTGCTAAGGCTTTAGAAGAGCTTGGCATAGTTACAGAAAATATTTTTGAAGCTGTAGAGGAGCATGTAGGTCGCGGTAATAAAAAAGCGACTTCTATATACATGACCCCTCGAGTTAAATATATACTTGAACTTGCAGTTCAAATAGCAAACCGCATGAACCATAATTATGTAGGTACTGAGCATATTCTACTAGGCTTACTAAGTGATGGTAGCGGTGTTGCAGCTGCCATATTACAATCTATGGATGTTAGAACTAATGATATAGTAGATGCTATTCGTAATATTCTTGGTTCTAATTCCAAGGGTCATAATGATGGTCAAGAAGGCTCTCATGGAGATGGCGAATTAGGTGATTTATCTGATTTTGCCACAGATCTTAATGAGTCTGCAAAACAAGGTAAAATTGACCCTGTTATCGGTCGAGACACTGAGATTCAACGGGTTATTCAAATTCTAAGCCGTAGGACCAAAAATAATCCTGTTCTCATTGGTGAGCCTGGTGTAGGTAAGACTGCCATTGCTGAAGGTTTGGCGCAGCGTATTGTTACAGGTAATGTACCTGAGATTTTACGAAATAAGAGAATTATTTCCCTTAGCATTGGTGCTATGCTTGCGGGTGCTAAATACCGTGGTGAATTTGAAGAACGGTTGAAAAAAGCTATCGATGAAGTACAACAACATGATGACATGATAATCTTTATCGATGAAATTCATACTTTAGTTGGTGCCGGTGCAACTGAAGGGGCTATGGATGCGGCTAATATTTTGAAGCCTGCCCTAGCACGTGGTGAGTTCCAAGTTATTGGTGCTACAACCCTTGATGAATATAAAAAACACATTGAAAAGGATGCTGCTTTAGAGCGTCGGTTCCAACCTGTTCAAGTAGGAGAACCTAACGAAGAGGATGCTCTTGAAATTCTAAAGGGCTTACGCGATCGATATGAAGCGTTCCATAAGGCTAAAATAACGGATGAAGCATTAAAAGCAGCTGTGTCCTTATCAAGTAGATATATTACAGACCGATTCTTGCCTGATAAAGCTATTGATGTAGTGGATGAAGCTGCATCTAAGGTGCGTATGGAAGTATTTTCTGCAGCACCTGATGTTAAGGCTCTAGAAGAACGTCTAAAGGTAGTCAAAAACGAGAAAGAAGCAGCCGTTACAGCCCAAGACTTTGAAAAGGCTGCTAAACTACGTGATGAAGAGCAAGCTCTAGTTAAAGAAATCGATGATAAAAAATCTGTTGCTAAAGAAGAAAGTGATCAAAAACTAATTGTTACAGAAGATGATATTGCTGCTGTAGTGGCACAGTGGACGGGGATTCCAGTGGCTAAAATAGCAGAAGAAGAATCTGAAACGTTGCTCCATTTGGAAGAAGAACTTCATAAACGGGTAGTAGGTCAAGATGATGCTGTTACTGCTGTAGCTAAAGCTGTGCGCCGTGCAAGGGCTGGATTAAAGGATCCGAAACGTCCTATTGGTTCATTCTTATTCCTAGGTCCAACAGGGGTAGGTAAAACTGAGCTAGCAAGAGCACTTGCATCCTCCTTGTTCGGCGATGAATCTGCTATGATTCGACTTGATATGTCTGAATATATGGAAAAGCATACTGTATCACGCTTAGTTGGTGCCCCACCAGGCTATGTGGGCTATGAAGAAGGCGGTCAACTAACAGATGCGGTACGTCGTAAACCATATAGTGTTATTCTTCTCGATGAAGTAGAGAAAGCACATGCAGATTTCTTTAATATCCTATTACAAGTTCTTGATGATGGCCGTCTTACAGATAGTCAAGGGAGAACCGTAGACTTCAGAAATACGGTTATCATCATGACTAGTAACTTAGGTGCTAAAGCATTACATAAGAACTCTTCAGAATTAGGTTTCTTGGCACCGAAAAAAGCAGAATCTCATGCACAAGATACTAAAGGTATAGATTTTAAAGAGGCTAAGAAGTCTGTTCTGGATGCAGTAAAACGTCACTTCAGACCAGAGTTTTTAAATCGCATTGATGAGATGATTGTATTCCATCCATTAACTGAAGAGGACTTAACAAAAATTGTAACTATTTTGATGAGTGATCTAATAAAACGTCTTGGAGAACGTGATTTACAATTAGAAATTACACCTGAGGCTATGAAATTACTCGTTAAAGAAGGTTCCGATTTTACTATGGGTGCTCGGCCTTTAAAACGCGCTATTCAACGCTTAATTGAGGACCCTGTATCCGATCTTATTTTGAAAGGAGAGGCGATAGCAGGCAAAACTATTAAAGCAGATGCAAAGGATAATGATATTGTTGTAACGATTTAATATAAATACAAAAATAAATAGTTAATGACTACCTTTCATATAAATTATATGGGTTAAATGGTATACTATAGAATAATGATAGTAACCATGTAGTAAAATTATGCATAAAAGGTCATGAATGGTTATCATTCATGACCTTTTTTATCTTTTATAACAGTTTTGAGGTATTATGGCAAAAGCAAAATCAGTATTCTTCTGTCAAAATTGTGGAGCAGAATCTTCTAAGTGGATGGGACGTTGTCCACAATGTGGTGAGTGGAATACATTAGTTGAAGAGATAATTAAAGAAACTAAACATAGCCGCACACCTTCACGAGGTGTGGGAAATCAAACAACAAAACCAACAGCTTTACCAGATATTGAAATTTCATCTATCGCTCGTGTATCTACTACCTTTGGTGAAATCGACCGCGTATTAGGTGGTGGGATTGTTCCTGGGGCTCTTATGCTCTTAGGTGGTGATCCTGGTATAGGTAAGTCTACACTACTTCTTCAAGTATCCCAAAAGGTGGCCGATACGGTAGGTACTGTACTATATGCATCTGGAGAAGAATCTCAATTACAGCTTAAGCTTCGGGCAGAACGACTTCATATCAATAGTGAACGACTACAAGTTATTGCTGATACAGATTTAGATCATATCTTAGAGCAAGCTGATGCAATGACGCCTTCATTGTTAGTTATCGACTCCATTCAAACCATGTATACCGGAGATATCGATGCTGCTCCAGGCAGTGTTAGTCAAGTGCGAGAATGTACATCTCGACTTCTTCGCTTTTGTAAAGAACGCAATATTCCGACGGTTATAATTGGTCATGTCACAAAAGAAGGCAATATCGCAGGCCCACGTATGTTAGAACATATGGTGGATGTAGTGCTTTACTTTGAAGGCGAACGGTCTTACCAATTCCGTATTTTGCGCTCTATTAAGAATCGTTTTGGCTCTACATCTGAAACAGGTATCTTTGCCATGGTTGAGGAAGGGTTACAAGAGTTATCTAATCCATCAGCTTCCTTATTGGCAGAACGATCTGATGAGGAAAGCGGCAGCGCCGTTATGATTTATCTTGAAGGGGTTAGGCCTATCCTTGTAGAGGTACAAAGCCTTGTTGTTACGACTGCTTTTGGTATGCCTAGAAGAACTGCAATCGGTTATGACCTTAATCGTTTAATTGTACTTTTGGCAGTATTAGAAAAACGTTGTGGTTTTACGTTAGGTAATAAGGACGTGTACGTTAACGTTATTGGTGGTCTCAAGGTAAATGAACCAGCTTGTGACTTGTCTATGGCTGTTGCTATCGTATCTAATTTAAAAAATCGCATTGTTCCTACCGATATGGTCATTTTAGGTGAAGTAGGACTCACTGGTAATGTTCGTAGCATTCCACGTATTGAACAGCGTATCAATGAAGCGAAGAAATTAGGTTTTAAAAAGTTTATTATCCCTGAAGGCAATTATAAGCAAATCAAGGATAATGATAGTTCTATCAAGATTAGAGGCGTTAAATCTATTCAAGAGGCAATGCAGTTGGTATTTTCTTAATTAGGAGGTGATGTAATGATTTATCGGATATTGCGCTATGTAATAGCCATTCTTGTGGGCACAGCGGCCTATGTTGGAATGGATAGCTTAGCACCTATTATCGACCCATATTTGGTCTCTCAATTTGAGTCTTTTGGGGATATGTCATTGACTATTGCACGTATTTCAGTATTAATTTTTGGTACTTTATTAGGCGTTATTATTGGGTATTTAATTTCTTCATTTATTTTAAAGCAAGGCTTAGTCATTGCTAAACGTTTAGAACGCATTCTTACTCATATTCCAAATCAAGAATTGATTGCAGGCACCATCGGTTTATTATTCGGTCTTATTATTGCAAATTTAATTGGTGTTGCATTCCATCAAGTACCTATTATAGGACCTTATATTCCTATTATATTGAGTGCTATCTTTGGATATAGTGGCCTTAAAATTATGGCTCGTAAAGGCCCTGAAATATACTATAACTATGTACAACAATGGGGTGGAGAAGGTACTAAAAAAACAAGTCGTTTTAAAATGTTCTCTACTCATAAATCTGATAAAACTACGAGCACACCAAAACTACTAGATACATCTGTTATTATTGATGGACGTATTAAGGAACTATGTAATACAGGATTTATTGAAGGACCTCTAATGGTTCCCCTTTTTGTATTGAATGAGTTACAAATTATTTCTGACTCTGCTGATGCTACAAAACGAAATCGCGGTCGTCGTGGCCTCGATATTTTGAAAGAGATGCAAGATGCTAACAAGGTAGCCATTGAAGTGGTAGAAGATGATTATGATGATCTTACAGAAGTAGATTCTAAATTAATGCGTCTTGCTTTGGATAAGCAGTGGAAGTTGATGACTAATGACTTCAACTTAAATAAGGTGGCTCGAGTGCAAGGCATTGAGGTGCTTAATCTGAATGAATTAGCCAATGTACTGAAACCAGCCCTCATTGCAGGCGAATGGATTCGCGTGCAAATTATGAAAGAAGGCAAGGAAATACACCAAGGTGTTGCTTATCTCGATGATGGTACCATGATTGTTGTTGAAGATGGTAAACCTTATGTAGGTCAAACCGTAGAGGTTATGGTTACATCCATATTACAAACTAGTGCAGGTCGCATGATCTTTGCTCGTGTAGATGGAGGACAAAATGGACAAGGTAATTAGTTGTATTGTTCTCGCCGCTGGTGCAGGGCGTCGCATGGGATACAAAGAAAATAAGATATTTATTCCTTTGGGACGATTCTCTATCATTCAGCGTACATTGCAAAATGTAGCAAATGTTGAAGGTTTGAAAGAGATTATTCTTGTTGTAGCCGAAGGCGAACAAGAATATATGACAAAACATATTCAAGAGTTGGATTTGACTGTTCCCATTCATATAGTGCTGGGTGGAAAAGAGCGTCAAGACTCTGTAGCATGTGGTTTACAGGCTGTATCAGAGGATACCAATATTGTCCTTGTTCATGATGGAGCGCGACCATTAGCCTCTACAGAAATGTTTAATAATGTTGCTGACTCGGCTAATACCTATGGTGCTGCTACGGTAGGTGTTCCGGCTACAGATACCATTAAACGAGTTGATACAGACCATAATGTTCTAGAAACATTACAGCGTAGTGAACTATACCAAATTCAAACGCCACAAGGCTTTCAAAAAGAGTTATTTGTAGAGGCTCATCAAGCGGCATATGAAACTAAGTATCTTGGTACTGATGATGTATCACTAGCTGAGTATGTAGGTAAGCCTGTGCATATAGTTGAAGGGGATTATTGTAATATTAAAGTGACAACACCAAATGATATTGCAGTAGCTAAGCGATATTTAGGAATTGAGGATACACGTATGCGCGTTGGATTTGGTTATGATATTCATCAATTAAAAGCAGGTCGCCCATGTATTCTTGGCGGTGTTCATATCGAATCTGAACTCGGCCCTGATGGTCATTCCGATGCGGATGTTCTCATTCATGCATTGATGGATGCTATGTTAGGTGCTGCAGGTCTACGAGATATTGGATATTATTTCCCGCCTGAAGATGACCAGTATAAAGGGATTTCTAGCATGCTTTTACTAGAAAAGGTTAATTCCTTATTGAAAGAACGTGGGTTACAAGCCTATAATATTGATATTATGGTTATTTCT
>OGFW01002522.1_pt1 | contig 11084 bp, 10 predicted proteins | sample 1570991 | NCBI WGS metagenome assembly OGFW01 (sample SAMEA2582074, study PRJEB24529) | metagenome | biome: Human gut stool | place: China | collected 2011
CTTGTACACATAATTTTAATTTCTAGTTAAAGGTTTATTATAAGCTGCTTTCACGAGGTATTCAACCGATGCGGATTCATCTCGCAAAAGCATATTCTCAAAACAATAACGTTTCATTTATGTTTTAGATACATATCAGATATTAATAAAGTATCAAAAAACAGGTATTATGTCATTAAGTAATCTTCTCATCATATTTTCGTCATCGTTTATGGCGCTGTTTCCGGTGATAAATCCTTTGGGGAATGGTTTTGTCGTCAATGGATTCTTTACAGACCTCGATCCTCAACAACGGAAAGCAGCTATTCAGAAGCTGACGCTCAATTTTATAATGATCGGTGTAGGGACATTGGTGATAGGGCATTTGTTTCTGTTGATTTTCGGTTTGGCTATTCCTGTTATTCAGTTGGGAGGTGGAATATTGATTTGTAAGACGGCAATGGAGCTGTTGGGCGATTCAGGCTCGTCTGATAAAGAAGAAGCCAGTAAGAATGTAGACGGTTTCAGATGGAAAAACATCGAGCAGAAGATATTTTATCCCATCACGTTTCCTATCAGTATCGGACCGGGCAGTATATCGGTTATCTTTACTTTGATGGCGTCTGCCAGTGTTAAAGGCAAATTGTTGCAAACTGGGATTAATTATTTAGTCATTGCGCTTGTTATTATTTGTATGGCGGCCATCTTTTATGTATTCCTTTCACAAGGACAGAGGTTTATTCAGAGGTTGGGACCGGTGGGAAATCAAATCATTAATAAGCTCGTTGCTTTTTTCACTTTCTGCATCGGTATCCAGATTTCGGTGACGGGTATATCCCAGATATTCCATCTGAATATACTCTAATTGAACGGTGAGATAAAAGCGATAGAAATTATCTGTTTTTCTTTGCTTTCATGGCTTTCAGGGTATTTTTCCGTACGGAACGGATAGCGGGAACCAGTAAGTCGGGCTCCATGATTTCCAGTATTGTGCGTAGTTCCTGTTGCAGTTCCGGGATGGAGCGTGTCAGTTGATAAGCCAGTTTCATGCAGAGCGATTGCACGCCCGGTGGTTCCTCGCGGGATATCATGCGTTCCATGCAGAAATCGAGGAAATCCACTCGTGGCGGATCGGCGGCAGGTTGCTGGCATATCAGGTTCAGGATCATTCTCCGTTTTCCCGAGTGTGGGCAGGTCATGGCAGCGTCAATCAATTCTTCTTGTTTCCGGCTCAACCATTCTACATCTGCCTTGGAGAAATGAGTACATACCCACAATGCCTGATAGGAAACAATGTGGTCTTTGTCGAATATCAGCTGGTAGACTTCTTCTCTAAGACGCTCGTCGTCCTGTATGAAATGGAGTACTTCTCTGATATCTTCAATGTGTACACGTTCGGATAATCTGGCACGTAGGTTCATGTAGCTTTCGTTTTTGGGGAATTAATCTCTATTAGCGGAATCAGCTTCCGGCAGTTGCAAATGGAGAATGGGGAAAGGTTTACCCATGCTGTCCGTTTCATCTCTGCCGATGACTTGGAATCCCAAATGGAGATAGAACTGGAGTGCTTTTTCATTCTGTTCGTTTACGTCCACCTTATCCATATGTTTTTTGTCTCTTGCATATTCCATTAATCGTTTGCCATATCCTTTTCCCTGTTCGTCGGGGTGTACGAATAACATTTCGATCAGTTCGTCGCTCAATCCCATGAAGGCGGCAATCTTTCCGTTGGCATTCCGGATGACAAAAAGTTCAACAGCGGGTAGATAATGCTTCCGCACCAGTGGTTTATAAAATTGGATATGCTCTTCCGTCAGGAAATCATGCGTGTGGCGAACGGACATTTCCCATACATGGAGGATTTCATCATAGTCTTCCGGAGTAGGTTGGGAGATGCCGGGCAGGTAGTAGCACTGGTGGTCGTAGATGTTTCCGTTGTAAGTCAGTTCTGCCTGATGAAGTGTACCTTCGTAGATGAAACCGTTCTTTTTCAGTACTTTCTGCGAACGTTTATTGTGCGGATAACAGGTAGCTGTGATGAGGCTAAGCCGCAATTCTTCAAAGCCATAGTTGAGGACACCCTGCACTGCTTCGGTCATGTATCCTTTGCCCCAATATGATTCGTTGAGCCAGTAACCCAACATTCTCACTTGTAGATTTTCGCGTTTAGGGTCGGGGATAATTCCTACCGAACCGATTAGCTGTTTTGTATCTTTTAGTATCACTGCCCATATTCCCTCTTGGTTGATAAATGTGGAATGAAGTATCCGGCGGGATTCATCCAACGTACGATGGGGTGGCCATCCGGCATTGTTTCCCAAATTCGGGTTCTGGCAACAAGCAAAGAACGCTTCAGCATCTCTTTCTTCGAAAGGGCGGAGAAATAAACGTTCTGTATGGAGCGTCACGGGGGGAATACTTTCTGTTTCAGTTTCCTGTCTTGCTTTGTTTTTCGATTCGTTTGCAGTTCTCCGATATACGCACTCAATCCGGTTTCCGTCAGGATCGAGGACTACACTTTCAAAGTATCCGTCTCCCGAAGTACGCGGTTCGCCGGCGATGGTATATCCTTCCGAACGCATTTGTTCGGTGAAGCGTAATACTTCTTCCTGGCTGGGAAAGGTGAAAGCAAAGTGTGTCAGTCCAACCCTGTTTTCTTCAATGGGAGTGTTCTGTACATCTGTACGACTCATCAGTTCCAAGTCTGTTCCCTCTCCAAAAGAGATAAAATAGGACTCGAATCCTTTCTTGGGATTGATATATTTTTCGTTGCTTTTTCCTCCGAAGAAGCGGACATAGAACTCTTTTAGTTCTTCCAGACGAAAAGTCCAGATAGCGATATGATGTAGTTTCATATAAATGAATTTTCTAATTTCTATTACTTTGTTTCTATCTTCATTTGTACCGAACGTACTTTGTCTCCATCTTAATGCTGCATTATATATTCGTAAACGATACGGGAAATATTAGCGATAATCTTACTGTTCGCCTGATTATTTTCTTCAGAATCCTTCACGAAGACAGCTATACTATAAGTACGTCCACCGGGCAAAAGAACGAAACCGATGTCATTACAACCGATTTGTTGTCCTTTCGCATTAAGATCTCCAGTTCCGGTTTTATGACCTACGGTTACTTTTTTGTCGAGCAACGGAGCAACCAGACGGTCTTGTCCGGTTTGACATTCTACCATTGTTTGAAATATGAAGTCTTTGTACACTTTGGGAAACAATGGCTTCTTACGGAATATTTCCACTAATTCGGCTGCGGCTAACGGAGTAGTCCAGTTTTCATAACATAGGTTCAAGTCTTGGTGCATGGCAGTTTCCGTACCGGCAATGGCACATTCCCGAATTCCTAGTGAATGGATATACTTGTTTACGGCATCCGGACCACCCTGATAGTTGAAAAGAATATCGCAAGCATTGTTATCACTCTGCTGAAGTGTGTATCTTAGGAGGTCGGCAATACTCATTTCAATTCCTCCTTGCGGATATTTATCTCGAAGCGGACTATAAGTGTCCAGCTTTAAATCCGATTTCTTAATGGGTAACCGGGTTTCCAGCGATTGCTTCTGTTTTCCCATATAATCTGCCAATGCTAATGCCTGATGAAACTTGAATACGCTCATCAGTGGATAGTGAATATCATTATTGACAGTTACCGTATCTTTTCCATCAATGATGACGGCTATTCCTATTTCGGCCTTCTTTCCTTTGATGGCTTCTTTCAACTGTGTCTCAAGTTGAGTTTGTCGGGCAAACAGGAGGGTGGGGACCAAACAAAGAAATACTATGAATGAACGCATAATCAATTTCTCTTTTAACGGGTTACTAATTCTCTATTGAAATCATATTTTCTGTTGAAGTCACAAAGGTATAAATAGTAATTGCCTTTGCAAATTCTTACTTGAAATTTATAGTTGTATAATGAATATGTAGAGTTAGTTTCTTAATTTTTGTAGTAATAAAAATATTGATACAGAAATTAGGTTTACTATTTCATTTATGTTATTTTTGTGATATCTTATTACTGAAATATATACTATGTAAATATTTGGAAGTAGTAACACACCATTAAAGGACAAAACTAATATGAGCACTTTTCGTTCTATAGAAGAACTTGTCAAAAGTCTGGACCGGGAGAAAGAACTCTTGAAAGAAATGTTTGCTAAACGGAAATCTCTTTCGTTCCGTTATGATTATGCGCTTGAAATGACGGAGTACAAAGAAGAGCGTATCCGCTATCTGATAGACTATGGAGTCATCCGGGACACTGGCGACTTCCTTGAAATGGAGGATATTTATCTGAAATTCTTTGAAGATGTGCTCGAAGTAAATGAAGAAATCAATGTATCTTTCGTGCAGGATTACCTGACACGACTGAATGAAAACATTGACTATTACTTGAAAGAGAATAACGAACAACGTAAATACAACTACCAGCGTGAAGTGAAACGCTGCCTGAAAAACATCGCTCTGACTACAGTCCGCAATGTGATGGATCTGAAAAGAAACATGGATAATACCTATAAGAACGAACCTAATTATAAGATAAAAAAGATTAAACTTGTCCGCCTCGATGAGAAACGGAATAATATTGCTCTGCTGATTCGTAAAAGTGAGGAATTGATAGACTACGGACAGCCTGTTTTCTTCCGGGTGGCGATGGACGTACAAATGCGGAATGTAGTAAGTGACGTAAAACTTCAGCTAAATGACTCGTACCATAACCTGATTGAAATCCAGAAACAAATCATTCATTATCTGAATCTGATAGATTATCAGAACCGTATCTTTGAGAAAGTAAAGAAGTTGAAGTACTTGAAAGACCAGTTCTTGTTGGAAGAACATACAAGTATCCGTTCTGTTGCCGCACAAAAAAATCCTGTCTGGATGGAGCCGCAGGTCGGTTATCGCATCAAGCTTTCCATTGATAATCTACGGACTTCCGATGAGGCTTTTCAGATTTTGAAGAAACTTGTCGCGCGGCAGAGAAATTCTCCGAAAGGAATGAAACAACTGGCAGATGCCATTCCGGAAGGATATCTGGATGGGCAGTCGCAAATGATAGATACCGTAAACTTGCAGGAGGTGCATAATTCATTTATGGCGTCCAGCACCCATCTGTTCTCTTTTGTGATGAACTATCGCTACCGGAAAGAGGTGACACGTGGAGAGAAATTAATCTTTTTCTGCCAACTGGCGTCACAGTATGCCGACGAACTTCGCTTTACGGATACTTATGAAATCTCCGACGAAGTGGAATACCCTTTAATATATGCCAAATAATGTATGCTGAATACTAAAAACAGATGACCATGAAATACACTGAAGAGATATTTAATATACTTAGCAAAGGGGGATTTATTTCTTCCAATAGTGTCTCTACCCAAGTGAAACGCTTGTATGATGCCATTGAGGAAGATTTGCCCGATTATTATGATTACTACAAAGGCATCGGTTTTTATCTGGAAGGCGGTGACGGTTATTACTACTTTACTCGCAAGGAATCGAAAGTCGATTTGGAACGTAAACTGGAAGCAATTCAGAAGTGGATTGATTACTTGAGTTTCCTGAAAACCTATCATTCGGCATTCGGCCCGGGCTTTCTGTTTCGTGCTGCTGATATTGAGATTCAGATAGGATGCGATATCGAACTGAAAGAAAAGGCAACCAAACTGTTCTCGGATAAGAAGAAATATGATGAAGTTGTCGGCAAACTGTTGAAAGAACTGGAGAGTATAGGACTGATAGAGAAAGAAAACGAACTTGACGGGACGTATAAAGTATTGTCGGCTTTCCATTATATGGAGGACTTGGTTGATTGTATCACAATTTCAGAGGAGGTGCAAGATGAGATACCTGAATAAGATTATTTTTCTGAACAGTGCCCATATTCCGTATGCGGAAGTGAAGTTGGATGGGAACGTACATTTTATAGGTACGCAAGGTGTCGGTAAGAGTACGCTGCTCCGTGCCATCCTATTCTTTTATAATGCTGACAAACTAAGACTAGGCATTCCGAAGGAGAAGAAAAGCTTCGATGCTTTTTACTTTCCATACGCCAATTCTTACATTATCTATGAAGTGATGCGGGAGAATGGGGCGTATTGTGTGGTAGCTGCCAAATCCCAGGGACGGGTGTTTTTCCGTTTTATTGATGCGCCATTCCAACAGGACTGGTTCATTGACGAACACAATGTGGTACATTCCGAGTGGGGACGCATCCGCGAACATATCGGTTCGAAGATTCAGATTACTGCACAAGTGACTAGCTATGAAATGTATCGGGACATTATTTTCGGTAATAACCGCAAGCATGAAATGATACCTTACCGCAAGTTTGCCATTGTGGAAAGTGCAAAATATCAGAATATTCCCCGTACGATACAGAACGTCTTTTTAAATTCCAAACTGGATGCTGATTTTATAAAAGATACCATTATCCGTTCGATGAGTGATGAGGATATCTCTGTCGATTTGGACTTCTATCGTAGCCAGATAAAGGAATTCGAGCAGGAATACAGGGACGTGATGCTTTGGTTTACAAAGAACAAGAATGGAGAAGTGCCTGTCCGGAAGATGGCGGAGAAAGTAATGAACGCCTATCGTGACTTGATTTATACTCAAAAGCAGATTGGTGAAGGGCGTGCGGAGCTTAACTTTGCGGAGAAACAGGCTTTGCATGAGATTCCGTTAGTGAAGGAAGAACAGGCTAAAGCGGAGACGGAACGTGAACGGTTGCTGCGGCTTATGGGTGAACTGCAACAAAAGTACACCAATGAGCGTGATGGTTTGATTAGGGATATAGGTATAATAAACGATTTGCTCAAAAAGATACGTGAGAAACGTCTGCATTACGAGCAGATGCAGATTGAAGAAATCATCAAACGGGTATCTTGCGAAGAATTACTGATTCAGGAACTGGAGCAAGTCCGGAATATGAAATCGGAACTGACAAGAGCTCATGAGGATGTATTGAGTAAGTTCCGATTGTTGTTTGAGAAACTGGAAGCTGATTTCCGTACTTTTGAGAATAGCCAGCAAGCACGGATAAATGCTCGGAATGCGGAGATTGCCGGCAAGCAGGAGGAATTGATGCAACAACTTCGTGTGGAAGAAGAGAAAGTAAGGGCAACGCAAGAAGAGAAAGTGCAGACTGTGGATAATCGTATTCGGCAGTTGCGCGATGAACAGGCACAGTGTAACCTGAAACTTCAAAAGGTGAAATACGAACATCCCCATCAAAAGGAAATGTCCGATTGTGAAGACGGTATCAACGAACTGCGCAAAAAGGACAAGGAACTGGAACATGGCATCTGTCAGCAACAAGGAGAAATAAAGCAGTTGAGGCAGGAGTGTGAATGGAAAGTGAAAGAGTTGAAATGGGAATTTCAGGCAAAGATGGAGACCGTTCGTAAAGAACGGAGCGCGATTGAAGAACAGTTGCAAACATTGGAGGTCTTGATTGAGAAACGAAAAGGTTCTTTGTGTGAATGGCTGGAGAAGAACAAACCGGATTGGCAGGAGACGATAGGCAAGGTGGCGGATGAGGAACTGGTGTTGTACAATAATGAACTGCAACCTCAATTAGTGAATAAGGAAGCTACTTTGTTCGGCGTTTCACTCAATCTGACAGCAATCGAGCGTTCTGTCCGCACTCCCGAGGAAATGAAGCAGGAGCGCGATAGGCAACAAGCAGCCCGGCAACTCTGTACCGACCGTCTCACCCGACTGACGGAAGAAGAGGGGGAAGCTGTTTCTTCTTTGGAGAAGAAGTATTCGAAGCAAATACATAGTATTTTGGAAGAACAACATCTGATGGAAGCCGAGCGAATGCAGATTCCTGCAAAATTGAAGAATTTGCAGGCTGATTACGCCTCATGGAAGACGAAGGAAGAGGAATGGAAAAGAGGATGTACCGAAGAATTACAGGCGCAACTGAATGATATCGGTCATCGTCTTTATGTGGCGGAAGGCGAGAAGGAGAAGCATTTGGCGGAACGGGAAAAACTGTTGAAAGCTTGCCGGAAAGTGTATAATGACAGCAGGACGGAACTCCGGAAGGAACTGGAGGAGTTTGTTGCCAGCGTTCAGCAAGAGATAGAGCGGATGAAACAGCAAATTGTAGAGCGGAAAAAGGAATTGAAGCAGGTGCAGGAGAATGAATTAAATGGAAAGGGTGCTGATACGGTCACTATCCGCAAGTATGATGACAGGCTTGCCGAAATAAATAAAGAATTAGATTATATAGGTAAATCCCGCCCGCAAGTTCTTTATTATGAAAGAGACAAGGAGGAACTGTTTGATAAAGAACCTGCTACGCGAAGCAGGAAGAAAGAACTGGATGCGAAGCTAGTTGCATTGGACGAACGTTTCGCTCTGAAAAAGGAGAAGTTGCAGGTTCAGAAAAAAGGGGCGGACGAGCACCTCGAGCGGATTGGCAAAGAATTGCACTTATTGGAGGACGGGTTGAATAAAGTGGATATGTTCCGGAAAGATGAAATTTTTTGTCCGCCTTCTGTGATAGAAATAGGAGAGAAGCCTACTCGGAAAAATTGCGATGTTATTGTGGAAGAGTTGAAGTCGCTCATCGTATCCACTATCAGAAAAACAGAAGAATTCAAGAAAGCGGTGACGCAGTTCAATGGAAACTTCTCGTCAAAAAACACGTTTCATTTCCGTACGGAACTGGTTGGAGAACAGGATTACTATGATTTCGCTTCCAATTTGTGCGAGTTTGTGGATAATGATAAGATTTCCGATTATCAGAAACATATCAGTGAACGGTATACGGATATAATCCGCCGGATTTCGCAGGAAGTGGGAGGACTGACCCGTAATGAAAGCGAGATACACAGAACAATAAAGGATATCAACGACGATTTTGTCAAACGGAATTTTGCCGGAGTAATAAAGGAAATAGCTCTTCGCCCGCTTCAGAGCAGCGATAAACTAATGCAGCTATTGTTGGAGATTAAACGTTTTAGTGATGAGAACCAATATAATATGGGAAAGGTTGACTTGTTCTCGCAGGATTCCCGTGAAGATGTCAATGCGATGGCTGTCCGGCATTTGTTGTCGTTTATGAAATTCCTGCTTGACGAGCCGGGACGCAGACGGTTGGCGCTTGCCGATACATTCAAACTGGAGTTCCGCGTGAAAGAGAATGATAATGACACGGGATGGGTGGAGAAGATTGCCAATGTAGGTTCCGACGGTACGGATATTCTGGTAAAAGCAATGGTCAATATCATGCTGATTAATGTATTCAAAGAAAAGGCGTCACGTAAGTTTGGTGACTTTAAAATCCATTGTATGATGGATGAAATAGGCAAGTTACACCCCAACAATGTGAAAGGTATTCTAGACTTTGCCAATTGCCGGAATATATTGTTGGTAAATAGTTCTCCCACTACTTACAATGTGGAAGATTATCGTTATACCTATTTATTGAGTAAAGACGGGCGGTCAAATACACAGGTTGTCCCATTGTTAACCTATAATAAGATAGAAAAATGAGTGGCAGTTTATTTACATTGGCAATGGCGAGGCTGGTTCTGAAAATGCTGGGCGGCGAGCTCATACCTTACACAAAGTTTGATGGACTGATAGCAAATAGATTAATGGATGAGGGAATCATCACTATTGTTCCCCGAGGGAGTAAGCGTAGTTTTCGTATGATTGACCCGGAAGGATGCCGTATCTACATCTCCCAGAATTATACTTCTGGCATGGAGCTGGAAGATTGGATTGAGATGAAGAACTGTCCGGATGAAGTGTCGCGTTCGGAGCAAGTGGCGAAGGCGGGGGACTCTAAATTGAGATATACCCGTACGTTCAAAGGTTTTCTCCTCAATTGTTATACGCCTATAGAAGCTACTTTTCATGGCGAACCATGTGTTCTTTCTCCCTTGCAAGGCACTTCTATTTTCATGCAGGATTACGAATATTTCCGTATTCCTGAAGATGTCGTAGTAGTGGGTATAGAGAATGGAGAGAATTTTCAGCATATCCGTGCCCAAAAGTACTTGTTTGAAGGAATGAAAGTTCTTTTCGTGTCCCGTTATCCGCAATCAAGGGATTTGTGTAACTGGCTGAAGATGATTCCCAATCGTTATATTCATTTCGGAGATATAGATTTGGCTGGCATTTCCATCTTTTTAAATGAATTCTATGTCAAATTGGGCAACCGTGCGGAATTTTTCATTCCTGCGGATGTGAAGAAACGCCTCAAGGACGGAAACCGGCAGCTTTATGATAATCAGTATTTGCGTTATAGGGCTATGTTAGTTTCTGACGAACGTTTAAGACCATTGGTAGCAATGATTCATAAATATGGGAAAGCGTATGAACAAGAAGGATATATAAAGTATTAGATTAGTCATATGATTACACTGGATAATTTTGAGAACTTTGTCCCCTATAAGATATTGATGCGCGGGGAAGAATATTATGATACAGATGCCGTTTCCGAGCTGAAAGAAACCTCACCCGGTGAATGGACTGCAACCGTAGAGGGAACGGATGATTATAATGTAGAAATATCTATGAACGGAAAGGAAGTAGAATCCTGGTACTGTGATTGTCCGTATGATGGAGAAATCTGCAAGCATGTCGTGGCAGCACTTCTGGCAATTCGTGATAATAATAAACGAGTAAGTCGTAGTGCATTTTCAAAAATGAGAATAGTTACAAAGGAAGAAGAGGTTGTACAACCCGATGTGGACATCAAACAATTGCTGTCATTCATTAATCCGCAGGAACTTTCTAAATTTATCAGTGAGTATGCCTCAATGAATTCGGAATTTAAAATGGCGCTTTTGAATTATTTTAATAGTTAAGGAATGGTCTCCGGTACCAAAGACTTGTGTATATCAACTTAATTATAAGTTTTTCTGTATCTCTGTTGTTTGGAGATAGCAAAGTTCGTACCTTTGTAAGGTTATCAAATAAGCTTGATTATGAAAAAGTCTATAAAACGTTTACCCAAATGTACACAGGAAGAATTGACAGTCTTGCTGGATTTAGTGTGTAAAAGCATCGGGAATTGTCAGATGGTTATCCTGTTCGGAAGTTATGCAAGGGGAAACTATGTTTTAT
>OGFW01002523.1_pt1 | contig 11077 bp, 9 predicted proteins | sample 1570991 | NCBI WGS metagenome assembly OGFW01 (sample SAMEA2582074, study PRJEB24529) | metagenome | biome: Human gut stool | place: China | collected 2011
TGGCCACAAATTTTCAATTCTTGAAAATTTCCTGTCCATCCGGGACTTCACTTCTTCAACTCTTGCGAGTTTCCGAAGTGTTCTTGTTGGGGCGTGCCTGCCCCAAACCCTGCTAGGAACGCGTGCTATAAGCTGGAATTTATAGATTCAATGGATAAAGGTATGGCTTGTTCCAAACTCATGCATTTATTATAATAGGGCTGTGAGGAGGTGCTGGAATGAAGCAGTGTCCCATTGATTTCTTTGACCCGGAGGTGCAGCATTTGGCCGCATCTGCCGGGTGCAGACTTTACCGGATGCAAAACGACACCGGCGAAGGGCTCATCTCTGAATATCCGATCCTGTCGGGGATCGATCTTTTCTACAATGACTTTCACATGAAGGACGGGCAGAATCAGAACAAACGCCCCATGCCGGATACCATCGAAATCAATCACTGCCGGGAAGGGCGGTTTGAGTGCGAATTTCAGAACGGCGATTATCAGTATATCGGTGCGGGCGACCTGTCCATTCACCGGCTGAGCCACACCACCCGGCAGACCCGTTTTCCACTGGCGCACTATCACGGCATTTCCATCACCATCGACTTGCCGCGGGCGCAGCAGACGCTTTCTTCTCTGGAAGCCATCATGGGCGATCTTGATATCCATTTGGAAGCCATCGCCGAGCGTTTCTGCCGGGAAGAGAGCTGCTATGTGCTGCGCAGCAACCGGGAAGTCGCGCACATTTTCTCGGAGCTGTATGCCGCCCCACCGGAACGGATGGCACACTACCTGAAAGCCAAGGTACTGGAACTGCTCATGCTCCTAAACGACCTACCGCAGGAGTCCTTCTCGGAAAAGCGGCAGTTTTTCTCCCGCAGTCAGGTCACGGCTGTCCGGGCGATACACGATGCAATGATACAAGATCTCAGTCACCATTACACATTGGCTGAGCTTTCCCGGCAGTTCGGCATTGCGCAGACTTCCATGAAGCTCTGCTTCAAAGCCGTTTATGGCAGCTCCATTTATCAATACATGAAAACCTACCGGATGCAGACCGCCCGCGTCCTTTTGCAGGATACAAGCCGCAGTGTGACCGAGATCGCAGCTACACTCGGCTATGATAACCCTAGCAAATTTTCGGAAGCGTTCAAAAAGGAATACGGCATAAGCCCCACTCTGTTCCGAAACTCGCCGTCCGAATTGGATGTTTCCTGACGGTTCGGAGTGGCAGACCGTCTTTGTTTTGTTATACTTTCTGGTTAGAAGAAACTAACAAAGAAAGGATATTCCATTATGAGACGAATTCAAACTGGCGTGATTGCCGTATGCCTCGCCGCCGCTCTCCTGTCAGGCTGTGCAGGTTCTTCCGCCCAGAGTACCGCAAGCAGCACTGCCGCAAGTTCTGCGGCAGCTTCTTCCATCAGCACCACTGCTGTTTCCGCCAACTATGACGGTGGTTCCGGCACGCAGGAAGACCCCTACCAGATCAACAGCGTAGATTCCCTGCTGACCTTTGCTTCCAACGTCAACGATGGCTCGCAGGGCGGCTATGCCGGTGTTTCCTTCAAGCTGACCAGTGATCTGGACCTGTCTGGCGTCGAGTGGGCTCCCATCGGCAACATGAACGACATGGAAACACACTCCACCCTGTTCCTCGGCTCCTTTGATGGCGACGGCCATACCATTTCCAACCTGAACTATACTTCGGATGTTTACAACTGCGGTGCCGGTCTGTTCGGCGTAAGCTGCGGTGAGGTGAAAAATCTGACACTGGAAAATGCCACGGTCACAGTAACGGAAGGCACTTCCATGGCCATTGGCGGTGTTGTGGGCTACAACATGGGCTCTGTAGACAACGTCACACTGAAAGGTGATTCCACCATTACCGGCAACAACTGTGTCGGCGGCATCGTGGGCGGCAACAACAACTCCATCACCAACTGCACGGTGGAGGGCGCTACCGTGGTCGTCATCGGTGACAATCACTTTACCGATCAGATCATCCAGGCAGACGTTGCCGAGTGCGGCGGTCTGGTAGTCGGCGGCAGCTTTGGCGGCAGCATCGACAGCTGCACCGCATCCGGCACCGTAAAAGCCACCGGCAATGAGCCGGTGGGTCTGGGCGGCATCGGTGGCTGTCTGGAAATGATGGACACCATCACCAACTGCACCGCTGATGTGACCATCGAGAGCGAAAACGGTGGTCACGCCATTGGCGGTTTATGCGGCTATGCGGGTACTCATTCCAACCCGGATATCTGCCTTGAGACGGAAGGCTTCTCCACTAAAAACTATCCCTCTGTCATTGACAACTGCAATGTGACCGTGAACATCAAGGCAAACGGTGCCACCCATGTGGGCGGCCTTGTGGGTACCGGTCTGTACTACTACGGTGAGGAGACGGTTTTCAAAATCACCAACTGCTCGGTAAAGGGCAGCATTGACGGTGCCGTTACACCCGGTACCGTTGCAGGCCGCGCCGAGGGCAGCACCATTGAAAGCTGCACTGCCGATGTGACCATTGACGAGAACGCTGGTACGGAGCAGGTCGGCACAACGACCCAGATGTACGAAAGCGCAGACCAGTAAAATGATTTTCTCCATAAGGGCAATCAAGTTCGCACAATGATAACTTGATTTCAAAGAAAAAGGCAGGATACCACCGCCACGGTGATACCCTGCCTTTGTTCGTTTACCGCTCTGCACACTCTCGCCGCAGAACTTCCGATAAACAAAAAACGTACCCGAACCCTTTTTCGTAAAGAATTGGGTTCGAGTACGAACTGTATGGTGGACGGTACAGGACTCGAACCTGTGACCTCCTGCACGTCAAGCAGATGCTCTACCAGCTGAGCTAACCGTCCATGTCATATCGACTTGGATAGTTTACCACAGCTTTTTGCAAAAAGCAAGACCTTTTGTGCTTTTTATGTGTTCTTTTTTACTTTTCCGGAGAGAGCGCCCGGCGGATGATATCGTACAGTACCGGCTTCATGGCGTCGATGTTGTCCGGCTTGCCCTCCAGAATGCTGGAATAGCACACCGACATACACATACTGCCAAGGGCCGTGATGCGCTGGTAGACCTCCCGCTCGGTGCGGCCCGCCATCTCCGGGCTGGAAAGCACGATGGCCAGCAGCTTGCGCATCAGGGGCTCGGCTTCCCTGCTGGCTTCGATCTGATCCAGCCCGGGCCAGACGAAGTTGCGCTCCAGAAACCGCAGCACCAGCACGTCCTGCCGCAGCGCCTCGATGATATGGTCGATGACGAACACCACCTGTGCGGTAAAGTCGGGCAGCTCGGGGTGCTGCTCGACCGCAAGGCAGGCATCGCTCAGCAGCTGGTAGCTCACCCGCCCCAGCAGCGCCTGCATCACCGCGCCCTTATCCTGAAAATACAGATAAAACGTGCCTTTGCCCACCTTTGCCCGGCTGGTGATATCCTCCACGCTGGTCTTGGCGGTGCCCCGCTCCAGAAACAGCTCGTAGGCTGCATCCAGCAGGGCGCGGCGCTTTTCCTGTTTCTTACCTTCCACGGTGCTCATGCTATGGGTGGATTCCTCTTTTCTCTGAATTTAAACGCAGGTATGTGCTGCGTCCGGCCTGTGCTACTTAGTTTAGCAGTCCTTTGCCGTTTGTGCAAGCCCGGTTTGTTATACAATTTTTTGCAGGTGATAAAAAAACTGACTTTCAGTCACTTTTTCTGCTTGACACTCTGCCCGGGGTGGATATAATAGTGTTTGCCCGGAAGATGACCGGCGGTCAGTTTCGCGGGCGTTCCCAATCAACTTTCTATTCTGGAGGGTTCTCATGAAAAAGATCGCACAAGGCATCGTGCGTCTGCGCAAGCTGATCTTAACAGTGGCCGTGCTGCTGTTGATCCCTTCCGCGATCGGCGCCATTGCCACCCGCATCAATTATGACATCCTCACCTACCTGCCGCAGGATCTGGACTCCATGATCGGCGAGGTAGCCCTTGAGGACGATTTCCATCTGGCCTCCACCGGTATGATCACGGTAGAGGGCCTGCCAACCAATGAACTCATCGCTATGAAAAAGGAGATCGAAGACGTGCCCGGCGTCACCCAGACCTTCTGGCTCAGCGATGTCATCGACCCCAGCATCCCCACCGCCATGCTGCCTGCCGATGTGCAGCAATTCATGTTCGGCAAAAACGATTCCACCATGCTGATCGTCCGCTTTGACGCCCCCAGCGCCAGCGACGAGACCATGGAAGCCGTTAAGCAGATCGAAAAGCTGCTGCGCAAGGACTGCTTCTTCGGCGGCATGAGCGTCATTCTGCAGGACACCAAGGCGCTGGTTAATCAGGAAATGCCCCTGTACATCCTGATCGCCGTGGGTGCCAGCCTGCTGGTGCTGTTCCTCTCGCTGGAAAGCACTATCACCCCGCTGCTGTTCATGCTGGGGTTGCTGTTCCCCATCGCGTACAACTTCGGCACCAACATCTTCCTGGGTCAGATCAGCTACATCACCGAAGCACTGGCCACCGTGCTGCAGCTGGGCGTGACGATGGACTTCTCCATCTTCCTGCTGCACCGCTATCAGGAAGAAAAAGAGCTGCGCTCTAACAATGAAGAAGCCATGGTCAGCGCCATCTGCAAGACCATGACCTCCATCTCCGCTTCCAGCCTGACCACCATTGCAGGCTTCCTTGCACTGTGTGCCATGCGTCTGACGCTGGGCCGCGATATCGGCCTTGTCATGGCAAAGGGCGTGGCACTGGGCGTTATCTGCACCGTGGTCATTCTGCCCTCCCTGATCCTTACCTTTGATAAGTGGGTGGAAAAATACAAGCATCGCACCGTTATCCCCCGGCTGACCAAGCTGAGCTACTTTGTTTCCAAGCATTCCGTGCCCATCGTGACTGTCTTTATCCTCCTCCTTATTCCATTTGCCATTGCGCAGAACAAGACCAGCGTGTACTACACCCTGTTCGACTCTCTGCCTCAGGACCTGACCGGCATCGTGGGCACCAACAAGCTGGGCGAGGACTTCGGCATGACTACCAGCCACTTCATTCTGGTGCATGACGATCTGACCGCTACGCAGGTGTCCGACCTGTGCGATGAGCTGAAGGATGTGGACGGTATCACACAGGTGGTAAGTCTGGATTCCATCACCGGCCCAGGCTTTGACACCGAGCTGCTGCCCGACAGCGTGATGGAGATCCTGCAGTCCGGCGGCTACAAGCTGATTCTTGCCAACAGCTCCTACAAGACCGGCACGGACGCCATCAACAGCCAGCTGGACAAGATGATCGGTCTGATCAAAAACGTAGACCCCGAGGGCGTCATCACCGGTGAAGGCGCTATGACCAAAGACCTGATCGAGGTGGCAGACGTGGACTTCAAGAACGTCAACGTCTGGTCGATCATGGCCGTTCTGGTCATCATCGCCATCTCCTTCAAGAGCATCTCCATCCCGGTGCTGCTGGTCGCCAGCATCGAAGCCGCAATCGCCATCAATATGGGCATCCCGTACTTTACCGGTACGCAGCTGCCCTTCATCGCCAGCATCGTCATCGGCACTATCCAGCTGGGCGCTACCGTGGACTACTCCATCCTGATGACCACTCGTTATCACGAGGAGCGCGCCTTTGGCCGCACCCCCAAGGAAGCTGCCCAGCAGTCGCTGGAACATTGCAGCCAGTCCATCCTGACCAGTGGTCTGACCTTCTTCGCCGCTACGGTCGGCGTGGCAGCCATCAGTAAGATGGAGCTGCTGCGGAGCATCTGCCTGCTGATCTCCCGCGGCGCGCTGATCAGTATGCTGGTCATTCTGGTGGTGCTGCCCGCCGCCCTGATGCTGTGTGACTGGCTCATCCGCCACACCACCCTGAAATGGATGGTCCCTGAATCTGCCAACGCCAAGAAGTCTGAAAAGGAGTAATGCGTTATGAAAAAATCGCTTCGTTTCGCCAGTGCGGCGCTGGCAGTTGCCCTTGCCGCCAACTGTGCAGCCCCGGCTTTTGCCGCAGGCGGCAGCAGCTTTACCAAGTCTGAGACCGTGTACGCTGTGATGAACGCCGATGGCTCCATCCAGAGCACCACCGTCAGCGAGCACGTTTACAGCGCCTCCGGTCTGTCCAAGGTGACCGACCAGAGCACCCTGACCAATATCCAGAACACCGAGAGCAGCGCTGAGTTCACACAGGACGGCGAAAAGCTGGTGTGGAACACCGACGATACCGATGTGTATTATAAAGGTGACACCGACCGCGCCCTGCCCATTCAGGCTACCGTTACCTACGCGCTGGACGGTCAGGAAGCCGCACTGGAAGATCTGATCGGCAAGAGCGGTCATCTGACCATGACTATCGCCCTGAAGAACAACGAGACCGGCACCGTGAACGTGAACGGCACCGACCGCACCATCGTTACCCCGCTGGTCACCGCTGTGGGCGTGATCTTCGGGCAGGATGCCACCAACGTGGTGGCTGCCCACGGTCTGGTGGAAAGCGCCGCCAAGAGCAATGTGGCTGCCTTTGTCACCCTGCCGGGCGTGAAGGATTCCCTGTCCGGTCTGCTGCCGGACGAGCTGGACACCATCGAGGACTATCTGCAGGACACCATCACGGTGGAAGCAGATGTTACCGGGCTGACCTGCCCGCAGGTGATGATGGCCTGCGCCACCAGCGCTGCGGCTCTGGGCACCGACAATGTGTTTGACCTGAGCAGCATCAACGACCTGACCGATGGCATCAACCAGCTGAACGATGCCATGAGCCAGCTGCTGGACGGCGCTTCTCAGCTGGAGGATGGTACCACCCAGCTGGCCAGCGGTGTGCTGGCACTGCTGGACGGTGCCAACACCCTGAACAATGGTGCAGCCGCGCTGGACGAGGGTCTGGGGCAGCTGACCAACGGTCTGGACACCCTGAGCGCCAACAACAGCGCCCTGAACAGCGGTGCACAACAGGTGGCGGACGGCGTGCTGGCTTCTGCCAACAAGACCCTGAAAGAGGGCGGTCTGATCGACACCGACATGACCTGGGACAACTACGCCGCCGTCATCGACAACATCCTGACCATGAACGACAAGACGCTGGCTGCCGGCCGCCGCAAGATGGTGCGCACCATCTGGGAGCAGGCTCCCAGCTTCAAGGACAGCCAGCTGGATCTGGCACTGTACCTTTCCGCTACCAAGACGAACCATGATCTGGAGGCCGCTCTGCACCTGATGCAGAACTACGACCCCTCCATGCTGTGCGGTCTGGTGCAGCTGCTGACCAGTCAGGAAGCCAAGGACACCGCCAAGGCAGAGCTGAAGTATCAGGTAGAAAACAGTCAGGATATCGCCGATGTGCGTGCCCTGAAGGACAGCCTTGCCAAGATCCAGCTCTTTGTTTCCAGCGTGGGTCAGTACACCGCCGGTGTGCAGACCGCCGCAGATGGTGCCCATTCTGCCAAGGACGGCAGCGCACAGCTTGCCGCCGGTACCAAGACCCTGTACGACGGTGTGAACACCCTGAACGAGGGTGCAAGCCAGCTGAACGACGGCACCCACCAGCTGAACGACGGTCTGAACCAGTTCAACGAGGAGGGCATCTCCAAGCTGACCGGCGCACTGGATCAGGATCAACTGCACGGTCTCAAGACTGTGCTGGACGAGATGACCGACCGGCTGGAAAGCTACACCAGCTTTGCCGGTGCGCCCGAGGGTGCGTCCAGCCGGGTGAAGTTCCTCTACAAGACCGCCGAGACGCCCGCCGAAACGGCTCCGGTGGAGACGGCGGCAGATAACGCTTCGGAAGGGAACTTCTTCCTCCGCCTGTGGCACCGCCTGCTGGCGTTGTTCGGGCTCTGAACCGACAAAATCGTATCTCCCGCCCCCGGCCTCGGAGCCCAGAACGCTCCCGGCCGGGGGCTTTGTTTGTGCAGCATACTCAAAACAGCGGTTGATTATTTGTGGCAGTTTACAAAAAATAAACGTCCCCTTGACAAATATATAGGGGGGGGGGGTACAATGAAACAAAGCCAGCTGCCTGTCAAGGCAGGGAAAACACCGTTTACTTTATGGAGGAACCAACCGATGAAGATGTTGAAAAAACTGCTGGCCGTTGTGCTGACCGGTGCAATGGCCCTGACCCTTCTCACGGCCTGCGGCAGCAAAGCTGTGAGGGACAAGGACATTGCGGATGCTCTGAATGACATCGTCAAGAGTTCAGTTGCAGCCGGAAAGCACGAGGATTATACCTTTAAGCCCCGGGCGAATGAACAAGCGATGGCAAAAGCTATCGCTGCGTTGTCCGAGTCGGATCGGAACATAAAGGATGGTGAATTGCCTCCGAAAGTCAAGGAGATTCTTGGAATCAATGAGGGCGGCCCAAATAAAAACAACTTTGTCTGGTATGGATCAGTTTTTGCCGATGAGATCGGAGCAACCGGACAGGCTTATCATGCGATGAATGAGATCCTGAGCAAAAACGATAAGATTGCAAATAAGCCGACAGGCCAAGAACCCGCAAATATCCGCCACATAGGCACTGCACTTGGTACTATGACCCATCACGATGGAAAGCCGACAACGGTGCGCATCATCGTGGTCACCGCAGAGATAAAAAAATAAGCGCCGCAGCGCCCGGAAAGCATGATTTTTTTCCATAAAAAATGACAGCAAGGCCCCGGAGCATATCGCTCCGGGGCCTTGCTGCTTTTCAGGTTTGGGCCATGGGCGGGGGCAGCTTCTTCGTCCGCCTGCTGGGCCAGCAGGGTGTTTTTGATGCCAGAAAACGATGCCATATCTTTTTCCTCTTTTATTTTACACGAACCAGCGACCCGACCACCTCGCAATGTGCGCTGTGGGGGAACATATCCACCGGCGTGAAGGCCTCGGCGCGGTAGCCTTTCTGGGTCAGGAGCGCAAGGTCGCGGGCCATCGTCTCGGGGTTGCAGCTGACGTAGACGATGCGCTTCGGGGCCATGCGGGCCACGCTCTCGAGGAAGGCGGGCGTCGAACCCTCCCGGGGCGGGTCCATGAAGACGACGTCGGCCTTCTGGCCCGCGTCGGCGGCTTCCCGTATCCATGCGGTGGCGTCAGCGGCAAAGAAACGGGCGTTTTTTACGCCGTTGTGCTTTGCGTTGCCGATGGCGTCCCGGACGGCGTCCCGGTTCACTTCCACGCCCACCACCTGCCGGGCTTTGTCAGAGGCCGTCAGGCCGATGGTGCCGATGCCGCAGTAGGCGTCGAGGACGACTTCTTTGCCGGTGAGATGGGCGGCATCTATGGCCAGCCCGTAGAGCACGGCGGTCTGGACGGGGTTCACCTGATAGAAGCTGCGGGGGCTGAGGGCGTAGGTCTTGCCGCAGAGGGTGTCGAGGATGAAGCCCTTGCCGTAGAGGACTTTTTCGTCCTCGCCCAAAACGACGCTGGTGCGGCGGGGATTGTAGTTCTGTACGACGGTGGTGACGGGGACGCCCCGCTTTTCGGCCTCGGCCAGCAGGGCTTTCACGAAGTTCTTCGCGCCGGGCAGCACGGGCTGGGCCGTGACCAGCACCACCATCACCTGACCGGTGGCAACGCCCCGGCGGAGCAGGCAGTGGCGGAGCAGGCCGGTGCCTTTGTCCTCGTTGAAGGGCTGGTAGCGGCAGGCGTTGGCGGCGGCGCGGACGGCCAGCATCACCTTATCCAGCACTTCATCCTGCAAAAGGCAGCTCTCCACCGGCAGCACCTTGTGGGTGCGGGCCGCGTAGATGCCGGAGGTGAGTTTTCCACCGGCGGCGGGGGCAAAGGTGGAAATCACTTTATTACGGTAGTGGTAGGGCGTTTCCATCCCCCGGATGGGGGAGACGGGGCCGTATTTGCCCAGCAGGGCGCGGACGTCGGCCTCTTTCTTTTTGAGCTGTGCGGCGTATTCGGTGGCCAGCATCGGGCAGCCGCCGCAGTTTTTGGCGCGAAGTTTGCAATCCATTATCATATCCTCCTGAAACCAGACCGCAGGGTCCATTGCCTTACGGATGGCAGTGCATTTTCATCCAGTACGAGTTGAGCGGCCTGCCAAGGACTCCCCTAACAGGGAAGCTGGCAAGCGCAGCGAGACTGAGAGGTTTAACCGTACGGGTCATACAGGTCATATTCTTCCGCTTCTGCGTGCTTTTCGTTCAGTACAGCGATGGCCTGTTCCAGCTCGCTCTGGGAGCAGCCGCTCTCGCTCACCAGCGCCCGCACGGCCTGTGCGAGGTCGCCGCCAAAGACGGTGTCCAGCCGCTGGCGCATGGTGTAGACGCCGTAGGCCCGGCGGGTGACGGTGGGGGCGTAGAGGTTGTGGTTCTGCTCTTTGGTGCAGGTGACCCAGCCCTTCTCTTCCAGCCGGTATAAAAAGTTCAGCACGGTGGCGGCGGCCCAGCCTTTTTCGGCCAGACGCGCACCGATGTCCCGCCGCGACACGGGCGGTTTGCAGTCCCACAGGGCCAGAAGCACCTGTTCCTCCGCCGCCGAAAGGGCTTTCAGCCTGTCCGGAATGCCATACATGGGGGCTATCTCTCCTTTTTGAGTAAAAAACTTAATTTTACATTTGTCTTAGATACTGCGATTGTACCAAAAATCAGGAAAAAGAACAAGAGCAGAAAACCCAGCAACCATGCGGCTCTCCACTGGCTATTTTACAAATGTCTCTGAAAATGTCCTCTGCACGAGGACATTTGTGCGCTTCATGAGCCCGCCCGGGCTTTAACGGCTCAACTTTGTGCAAAGATGCTCTTGTTTTGCACCCCTCAAAACCATTATACTACGGACAAATCCAGAGCACAACGCCCGAACGGGCCGTCAGATAGAGGAAAAGGAGAGGATCCATCATGGCACGAGTTTATAATTTCAGCGCAGGTCCCAGCATGTTGCCCGAAAAGGTGCTCAAGCAGGCTCAGGCAGAGCTGCTCGAATACGGCGACAGCGGCCAGAGCGTGATGGAGATGAGCCACCGCAGCAATTGGTTCGACGCCATCATCACCGACACCGAAGCCACCCTGCGCCGGGTGATGAACATTCCCGATAATTATAAGGTCGGCTTCTTCCAGGGCGGTGCGACCCAGCAGTTCGCCATGGTGCCGCTGAACTTCATGACCACCGGCAAGGCCG
>OGFW01002532.1_pt1 | contig 11058 bp, 8 predicted proteins | sample 1570991 | NCBI WGS metagenome assembly OGFW01 (sample SAMEA2582074, study PRJEB24529) | metagenome | biome: Human gut stool | place: China | collected 2011
GCGGCACCGGCCTCCTTGGCCTTGAGAGCACCCTTGACGGTCATGACGCCCTTGACGATGAAGGGACGCTCGGCCAGCTTGACGATCTCAGCCAGTTCGGCCACGCTCTTGCTGCCGGCCGGAGGCGTCATATTCTTGAGGAAGGGCAGGCCGGCGGCATCCACGTCCATTGCCACGGCGAAGCAGCCGCTGGCCTTGGCCTGTGCCATCTTTTCTTTAACGGTGTCGATGTTCCAGGGCTTGATGGTCGGCACGCCGCAGCCATCGGCGTTGCCGATGGCCTTGGTGGCCATGGTCATGACGTCGGGGTTCGTGCCGTCGCCGGTGAAGGCGGCGATGCCGCTCTCGGCACAGGCCCGCACCAGCACGTCGTTGTAGGTCATGTCGGTGTAGACGTCGGAGTAGTGGAGGTTCACCGCGCCCACAGGGCCAGCAAAGAAGGGGTACTTGAAGCTGCGGCCGAACAGCTCCACGTGGGTGTCGGGAGTGCCGTTCTCGCAGAGGGTATCCATGTTCACACGGATGTCGGCCCACTTATTATAATTGCGGATAGCGGTATCGCCCACGCCCTTTGCGCCGGGGCCGGGGATCTGATTCTTGCAGGCCACGCCGTTGCACACCGGGCAGGCCTTGCAGTATTTGCCGATGCACTCGCGGGCATTGGCCAAAACATCTGAATAATTCATCTGTTTTTCCTCCTGAATTCCTTTTGTTTTCCGCAGAGTTTCCCGCTCTGCATGCTCTCTGCCCTCATCATAGCCCCGTTTGCCGCCTACGTCAAGGGGGTCTTCGTCTTCTTTTCATTTTTAGCCATCGAAGCTGCGTCATTTTTGAAAAAATGCAAACTTTTTTGAAAAAACGCTTGACAAAAGACCTTCTTTCAGGTATTATAGTGGAGCGCTGAGGGCCGCGGCCCGAAGCACTGAGAACTGAAGATGTGGAAAGATGGCTGAGTTGGTCTAAGGCGCACGACTGGAAATCGTGTAACGTGTCAAAAGCGTTCTGGGGTTCGAATCCCCATCTTTCCGCCACAAAACCCAGAACCGATGGTTCTGGGTTTTTGTTATATCCAGAAGTTGAAAGGATGCTTGTTATGTCTGTCACCATCGCCATGCCCCGGATGAGCACTGACCCGGAGCTTACCACCGCACAGTCAAAATATGTGGAAAGTCTGGCCCAGGCCGATGCCGAGGTACACTGGGTAGCGCTTTCCGACCCGGATGCCGCCGTGGCCGAGGCGCTGACCTGCGACGGCCTCTTGCTGCCGGGCGGCGGCGACATGGACCCGGCCTTCTACGGGCAGGAGCGCATCCCCGCCTGCGGCGAGCCGAACCTTCTGCGGGACGCCGCCGAGCCGAAGCTGCTGCGGGCGTTCCTCGCGGCAGACAAGCCGGTGCTGGGCATCTGCCGGGGCATTCAGGTGATGAACGTCGTGCTGGGCGGCACGCTGTATCAGGACATCAAGCCTTTCGAGCATGTTCCCCACAATGACCACTGGGCGAAAGTCCATACCGTCACGGTGCGGCGGGGGACTCTGCTGTCCCGCCTGCTGGGGCAGGACATCGTGCTCGTCAACAGCCAGCACCATCAGGCGGTGGACAAGGTCGCCCCCGGCCTCGTGCTGTCAGCCCTGAGCGAGGACGGCATCGTGGAGGGCATTGAGAAGCCGGGCGCGAAGTTCTGCCTGGGCGTGCAGTGGCACCCTGAGTGGCTCAGCGCTGCCGACCCCGCCATGCAGAGGATCTTTGATGCCTTTGTGGCGGCCTGCCGGTAACGCCCTATGAAGATTGCGATTTTAGGCACCAGCGGCAGCGGAAAATCCACCCTTGCCCAAACACTGGGGGCCACCTATCATGCTCCGGTGCTGCATCTGGACACGGTGCATTTCCTGCCCGGATGGGTAGAGCGCCCGCTGGATGAGGAAAACGCCATTGTCCGCCGCTTTCTGGACACGCACGAAAGCTGGATCATCGATGGCAACTATACAAAGACCTGTTATGACCGGCGGCTGGAAGAAGCAGACCAGATCATCGTGCTCTGCTTTGGCCGTTTCACCTGCCTGAGCCGGGTACTGAAACGCTGGTGGAAAAACCGGGGAAAGGTGCGCTCCTCCTCCGCGCCGGGCTGTGAGGAAAAAATAGATGCGGAGTTCCTATGGTGGGTCCTGCATCAGGGCCGGACCCCTGCCAAACTGGCCGGATACCAGCGCATTGGTCAGCAATATCCGGAAAAGTTTGTTTTCCTCAAAAATCAAAGCCAGCTTGAACGATTTTTAAGCTCTGGATCGTATTCCTTATAAAGAGAACAGGAGGTTCTGCCATGAAATCTTCCAAAAAGCGTTCCCGCGCCGTGGTCACGGTGGTGGCCTGCATTCTGGCGGTGTGTCTGGTGGCTGCGCTGGTCCTTTTCAGTCTGGTCAACAGCAAAGTCCGTGCCTTACAAAAGGGTGCGACCTTTGAGCTCAGCTATAACATCACCGCACAGGACAGTGCCAGTACCCCGGCCCTGTACAATATTCTGAAACAGGTGGGTGCAACCTCCGGCGATGTGGCCGGGCTGTATTCGCCGGGGCAGCTGCAATTGTACCTGTACCCCTCCGGCGGGCTTGCCCACGCCGAGACCGGCGGCACCGATTTTTTCACCGACCTCTATATTGATGCCAACGACACCTACTTCGATGCCGGGCGGCTCTACCGCACCCTGCGGGATTCCATCGCGGACAGTGCGCCGCTGGTGGGTGCGTTCCTGCCGGAGTGGTCTCTGCCCAACTACATCACGCAGGCCCAGCTGGCAAAGATCCTCGGCGTGCCCAACACGCAGGTAGCCATGCAGGAGATGTCCGGCTATACCCTGACCCTCAGCCGCCAGTGCATCGTCCACCCCGATTATGCCAAGAAGGACTACACCTACTATCAGTTCCCGTCTGAGGGGGAGGACGCGGCTGTCCTTGTGGTGGGCCTGCCGCTGAAGTCCCTGCTCTTCGATGACACCATCCCCGTGGATGTCCATGTGGAGATCCCCGCCCACGGTGTCAACGCAGCCCTGAGCGGCACACTGAAAGCCGGTGTCAACAGCCTTTCGGCTCCTGTCAGTGTCATTTCGGACAGCGACATCGATTCCATTGTCCAGCTCCGGGAACGTCTGGAACAGTTTGCCGATCTCATCAACACAGCGTTGAAGCGTGTGCAGTAACATAAAAAGCAGAGCCGTGCAGCGTTTGAACTGCACGGCTCTTATCTGTTTCAGCGCTTATGCTCAATGTGTTCCTGGATCCATTTGCCGCCATCGCCGCTGCCCACCGCACTGTTATAGACAATGCCGGTCAGCTCACTGGTCAGGTCGGACTTCATCTTTTTGTACTCCTGCTCGGCCTGATCCGCAACGCTCTGATCGCGGCCATTGTCCCGCAGGTACTGGCGCAGCTCTTTCAGGATAGCGTTGAACTCCTTGTCACACTCGCCCTGAACACCGGTCAGCTTGGCGGTTTTGGACACCACGATGGAGACCTTCATCCCCAGATTGCGCTCCTCCACCGGGTGGGAGATATACTCATCGTAGGCCTCGTAGATCACGCCGTAGAGCTTGGATTCCGTCTGCTTCTTCAGGTTCTGCAGCTGGCGGATGTAGCTGTCGATCCTGGCATCCACCTCATTCTCCGAAGCTGCGGAGCTGCTGGAGGCATGGCTGCTGCCGGGGGCCTGACTGCTGGCCGCATGGCTGCCGGAAGCCGCAGAAGACGCGGGTACCGAGTGTGCGGCACTGGAACCGGACACTGCGGAGCTCACGCTGTCCGCCTTGCTTGCGCTGGCGGCAGAGGAGGCTTCACTGGACGAAGCTGTCTCCGAAGAGGAAATGCCAAGTTCCTCTTCCAGCTGTTCCAAAAAGGACGAAACCGGGGATTCTTCCGTCACCTCACTGCTGACGGCGCTCTCGCTGGAGGCGGCGGCGCTGGAGGGCCCCTCAGCTTCCCCGCCGGACAAAGCGGAGGACGGCACCGAGCTGACCTGCGCCTCGGACACAGGGGTGCTTTTCCGCATCCCTGTCAGGATCAAAGCAGCTGCCACGGCCACCACAAGAACGATGGCCGCAGCCAGCTGATAAAGCTTCTTTTTCTGCATCTGGTACAAAATTCTCCCACTTCAGATTTCGTTCCCGGACTTTTGCCGCGCAGGAACAGGTCTATCATATCATCCCCGGGGGAGAATTTCAATGGATAAATCGTGAAAAATGTCGCCTAACTGCCTTTTTAAGACCGGATTTCGTCCCATTTCACAGCCTGTCGGAGACTCGGTCAGGCCCAGCTGCGGGGACAGAAAAAAGGCATCCCCGCACTTCACAGACGAGGATGCCTTTCTCAAAACGGTTTTCTGCCCCAAAGCGCCCGCTCCGGCGTGGAGCCGGGCCGGGTCTCCGGCGCAGAGGCTCAGATTGTAAACTGGACGGCGCAGAAGGCTGCGTAGATGCAGAGCAGCAGCACGCCCTGCCAGCGGGAGAGCCTGCCCTTGAGCAGAGCGGGCACAGTCAGGAGGAGCATGACCGCGAACATCACGGGCAGATCCATGACCAGAGAGGAATTGATGCCCATGATGGTGGAGTTCTGCGGGATGCTGAAGGGCGACACCGTGATGGACATGCCGCTGACCAGCACCAGATTGAACACGTTGGCACCGATGACATTGCCCAGCGAGAGGGAGCCGTGGCCCTTTGCCAGCGAGGTGATCGCCGTGACCAGCTCGGGCAGAGAAGTGCCCAGCGCCACAAAGGTCAGGGCGATGACGGATTCCGGCACACCCAGCGCCTGCGCGATCAGGGTACCGTTGTCCACCAGCAGGTTTGCGCCCACAGCGATCAGGGCCGCGCCGAGGATGAGCAGGCCGATCTCCTTGGCAAAGGACATCTCCTTTTCCGGCTCGTCCTCATCTTCTTCCGGGGCGGGGGCGTTTTTCATAGCCAGCACATTGCAGACCATGTACGCCACGAACATTGCCAGCAGCACAATGCCGATGGGGCGGCTGAAGTAGCCGGTGGTGTAGGCCACGCCCGCATACAGGGCCGCTGCCACAAAGAAGAACAGCACCGGCACCCGCAGGCTCTTGGGGTCCACCTTGCCCGGGCGGACCGCAATGGTAATGGCCGCGATCAGGGCCGCGTTGCAGATGACCGAGCCAATGGCGTTGCCATAGGCGATCTCGCCGTGGCCGGTCATGGCCGAGGTGGTGGAGACCATGACCTCAGGCAGAGTGGTGCCGATGGACACCACCGTGGCTCCGATGAGCAGCTCCGGCACCTTGAAGCGGCGGGCAATACCGGTGGCACCGTCCACGAACCAGTCACCGCCCTTGATCAGGCACAGCAGACCCACGATGAATAACAGAACAGGGATCAGCATAATATCTCTCCTTTTTTTGAATGATAGCGGCAGAAACGCAATAAAAAAGACCTTTATCACATCCTGCCCAAAACGGGAAAATGTGATAAAAGTCTCAAGCATCCGGTACTGCATCGGGCATTTCTGCCGGGTCTGTCGCTGCAGCACAGCGCACCGTTTTTTACAAAGGTGCACCCCTTACTCCCTTTTATCCGAATAGGATTATAACCGTTTTTGGGCAAAAGCGCAAGAGGGAAAACAAAATTTATTCTGCCTTGGTCACTTTTTTGGCGTTTGGATAGATGCGCTCCATCCGGGCATTGTCAAAATGCTCATCCAGCAGCACATCCACCGCATTGGCCGGAGCCGCGCCGCTGGTGCGGGCATCGTAGCGGGCCAGCGCCAACGCACTGGTCACAAGGTTCACGGCCATGAACACGGCCAGCAGAGCGGTCATCCAGGGGCGGATCCTGCGCTTGACCGCCTTCATCCCCTTTGCCACCAGTGGGTAGCCATAGCGGATCCAGGTCACGGCCGCAATGCCCCAGAAGAAGCAGTACAGCAGGTTGATGCGCCCGCCCAGATTGAACTTGAAGCCGCTGTAATCCCAGAACACGGTGCCAAACAGCAGCTCTGTCACAGCGCTGCACACATACTCATACGCACCGCCCAGGATCACACCGAACCAGAAGATGCGGCTCTCGCTCTTCTGTTCGCCGCCCCGCAGCAGGATGGCGGCCAGCACCAGCGCCAGCCCCCACACCACGCTGAACGGGCCCCACACCAGGCTGGAACGGCTCATCCAGACCCCGGCGGTGATGCGGCAGAAGATGGTCTCCACCACATCTCCGAGGAAAGCCCCGATGACAAAGAGCCAGAGCAGGTCGGCAAGGGAGAGCTGCTTTTCGGCACTGGTGGTAGGCTCCGGACGAGCCGCAGCAGGGTACGCCCGCTGGATTCGCTTTTCCACGCTGGCGGTAATTTTCTGCCGCAGCCTCTCCGATCCCCTGCCCAGCTCCCGATTCAGCTGCTCAAGCCGTGGGTGGCGGTTCGCATACCGGCTGACCACCACCATGGCAGAGATCTGGTCGAGGACGGCCAGCGCCATGCCGCCCCACACCACAGCGTGGAACAGCAGCGGCGGCAGATGGGCGCAGAGCCGGAACAGCAGGTCGTTGCCCCAGCGGACTGCCGCCATGCCCAGCAGACCCCACAGCAGGGAGTATTGCAGGCAGACATAGCCGTCCAGATTGAACTTTTTATCCGAGTAGTCCCACCAGCGGCGGCGGTGCATCCTCTCGAGCAGCTTGGCCGTCACCCACTCCACCACGGTGGCGTTGGCCGCACAGCCGAGGAAGAGGGCCACCGGCGTCGAGCGCAGGTCGGTAAAGCCCACCGCCATCAGCACAGCCGCCGTGCCGTACACGAAGCAGAACGGGCCGGACGCCACGCCGCGGTTGACGAAAGCGCGGCCCTTGATGGTCGCCACCACCGTCTCGGCTACCCAGCCGAGGAACGAGTAGACCAGATAGATGACGCAGAGGGTATAAAAATTCAGCTCCATTGCGTGTTTCCTTTCCCATATAAACGGTTATAGGACTATTGTATGCAGTTTTGGCCGCGTCCGCAAGAGGGAGACGGGATTTTTACGCAAAAAGGCCGCTGTAAAATAACCTCTCAGTCTCGCTTTCGCTCGACAGCTCCCCTACCGAGGGGAGCCTCTGGCGAAGAGGCGAGGCTTTCCGATATGCCAAAGCCTCTCCTCGGTAGGAGAGGTGGCAGCGCGTCAGCGCTGACGGAGAGGTTTAATACTACTCACTGGGAGGAAATGCTGTGCTCATTCAACTCATCGAGGGCGTCTACCGCCTGTTGTGGGGCGACCTGCTCACCCTGCATCTGGGAAATGTGACCCTCAGTCTTTCGTTTATGGTCATCCTGCTGCTGACGGCGGGGGTGTTCTTCACCCTGCGCACGAGGCTTCTGCCGGTGCGGCTGTTCCGGGATATGCTGGCGGCGGTCTGCGAGAAGAACGACAAGGGCAGCGGCCTCTCGTCCTTCCAGACGCTGGTGGTGTCCACGGCCACCCGGGTGGGCATGGGCAATCTGGTGGGCGTCGTGGCGGCGCTGTCTGTGGGCGGTGCAGGCGCGGTGTTCTGGATGTGGGTGACGGCTCTGCTGGGCGCATCCACCTCCTTTGTGGAGTCTACGCTGGCCCAGAAATACAAGCAGCCCGACCCCCTTTACGGCGGCTGGCGGGGCGGCCCGGCCTACTATCTCCACACCCTCGCGGAGCGCAAACGGGGCAGGAAGCTCCGCCGCTCGGTGGCGGCCTGCCTGTTCGCTGTGTCGGGCCTCATCTGCTGGTGCGGCATCAGTCAGGTGGTCAGCAACTCGGTGAGCGAGGCGTTCCAGAATGCGTTCTCCATCCCGCCGCTGGTCACGACGCTGGTGCTGACGGCGCTTGCGGCGGTCATCGTCCTGCGGAAGGAGGCCACCGTCAAGAGCCTCGACGTCATGGTCCCTATCATGGCGGGCTGCTACTTCGTCATGACCCTCTGGATCATCCTCACCCATCTGCCCCAGCTGCCCGGTGTCTTCGCCCGCATTTTCTCGGAGGCGCTGGGCCTGCGTCAGGCCGTGGGCGGCGGCTTCGGCGCGGTGGTGATGAACGGCATCAAGCGGGGCCTTTTCTCCAACGAGGCCGGTTCCGGTTCGGCCCCCTGCGCCGCTGCTGCCGCCGAGTGCGACGACCCCGTGAAGATGGGCCTCGTGCAGGCGCTGGGCGTCCTCATCGACACCATCGTCATCTGCAGCTGCACGGCCTTCGTGATGCTGCTGGCTCCCGAGAGCGTGACGAGCGGCCTGCAGGGTATGAACCTTCTGCAGGCGGCGATGCAGTACCATCTGGGCAGTTTCGGCGTCGTCTTTATCGCAGTGACGCTGGCACTGTTCAGCTTCTCTACTTTTATCGGCATCCTCTACTACGCCCGCTGCAACGTGGCCTATCTCTTCGGTGACAGCTGGTTCTGGCAGACGGCCTACAAGGTGCTGGCGCTGGTGATGCTGGTCGTCGGCGGTATGCAGGCCTATACCGTGGTGTGGGACCTCGGCGACGTGGGCATCGGCCTGATGACCATATTCAATATGCTGGCCCTCTACCCGCTGTCGGGCGAGGCGCTGACCGCCCTGCGGGAGTACGAAGCCAAAAAGAAACTCAAGTAAACAAAAAGCCATCGGCCCAGACAGCCGATGGCTTTCGTTTTATGCGCGGTGACCCAGCCGCATTTTGAAGTCGTTGTAGCCGAAGCGTACCAGCTCCCGGCAGGTGCCGTCCTCAGCCAGCGCCCAGATGGGCGGCAGGGGCATCCCGTTGAAGGTGTTGTTCTTGCAGGTGGTGTAGATGGCCATGTCGCCGAAGATGAGGCGGCCTCCCTCGGCAAGCGGGGCGTCGAAGCTGTAGTCTCCCACGACATCGCCCGCGAGGCAGGTCGGCCCGCCGAGGCGGATGGTGCAGGGCTTTTCGCCCGGCTCGCCCGCATCCAGCAGGGGAGGGCGGTAGGGCATCTCGATGACGTCCGGGGTGTGGCAGGCCGCAGACATATCGAGGATGGCGAGGCTGGTGTCACCGTTCTGCAGAGTGTCCAGCACTGTGGTGACGAGATAGCCCGCGTTCAGCGCCCACGCCTCGCCCGGCTCCAGGTAGACCTGTACGCCGTACTTCTCCTGCATCCGGGCGATGCAGGCTTCCAGCGTGGCAAGGTCATAGCCCGGGCGGGTGATGTGGTGTCCGCCGCCAAAATTGAGCCATTTCAGCCCCGGCAGCAGGTCGCCGAATTTCTCTTCCACAGCGTCCAGCGTCACGGCCAGAGCGTCGGCGTCCTGCTCACAGAGGGTGTGGAAGTGCAGGCCGTCCAGCAGGGCGGCGAGGCCCGGCTGTTTTGCCAGAGCCGCGTCCCACTGGGCGCGGGTGGTGCCGAGACGGCTGCCCGGGGCGCAGGGGTCATAGATGGCATGGCCTTCCTGCGTGGAACGCTCCGGGTTGATGCGCAGACCGACGCTCTTGCCCGCCGCCTTGGCCGCAGGGCCGAACTTTGCCAGCTGGGCCGGGGAGTTGAACACGATGTGGTCGGCGTAATCCAGAAGCTCGTTGAACTCGTCCACCCGGTAGGCGGCGCAGAAGACGTGGTTCTCCTTCTCGGGCAGCTCTTCCTTGCCCAGACGGCTCTCGTAGAGGCCGCTGGCCTCAGTGCCTGCGAGGCAGGGTGCGAGAAGCGGGTAGAGGTCGAAGTTGGAGAAAGCTTTCTGCGCTAATAAAATCTTGCAGCCCGTCCGCTGCTGGACCCCCAACAGAATTTCGCCGTTGCGGCGCAGCTGGGCTTCGTCCAGCAGATAGCAGGGGGTGGGCAGGGAAGCGAGTGCGCCCTCCGAGAGGTTTGCCAGCCCCGCGAAGGGCGGGCGCGTATCGACCAGCCGCATCATTCCACCAGAGCCGGGCTGTGGCTCTCAGAGCGGGGCAGGCCGTACTTGTCCAGTGCGTCCAGATACGGGTCCGGGTCGAACTCTTCCACGGTGTGGACGCCCTTGGTGGTCCACTTGCCGGTCAGCAGCATCAGTGCGCCGCACATGGCCGGAACGCCGGTGGTGTAGCTGATGGCCTGAGAGCCGACTTCCTTGTAGCACTCCTGATGGTCGCAGACATTGTAAATGTAGTAGGTCTTTTCCTTGCCGTCCTTTTTGCCCGTGAAGATGCAGCCGATATTGGTCTTGCCCTTGGTGCGGGGGCCGAGGCTGGCGGGATCAGGCAGGAGGGCTTTCAGGAACTGGATGGGGACGATCTCCTGCCCGTTGAAGTTGATGGGGGTGGTGGAGAGCATCCCCACGTCCTCGAGGCAGCGCATATGGTCGAGATAGCTCTGGCCGAAGGTCATAAAGAAGCGGATGCGCTTTGCCTCCGGGATGTTCTTTGCCAGAGACTCGATCTCCTCGTGGTGGAGCAGGTACATATCCTTCTGGCCCACCTTGTCGAAGTCGTACTCCCGCTTGATGCTCATGGCCGGGATCTCGACCCAGTGGCCGTTCTCCCAGTAGCTGCCAGGGGCGGAGACTTCGCGGAGGTTGATCTCGGGGTTGAAGTTGGTGGCGAAAGCATAGCCGTGGTCGCCGCCGTTGCAGTCGAGGATGTCGATGGTGTCGATGGTGTCGAACTCGTGCTTCTTGGCGTAGGCGCAGTAAGCCTGAGTCACGCCCGGGTCGAAGCCGCTGCCCAGCAGGGCGGTGAGGCCGGCTTCCTCAAACTTTTTGGCGTAGGCCCACTGCCAGCTGTAGTCGAAGTAGGCGGAGAAGCCTGCCTCCTTGCAGCGCTTCTCATAGATGGCACGCCACGCGGGGTCGTCGGTGTTCTCCGGCTCGTAGTTGGCGGTGTCCATGTAGTTGACGCCGCAGGCGAGGCAGGCGTCCATGATGGTCAGGTCCTGATAGGGCAGGGCGATGTTCATCACGAGGTCGGGCTGATAGCTCTTGATGAGGGCGATGACCTCGTCCACATGGTCGGCATCCACCTGTGCGGTGGTGATGTTGGTGGTGGTCTTGGGGGCAAGCTCTGCGGCCAGCTTGTCGCACTTGGACTTGGTGCGGCTGGCGATGCAGATGTCGGTGAACACTTCGGGGACCTGGCAGCACTTGTGGATGGC
>OGFW01002538.1_pt1 | contig 11027 bp, 10 predicted proteins | sample 1570991 | NCBI WGS metagenome assembly OGFW01 (sample SAMEA2582074, study PRJEB24529) | metagenome | biome: Human gut stool | place: China | collected 2011
CGACCTCTCCATCGTGGGCACCACCCATGACGGCCGGGAGATCCCCGTCTTTATCAACGGAAACTTTGCCATCTGATGCGGCAGACCTAACAAGAAAGAGAGAATTATATGATCACAAACCCGAAATTTGACGAATCCGTTTTTGTCTGTCCCGGTGCCGCCATCGTGGGAGACGTGACCCTGGGAAAGAATGTCAACGTGTGGTACAATGCCGTCCTCCGCGGAGATGACGGTGCCATCAAAGTGGGCGACAACACCAACGTTCAGGACTGCGCAGTGCTGCACGAGGAAACCACGGTCGGTTCCGGCTGCACCATCGGCCACGGGGCCATTGTCCACGGCTGCACCGTGGGCGACAACGTGCTCATCGGCATGGGCGCCACCATTCTCAACGGCGCAAAGATCGGCGATAACTGCATCGTAGGCGCCGGGGCACTGGTCACCGGCAAAATGGACGCTCCCGCCGGCTCCATGATCCTGGGCAGCCCCGCCAAGGTGGTCCGTCCCCTGACGGAGGCCGAGATCGAGAGCAACCGGGAATCCGCCCGGGAATACTGTCATCAGGCAGACCGGTACCGCGAGGACTGATTTGCGCCAAAAATAGGGAAAACGCTGAAAGAAGCCCGGAATTTCACACTTCTTTCGGCGCTTTGCCGCTTGCAACCAAACCGCCGTGCGCATATACTTGCTCCGATATTAAACGATTACTTCTAAAACAAGGAGCAATTTATATGACATTGCAGGTTTCACCTCAGACCCGACGGGTCTTTCACCTCTCGCTGCCCATCTTCGCGGAGCTTCTCTTACAGCTTCTGGTGGGCAATATGGACCAATTCATGATCTCCCACTTCGGCTCCGCCGCCGTGGCCGCCATCGGCAACGGCAATCAGGTGATGAACGTGGTCATCATCGTGCTCACCACCATGAGCACCGCCGCCACCATTCTCCTGACCCAGCACATCGGCGCAGGCCGGGTCGGTGAGGAATGCAGCGAGATCGTCACCGTGGCCGTTACGGTCAGCGCCGTATTCAGCTTTCTGGTGGGCCTGTTTTTGCTTTTAGAGCCGGAATTGGTCTTTCAGCTCCTGCGGACGCCGGAGGACGCCTTTGACGGTGCCTGCCTTTACACCCGCATCGTAGGCGGTACGGTACTGCTTCAGGGGCTGTATATCCAGCTCTGCGCCGTTCTGCGGAGCTACACCCTGCTGAAAGAGGTGGTGGTGCTCTCCGTTTCCATGAACCTTCTGAATGTGGTAGGCAACGCCATTCTGATCAACGGCTTCTTCGGCTTCCCGCAAATGGGCGTGGCTGGCGCCGCCGTATCCACCGTGATCTCCAAAGCTGTGGGCCTGACGCTGGCCTGCATCACCCTGAAACGCAAATGCACCGTCCGTTTTTCCCTGCAATATCTGCACCCCTTCCCCGCAAAGACCTTCCGCGCCCTGCTGGGCATCGCCCTGCCCTCCGGTACGGAGGCCCTGTCCTACAACGTATCCCAGACCTTCATCCTCCGTTTCATCAATCTGATGGGTGCGGCGGTGGTCAGCGCCAAGGTCTATGGCAGTATGCTGGCCAACGTGGCCTATGTGTACTCCATCGCCGTGGGGCAGGCCACCCAGATCATTCTGGGCTACATGATCGGCGGCCGGAAGCTGGACGAGGTCAGCGGCCGTGTCTGGTCCACCATCCGCATCGCGCTGGTGGCCTCCGAGCTGCTGACACTGTTGATCCTCATTTTCTGCGATCCCATTTACAGCATCTTCACCGATGATCCTGTGATCCACGCGCTGGGCCGGCAGATCCTTTATGTGGAGTTCGGTCTTGAGATCGGGCGGTCCATCAATATCGTCATGACCCGCTGCCTCACCACCGCCGGCGACGTCTGGTACCCTGTGGGCGTGGGCATTTTCAGCATGTGGATTGTGGCCGTAGGCGGAAGCTGGCTGCTGGGACACGCGCTGAACTGGGGTCTTGTGGGCATCTGGATCGCCATGGCCTGCGACGAATGTCTCCGGGGCGCGCTGTTTACGATCCGTTTCCGGAGCGGCAAGTGGAAGGAAACCCGACTGGTGTCTGATTCAACGAAAGGAACCTGACTTATGGAATTCAACAAGCAGACCGTAAAGGCCCTGTTGGGCGTTGTCTGCGGCGGCATCGCCTTCGCCGCGGCGCTGCTGCATCTGGATGTGGTAGCGGGCGCCGCCGGGTGGCTGCTGGGCATTCTGTCCCCGCTGCTGCTGGGCTGCGCCATCGCCTTTATCCTCAATGTCCCCATGCGGGCGCTGGAGCACTGCCTGTTTCCCCACGTCAAAAAGGCCAATAAGCTCCGCCGCCCGCTGGCGCTGCTGCTCACCGTTGCGGCAGTATCCGCAGTGCTGGCGCTGGCGGGAATGGTGATCGTCCCCGGCGTGCGGGACGCTGTCACCTCCATCGCGGCGCAGGTACCGGAAGCCTTTGAGCGCTTGCAGGAAAGCGCCGCCCGCCTTCAGGAATACCTGCCCCTTCTGGCAAACCAGATCGAAGGGCTGTCTATCGACTGGGCCGGTCTTTCTCAGAAGGCCGTGGGGCTGGTCCAGAACTGGGGCAAGGGCCTTCTGATCTCCGGTGGTGGACTGGTCAGCGGCATCGTCAGCGGCGTCACTACCTTTTTCATCGGCCTGATCTTTTCTCTGTACATCCTACTGCAAAAGGAAAAGCTGGCCCGGCAGGGCCGTCAGCTTTGCTACGCCTTTCTACCGGAAGCCGCCGCGGATCAGCTTCTGAATATTCTGCGGCTCAGTGAACGGACCTTTTCCAGCTTTCTCTCCGGTCAATGTCTGGAGGCCGTGATCCTGGGCACCATGTTTTTTGTGTCCATGACCCTGCTCCATTTCCCCTATGCGCTGCTGGTGGGCGTTCTGATCGCACTGACCGCCCTGATCCCCATTGTAGGGGCGTTCATCGGCTGCGCCGTGGGTGCGCTTTTGATGCTGGTGAACGATCCCTGGCAGGCGCTGTGGTTCATCGTCCTGTTTCTGGTGCTCCAGCAGATTGAGGGCAACCTCATCTATCCCCATGTGGTGGGCTCTTCCGTGGGACTGCCCTCCATCTGGGTGCTGGCGGCCGTGACGGTGGGCGGCAGTCTCATGGGCATTCTGGGAATGCTGGTGTTTATTCCCCTGTGCAGTGTACTGTACGCCTTGCTGCGGCAGCTTACGGTCCATCGGCTGAAGCAGCGGCGCGTCCCCGCCGAAAAGTGGCGGAAACCGCCGAAGAAGTAGGAAACAGTTTCATATAACCGAAGAAAGCCAAGCCGCGAATGCGGCTTGGCTTTCTTCGGTTTTGCGGAACATAGCCGGATACCGTGCACGAGGGGACACCATCGATTCGTCTGACGATTCAGATTCATCAATTTCCCTCATCTATGATCGCTTTCCACTGGCGATACTCCGGGGTTTCATCCCACTCCAGCGCCCTGTCTATATAGAACTCTGCAAGCTCAAAAGACGCAGGCGGTGTCAATGCGATAAAAAGATAATACGCCATCAAAAACGCGCAGTAGGCAGCGGTTTTCATGCGTCCTTCCCCTTGAAACCTATGCAGCGACGCCTCCAAAACGAAGAACAGGTTGAGCCGGTCTACTTCACTTGCATCCGCGTAAAAGCAATTCAGGTCATCCGGTGTGAGCCCCAATAAGACGTTCTCCTCAAAATACGGATGTCCGAAATCGATCGTTATCTTCACAGAATTCGCCTCCACGGGGCCGTTCCGCCAGCTTTCCCGCTATTTCAACTGGTCCAGCGTGAGAGAAAAGCTGGGCATGAAGGTCTCCAGGAAATACGTCACCTCCGGCAGCTCGTATTCCTCCAGCGCCGCGCGGGTCTGGGCAGCGGCGTCCCGGAACTCGCTGTTCCCGGCCTTCAATTCCTCCACGCATTTGATGTAGGCGGACAGCTTGTCCGCCGCCTTCACCAGTCGCTCCGTCTCCGGGTCCATCACCGTGAGGATGGGGGCGTACACCGGCTGAAATTCCTCCGGCAGCATATGCAGCAGCTTTTCCTCCGCCACCGCTTCCACCGCCTTGTAGGCTTTGCGGATGGCGGGGTTGTCGTACTTGATGGGCGTAGGCATATCGCCGGTCAGGATCTCGCTGGCGTCATGATACAGCGCCGCCACCGCCACCGCTCCGGCGTCCGCATGGCCGCCGAACTTCTCATTGCGGATCACCGCCAGAGCGTGGGCCAGCACCGCCACCTGATGGCTGTGCTCCTGCACGTTTTCCGGGGCTGTGTTCCGCATCAGCGCCCAGCGTTGGATGAAGCGCATCCGGGAGAGATAGGCGAAAAAGTGACTGCCGATCCTCATGTTTCTGCCTCCTGTTCCACGATTTCTCCCAACAGGGCCTCGCCGTCCACATCGGTGATCCGCACGGTCCGCAGGGCATTATGCAATTCCGCACCGTCCACCAAAACTTCCATATAGTTCGGGGCGTGGCCGAAGAATTTCCCGTTTTTCGGCTGCTCAAACAGCACCGGATACGTCTGGCCCACGCAGCCCTCCAAATAGCTCCTGTGCATTTCCTCCGCCACCGCCGCCGCCCGGCGGGCCCGCTCCTCCTTGACAGCCTTGGGTACCTGTTCCATCTTGGCCGCCGGGGTGCCGGGACGGATGGAGTAGGGGAAAATGTGCATCTGGGCAAAGCGGCATTTCCGGATGAAGTCTAAGGTCTGAGCGAACTCCTCCTCCGTTTCCTCCGGGAAGCCAGTGATGAGGTCCGTGGTAACGGCGGGGCGGTCAAACCAGCGGTTCAGCAGCTCCACGGATTCCAGATACCGGGCGGTGTCGTACTTCCGGTTCATCCGCTTCAAGGTGGCATCGCACCCGCTCTGCATAGACAGGTGGAACTGGGGGCACAGGTTCGGCAGAGCCGCTGCCCGGCGGCAGAAGTCCTCCGTCACAGTGCGGGGCTCCAGACTGCCCAGCCGCAGGCGCACCTCCGGCGCCGCGGCGGACAGGGCCTCCAGCAGGTCGATAAGGCTCTGGCCGTTCTTCAGATCGTGGCCCCAGGAGGAGATCTCGATGCCTGTCAGCACGATCTCCCGGTAGCCCTCCGCTGCCAGCTGCCGCGTCTGCTCCACCGCCTGTTCCAGCGAAAGGGAGCGCACCGGTCCCCGGGCGTAGGGGATGATACAGTAGGTGCAGAAGTTCACGCAGCCGTCCTCGATTTTCAGCATGGCGCGGGTGCGGCCCCCCATGCCGCCGGCAGGCAGCACCTCAAACCCCCGCCGCTCAAAGGACTTGTCAATGGCCTCCAGATTTTTCTTTCCGGCGGCAGCCTCCTCAAGCAGGGAAACGAACCCCTCCCGGTCGCCGGTGCCGGCGATGAGATCCGCCCCCAGCTTCCGCACATCCTCCGGATGGGTCTGGGGATAGCAGCCGCACACTGCCTCCACCGCCGCCGAATGCTCCTTTTGTACCCGGTGGATTACCTGCCGGGACTTCTGGTCGCTGACGGCGGTGACAGAGCAGGTATTCACCACATAGGCGTCGGCCTCGTTGGAAAATTCCACCACCTGATGTCCTTTTGCCCGGAGGGTCTGCTCCATAGCCTGCGTCTCATATTGATTCACCTTGCAGCCAAGGGTGTAAATGGCAACTTTCATAGGTTCTCCTTGCGTTTTCAGAATCGTTCTTATATAATGAATAATTACGCTATTGAAAGAGATTTCCGGGGGGATTCCCGTGATTTCCCTCCCATTATACGTTTATTTTCGGAATAGGGCAAGAGGAGGATTTTTTATGATCTATCTGGACCACGCCGCCACCACGCCGGTCCCCAAGGCTGTGGCGGACGCCATGTACACCGTGCTGACAGAACAGTACGCCAACCCCAACGCACAATATCCCTTCGGACAGGAAATGCGCCGCAGCGTGGAGGATTGGCGGGCTATGATTGCCAAAGCCGTAGGCTGCGAAGCAAACCAGCTTTTCTTTACCTCCTGCGGCACTGAGGGTGACAACTGGGCCATCCGGGCCGCCTGCTGGCAGAACCGCCATGTGGGCCGCCACATCGTCACCACCGCCGTGGAGCACCACGCCGTCCTCAACTGCTGCCAGCAGCTGGAGCAGGAGGGCTGGGAGGTCACGACCATCCTGCCGGATCAAAACGGCGACATTTCCGCCGAATCCGTTCTGGCGGCGGTGCGGCCGGACACGGCGCTGGTGTCCGTGATGATGGTGAACAACGAGCTGGGCAGCATCTATCCCATTGCAGACATCGCCAAGGGTTTGAAGGCTGTCAACGAAAAAACCCTGCTCCACACCGACGCGGTCCAAGGCTTTTTGAAAGTCCCCTTCTCTGCCAAAGCTCTGGGAGCGGACTTCATCGCCATCTCCGGTCACAAGGTCGGCGCCCCCAAGGGCATCGGCGCTCTTTATATCGGCCCCCGGGTTCGGAATCCCCGGCCCCTGCTGCCCGGCGGCGGTCAGGAAATGGGCCTCCGCTCCGGCACGGAGGCCACTGCCCAGATTGCAGGCTTCGCCAAGGCGGTGGAGCTGCGCTGCGATCATCTGGAGGACAAACTCCGGCACATGGCAGAGGTGAAGGCCTACGCCGTGGAAAAGCTCTCCGCTATTCCGGACCTCCAGATCATCGGTAGCGGCAAGGCCCCCCATGTCCTGTCCGTTTCCATGGCGGGCTGGCCCAGCCAGAATGTGGTAAACGATCTTGGCAGTCAGGGGATCTGCGTCTCCGCAGGCTCCGCCTGTCATCACGGAAAGTCCAGTCAGGTCGTGTCGGCTCTGGGCCTGCCTAAGCGGGTGGCTGCCGGTGTCATCCGGCTGAGCTTCGGCCCCGAGACCACCTTCGCCGAGATCGACGCCTGTGCGGAAGCCCTCCGGAATCATCACGATCACCGGATGCCCATGCTATAAAGCTATAAAATATCAAGGGGGAGCAGACTCCCCCTTGAGAATTCCCCACACGGTTCACTGCTATGCAGAAGGTGAATTGCCGCAAAGCTGCAAGAGACGCCCCTCTGGAGAGCTCGCTATGCTCGCACACTTGTGAACCGCAAAGTATGTTTTGTCAGGTACACGCCCTGACAAAACATGGATTCCATTTATTATTCTGAATAAGGAATTTCATTTTATGAATTTCAGCTATCTTCGCCGGGAGCCCGGCTTCTACCGCCGGGTCTTTACACTGGCTCTGCCAGTGGTCCTTCAGAACCTCATCACCACCTCTCTTGGCTTCATGGACACCTTCATGGTGGGTCTGGTCGGTCAGGAGCAGATGTCCGCCGTCACCGTGGCCAATGTACCCATCTATATCATCCAGCTCATCGTTTTCGGTCTGCAAAGCGGCTCCCGCGTGCTCATCAGCCAGTTCTGGGGTCGGGGAGATCGGGAATCCATCAACCGGGTCATGGGTATCGGCTTCTTTGTGGCAGGAGGCATTTCCACCCTCTGCGCTCTGACCATGGGGCTGTTCCCCCGACAGGTGCTGATGCTCATTACCGACAATGCCCGTCTGGTGGAGTTGGGCACCTCCTACATCCGCATCGTGGGCTTCTCCTATATTCTCAACTCCCTCTCTTCCATTTACATCGGCATGCAGCAAAGTATTGAGAATCCTCGCTTCGGCATGACGGTATTCGCCATTTCCACCGTCTGCAACACCGTAGGCAACTACATTCTGATCTTCGGCAAGCTGGGTCTGCCCGCACTGGGGATCACCGGCGCCGCCATCGCCACCTTCTCCTCCCGTGTGGTGGAATTTGTCATTTCCCTTGTCTACGCCCTGCACTGCAAGCAGATGCCTCTGTTGCCCGCCTGTATTCTCCGGCCCGGCAAGGCCACCTTCCGCAGCTTTGTGAAATTCTCCACGCCGGTGCTGCTGAACGAGACTCTCTGGGGTACCGGCACCTCACTCTACACCGTCATCATGGGCCACATGGCGGGCAGCACAGACCTGATCTCCGCCTATACCGTGGCAGGCAACATCGACAAGATGGTGACGGTAGCCATCTTCGGCGTGGCAGCGGCGGCCGCCGTGATCGTCGGCAAGGAGGTTGGTATGGGCGGCAAAAACGCCTATCCCATTGGTCAGGCCCTGACCTTTGTGGCCTTTTGCACCGGCTTTGGTGTCGCAATAGCGGAGCAGTTGCTGTTCTGGCTCGTGCTGAAGCCCCACGTGCTGCCTCTGTTCTCCATGACCGCCGCCTCAGCGTCTCTCTGCGTGACCATGATGATCTGCTACTCCATCTCTGCCCCGCTCCACGCCTTTGCCACCACCGGCATCGTGGGCGTTCTCCGGGGAGGCGGCGATGTGCGGATTGCCATGCTGATCGACGTTCTCCCCCTGTGGTGCTTCACCCTGCCGCTGCTGGTGCTGCTGGGGCTGGTACTCCACGCTCCCATCGCCATCTTCTGCTTCATCATGGCCACGGAATCCGCTTTGAAGGTTCCCTTCGGCCTGCACCGGATCCGCAGCGGCAAGTGGATCCATGACGTGACCCAAGATCTGAACGCATAGGAGGGATCGTATGAAATCTCTGTTCCGCTGTCCTGTCTGCGGCGGTCCGCTGGACCGGGAGGAACGGGTCTACCGCTGCGCTGACCGACACAGCTACGACATCGCCAAGGAGGGCTACACCTATCTGCTGCCCCCCAATCAGAAGCACTCCGCCGATCCCGGCGATGACAAGGCTATGTCGGCAGCTCGCCGGGATTTCCTATCCAAAGAGTATTATATGCCGCTCTTAAATACGCTTTGTAGCCAGATTTTGCCGCTTGTGGGCGAGCATCCGGTGATTTTGGATGCCGGCTGCGGAGAGGGGTACTACACTGCCGGCATCCGGGCAGCCCTGACCGCCGCCGGGAAAACGCCCGCTATAGCCGGTATCGACATCTCCAAATCCATCCTCCGGCTGGCCGCCAAACGGGAAAAGCAGGTGGAGTTCGCGGTGGCCTCCTGCTATCATCTTCCCTTTGCGAATGAAACAGCAGACCTGCTGCTGGACTGCTTCTCCCCCTTGGCCATTGACGAATTCCGCCGGGTCCTGAAGCCCGGAGGCCATTTTCTCTATGTGGTACCCGGCGCCGACCATCTGTGGGAGCTGAAGCGGGTCCTCTACGATGCGCCCTACCCCAACGAGGAAAAAGAGACTCCCTACGAGGGCTTCACCTATGAGGCCATCGTTCCGGTGGACTTCACCCTCCATCTGGCAAATCAGGCGGATATCCAATCCCTCTTCCGTATGACGCCCTACTGCTGGAAAACCCCCAAGGCGGGCGTAGAGCGGATGGAAGCGTTGGAAAATCTGGACTGTCAGGCATCCTTCCGCATCCACATCTTCAAAAAGCTGTAAAAAATACGGGTCGGTTTTCAAAACCGGCCCGTATTATTGTTCATTTGTCAGACGGTCTGACCGGCCAACCGCAGCCCCCGGCCAAAATTCTGAAACGCCTGAGTGATCAAGCCCTGACCAACGGTGTTGGGATGGGTGCCGTCAGCGCAGAGGGTCTGCTCCAGATGGCCGTAGTCCAAAAAGGCTCCACGGACATCCACCAGCGGCACATTTTCCTCCCGGGCCAAACGCTCCACCGCACGGGAATACCGCTCCTGCCAGACGTAGATGTTGCCCACGTCTCCCAGCCAGCGCATCACAGCCTCTTTGTCCAGATCTCCGCACCACCAGTTGAAAAAGCGCTCGCTGTCCAGCGGCGGCAGGTTGGTAAGGATGGGCCGGATACCGTGGCTCCGTACCCGCCGGATCATCTCCCGGTACAGCTCCACAAACTCTGGCAGCGGCACGTTGGGCTGATGGTCCCCCGTGGGGTCCTCCGCGATCTCCTTCCAACGGAAGTCGCAGTCATTGCCGCCGAAGTCCATCACCATCATGTCGCAGGGCAGCTTCCGGGCCAGCATCCGGTCCAGCAAGCGGCTGCCCTTGCGGACCGTGGCTCCAAAGTGCGCGTCATTATGAATGGAAAGCTGAAATTCCGATTCCAGTGCCTCCACATTGATCTCATTACGAGTACGGTAGCGCCGGTCACCCAGATCAACCTGGATCCCCTTCAAGATGGAATCCCCTAACAGGGTCACCTGTCTGTTCTGTACCATACGGTCACCTCATTGCCGTGTAATATAGTTTTCAAAACTATATTACATAGTATTCATCGTTTTGTCAAGAGCTATTCTTCAAAACGAAGGAACCATGACCCCGGCAGTCTGCTTGGTCAGCTCAAACGCCGCTCCTTGCAGGTGGTGGACCGCCTCCGAGGACCACTGCTCCAAAAACGGCTCCACGCTGTCCACCTCCGTCAGGCCGTAGGGTGCGTGGTGGTAGTGCATGGGCACCACGCAGCGAGGATGCAGCGCATCGCACACTGCCTTTGCTCCGGCGGCATCCACTGTGTAAACGCCCCCTACTGGCACCAGCACGGCGTCCACCGGGCCGATGGCCGCTGCCTGCTCCACCGTCAGCTGGTGCCCCAGATCGCCCAGATGGGCCACAGACAGGCCGCCGGCTGTAAAAATCCGGACCGTGTTGGTCCCCCGCAGCGCGCCGCCCCGGTCATCATGAAAGGTCTCTACCTCCCGGACCGTAAACGGGCTTTCCCGCTCTGGCAGCAGCTCCACACAGTCTGTGGCGTGATGGTCAAAATGGCCGTGGCTGCAAAAAACGGCGTGAGCCTGTATGTGCAAAGGCGGATACCCCGCCACGCCGGTATACGGGTCCAGTACAATGCGATAGCCGTCCTCCTCCAAAAGAAAACAGGCGTGTCCCAGCCAGGTCAGCTTCATAACGATCCCTCCTAAAATATCAGAAAAGGCAGCGGTCTCCCGCTGCCTCAGCGTGTCGAAAAAGTCTTTTCTCCCCGCATGGTGCAGGAATACACCGTCGGCCCAGCCGGTTTCCGTGTGCTTTGCCCCCGAAAACCGGGGGCCTTCCTCGAAACAGGCTCGCTTTATCCGCCGCTGGCGGCGCTTCGCCCGTTTCCCCTTCTTGGGTTTCCCGCGCATACCCTTTACCCGCAAGGGG
>OGFW01002541.1_pt1 | contig 11014 bp, 9 predicted proteins | sample 1570991 | NCBI WGS metagenome assembly OGFW01 (sample SAMEA2582074, study PRJEB24529) | metagenome | biome: Human gut stool | place: China | collected 2011
GGGCTGTGCCGCAGCAGGCTGTGCGGGAGCTGCCGAAGCGGCGCTGCTGTCCGCAGGGGGCTGCGTTCCGCCGCAGGCAGCCATGGAAAGGCACAGGGCAGCTGTCAGGGACAGGCTTAACGCAGAATGGATGATATTTCTCTTTTTCATAAACCGTTCTCCTTGTTGTATTCGTTGCGGTCAGACCGGAGCGGCGCTTTCTTGTCCAGCCAGCTGCAAAAGCCCTGCCGTAAAGCGTCTTCGGTCACCGGCTCGAGCAGAAAGTAGTCTGCGCGCAGCCGGAAGGCGTGGAGCGAAAAATTCAGGTCACTGCACCAGATGATGCGCGTTTGGGGGCAAAGTGTGCGCAGATGCTCTACCGCGTTCAAGCCATCGACACCCGGCAGGGCAATCAAGGCATTGGTCAGCGGCTCGTTGTGTGCGGCTTCAAAAAAGCTTTCCTGATCGCGGTAACAATCCATTTGGGGAAACAAACAATGCTCGGCGCAGAACCGTAGGAGCTGCTCTGCTAAAAAGGCTTCCTGCGCCATGCTGTTTGTCAGCACGGCGATTCGATGCACAACGCCCCTCCTTTCCTTCTGCCGTCGTTGGTTTTTTTCTGTCTTCAGTATACGGGCAGGCGCAGCCTTTTCAAGGCATTTGGCACGAAAGCCCGGTTTCCGGCACGAAATCCCGGTTTCTGCTGCGACAGAACCGGGCAACTGTGCTATAATCAGGATGAAAGATTTTATAAAGGAGGTTGGAAGCTGTTTGTAAGCAGCTTTCCGGTATAGCATGAGAATTGCAATTGTCGATGACCTCGATGCGGAGCGCGCGCAACTGAAAGAGCGCCTGGTGCGGCAGCTGCGCGCGCGCGGCACAGAGGCGGAGCTTCTGGAATTTGACAGCGGAGAGGCTTTTCTGGCGGCAGAAAACGAGCAGCGTTTTTCCGCCGCATTTCTGGACATTTACATGGAAGGCTTAAGCGGCATGGAGGCGGCAAAGGAGCTGCGAAAAACCGATGCAGACTGCCTTCTGGTTTTTACCACGACCTCGACAGACCATGCGCTCGAGGGCTTTCAGGTGCGGGCGCTTCATTATCTGGTCAAGCCCTTTTCCGAAGCCGAGCTTTCTGCCCTGCTGGATGAAATGCTCGCAAAGCTTCCGCGCCCGGAGCCGGTTCTGGTGGTAAAAGTCGACGGCAGCGACATCCGTTTGTGCTATCGGGATATTATATCCGCCGAGCACTTCGCCCACATGATCAACATCCGCACCACTGCCGGCAAAACGCTTGCTACGCGCCAGAGCTTCAAAGCGTTCACCGAGCCGCTCAAAAAAGATCCGCGCTTTTTTGTCTGCGGACGTGGCGCGATCATCAATATGGAGAATGCTGCCGATTTTCAGGCTGCCGCCTTCTGTATGACGGACGGCAGCCGCGTCTATGTCAGTCAGGAGCTTTTGAAAGCTGCCCGGCAGGCCTTTATGGAATTTCTGCTGCAAAGGGGGCGTGCGGATTGAAGGATGTTCTGCGCCCGATCCTGGAGCTTACCGTTGTGTTTCCCGGCCTGCTGCTCGCGTATTTTCCGGTGCGCTCCTATCTGAAGCAGTCTTCCGCAAAGCTTGCGGTATGGGAGGTGCCGCTGCTGTTCGGGCTTTGCCTTGGCGGCGGGCTGTTTTGCTATCATTTCGGTCTCTCGACCGCGTTCCCCTTGCTGCTCATAACGATTGTGACAATTTTCCTGTATCTCAAAACGCTGCGGCTCTCTCTCTGGAAATCCGGGACCATCGCGCTGGCGGTCTGCGCGGTATTTGCGTGCCTGAACAGCTTGTCCCGCGCCGTTGGTACGGTAATCACGATCCGGCTGCAGCTGCCGTCGGACAAGCCGTGGTTCTGTTTTGCTGCCTGCATCTTTTATAATGCGGTCTGCTGGCTGACCGCTGCCGCCGCCTATTATCCCGCCACCCATGCAGTGCGCGCGATGGTGGAGGATGACAATTTTGCGCAGACGTGGTATGTGTTCTGGGTACTGCCGCTGGTGTTCATCCTGCTGAACCTTTTTATAACCCCGCGCTACCAGATAACGCTCCGGACAGGGCGGGTCTTGCAGGTCTACATCGTTATGAGCATCGCGCTTTTGTTTCTGATGTTCATGTTCAATGCGATCTTTCTGCTGATGGCAAACAGCCTTAACCGGAATGCGAGATTGCAGCAGGAAAACCAGTTTCTTTCCATGCAGCAGCAGCGCTATGAAAGCCTGAAAGCCGCTATTGAAGAAGTCCGGCAGGCGCGGCACGATATGCGCCACCAGCTGAATCAGATCTCTGCGCTGGCCGAAGCAGGCGATCTGGATGGCCTGAAAGCTTACCTTGCAAAAACCGTCTCCCGGATCCCGAATCTGGATATGAGTTTCTGCGAGAACCGTGCGGCAGACAGCGTCGTTGGCTATTACTGCACCCTTGCAAAGCGCGAGGGTATCCCCTTCCGTGCCAAGCTCGACTTGCCGCAGGCGCTTCCTGTGGACGAGATCGATACGTGTCTGGTGCTGTCCAATCTTCTGGAGAATGCATTCGAAGCCAGCCTGCGCACCGCACCTGCCCGGCGGCAGATCAGGATCACCGCGTATGTCCATGCCGAGCAGCTGCTTCTGGTCGAGGTGGAAAACGCATTTGACGGTGAAGTCAACGAAAAAAGCGGAGTTTTCCGCTCGTCCAAGCGAAAAGAAAACGGGATCGGCATCCAGTCTGTCCAGCATATTGCAGAAAAGACCGGCGGCGCAAGTACGTTCACCTATCAGGATGGCGTTTTCTCCGCCAAGGTCATGCTCTGCGGGTAATGGCGTCCCATCGTGCAAGGGCAGGCATCCCGTCTGACGCAAAACGCTTCGCCATTAAAAAACCGCGAGGATGCGTTCATAAAAGCGTTTCCTCGCGGTTTGATCTTTTATAGGTTTATTTTATAGCATTGTGCATTTTTACGCACAGGCATAAGTCTTAAACAGCGTAACCCTTGTTCTTGATGACCTCCACGACCTGAGAGACGTACTTCTGGCAGGTGTCGTGGTCGGGGGCTTCCACCATCACGCGCACAAGCGGCTCAGTGCCGGACTCACGGACGAGAATACGGCCGGTATCGCCCAGTGCTTCTGCAACGGCCTTGACGGCCTCCTGCACCGCCGGGTCGTTCTGTGCGGCTTTCTTGTCAGTCACACGGACATTCTCCAGAACCTGCGGGTAAATCTTCAGGGGCTCAGCCAGCTTGCTCATAGGCAGCTTCTTGGCCAGCATAACTTCCATCATCTTGAGACTGGTCAGGATGCCGTCACCGGTGCTGGCGTACTTAGAGAAGATGATATGACCGCTCTGCTCGCCGCCGATACGGCAGCCGTTCTTAGCCATGTACTCGTAGACGTACTTGTCGCCCACAGCAGTCTTGGCGTAGCCAATGCCCTGCTCATCAAAAGCCTTGTACAAGCCGAAGTTGGACATAACAGTCGTGACTACGGTGTTGTTCATCAGCTCACCGTGCTCCTTCATGTAGCAGCCGTAGATGTACAGAATGTGGTCGCCGGTGATGACATTGCCTTTCTCGTCCACGCACAGGCAGCGGTCAGCATCGCCGTCGAAGGCAAAGCCGACATCCAGACCGTTCTCCACCACAAACTTCTGCAGACCCTCAATATGGGTAGAGCCAGCATTGTTGTTGATATTCAGGCCGTTGGGCTTGTTGTTGATAACATAGGTATCTGCACCCAGAGCATCGAAAACGCTCTTAGCAATATTCCAGCTTGCACCGTTGGCGCAGTCCAGACCGACCTTGACGCCCTTGAAGGAGTAGATACCCAGAGAAATCAGATAACCCATATAACGGTTGCGGCCTGCCACATAGTCCACCGTGCAGCCGATGTGCTCGCGATGGGCAAAGGGCAACTCCGGCCAGTCCTTATCAAACACATGAAGCTTGCCGTCGATGTAGTCCTCCACCAGCAGCAGAGTCTCTTCGGGCATTTTCTCGCCGTAGCAGTCGATCAGTTTGATACCGTTATCGTAGTAGGGGTTGTGGCTGGCAGAAATCATGATGCCGCAATCGAAATCGTCCACGCGGGCAATGTAAGCCACAGACGGCGTAGTAGTGACGTGCAGCAGGTAGGCGTCTGCGCCGGAAGCGGTCAGGCCAGCGACAAGACTATATTCAAACATATAGGAGCTGCGGCGGGTGTCCTTGCCGATAACGATACGGGCAGGCTCGCTGTTGCCGTTGCGCTTGCGGAGCATATTATAATACCAGCCAAGGAAGCGGCCAACCTTGTAGGCGTGGTCGGCAGTCAGATCAATACCAGCTTCACCACGGAAGCCATCAGTTCCAAAGTACTTTCCCATTTCTTGATTACCTCGTTCCCAAAAGTGAACTTTTAATAGTGTATATGCTTTTCCCCGTCGCACGATGCTACCTACAAAAAAGCATTGTCATCCGCATAGTGCATCGAATCAGGGGCACTGTGAATCTAGTATAGCACAATTCTTGAAGCAAATCACCCTTTCTGCAGATTTTCTCCCTGCAGACACACAAAAACACCCTTCCTCTCACGGAAACCCGCAAAAGGAAGGGTGTTAAACGCATTATCCTGTTGTCATACCGATCACAGCATATTCACACCAGCAAAGCCGGTATCAGCCGTTATTCAGCACGGCACCTCAAGCACTTTTGAGCGTAGAGCTGTGATTAGCAGTTCTCAGCGAAGTACTTGATGGTACGGACCATCTGAGAGGTGTAGGAGTTCTCGTTGTCGTACCAAGACACGACCTGAACCTGATAGGTGTCGTCGTAGCTACGCTAAATTTTCATGATTTTTTTGTGATCGTTCATAATTTCGAAACAACAGTTACAGTACCACAGCATACCGTTGTCGTACCAAAACCGGCTTGTTTGTACCAAAATTATACCACGTTTGGGCGTTATTTTCAAGTTTTTTCGTGATTTTTTGTTTTAGCATTATTATATTCACTCTATTTCTTTCTATGCACATATATTTTCATGTGACTTAGTGTGCCACTCCTCGGAGCGTCCGGGACCCGGGGCTGCCGCTCTGCCCAGATGCGCTCCTCAGGGTGGGTGTGATGAGGGGTGGATAATGGGTTGATGGGTGTATTGATGGACGGAATTGCGTGATGGGTTACCTCTGTTTTTTGAAGAATAAATTTTGAAGCGATTGAAGGTATTTTAATCTGTAGGCGAACTTGATTACTTCTTATCTGTGATGTTCATTGCTGTTTATTTGCTCAGTAACTACTTTGCCTGTGCTCTCCTCTGCTGTTCTTTTGCTGAAATTTCACCGGATGTAATTTTGGACTATGGAATAAAAAACAGGTATATTATTGTTCGATATAAAACAATTATCCTATTATAAAACCGCATGGATGAGATTTTGCAACCACACCCATACGGTTTGAGGGTTAAAAATATCATTTCAGCTTTTCGAGAATCTCATCTGCCGTCATACCGGATGCCAGCAGCTTTTTCAGAACGGACTCTGCTTCTGTCTTTTTTGCTTCTTCTGCAGCTTTGGCATCTGCCTTTGCTTTCTTTTCTTCCAGAGTGGCCACTTCTTTTTCGGCCTTCCTCAAAGCAGCCTTTTTTGCTTTCAGATCAGCCTTCAAAGTGTCAATGTTGGCGGTGATGGAGACAATCTCCGTATTCAGAGACGCAATAGTCTCCTGCTTCTCCGCGATCCGGGTTGCGTAGTCATTGATTGCCTTCGGTTTGTTCTTGCTGCCTTTCGTTCTGGGCATGGTGATAACCTCCAATATCTATGACAAAGCTAAAAATTACAAAAATAAGTGGACATAGAGGATTCGAACCTCTATCCTCCCCTTCATAAACGTACAACTTGCATTAAGTTATGCGCTTATGAAGGGGGATGCTCTACCATTAAGCCAATGTCCATATGGAATTATACCACAAAATGCGATATAGATTCAATAAGCCTAGAGTCATTTACATTAATCGGATACATCTGGGAAAGAAAATTTAATATTCTTGCCTTCTTTTTTTCCTCTGAATCATTAGAAAGAATAAAGCTATTAATCTTCGTTCTATAATTTTCTAGAACCACATCCCAATCATACTTACTATCCTTGTATATTCTGTCACAAATCGTTCTTGCTGCTCTTGAAAATAACACTTGATCATCAAAATTAAGATTTGTAAAATCGTTGGGTGCATTTAAATGTCCCCTGATATTGGATATTGCTAAATCGTCAGTTAAATTATTCAACTCAGTTTTCGCTTGCCTTAACTCGACTCTGCCTGTACCACAATGTACAATTTCATTCCTTACCAACCTGTAATAGTTACAAATAAAGTAAAGTTGCTTTACATCGTGTGGGATTCGATTACCGTAGCAAATATTTAGAATCCACTTCAACCGGTTATCATCATCTTCTGCGCTGTAATTTTGACCACGAGCCGGACTCCCTGGAAGGAGACGGTATTGTACGAGAAAGTGTTCCACACACGAGTGAACCCCAATGATATATCCATTAGCAATTCGCTTAAGATAATCTTCCGGCAAAGTCGCGATCGATAGTCCCACCATTCCTGCTCGTTCCTGCAAGTTATCATTTCCATGATCCACCTGAAAAGTCCTTGCTGCCAGCTCTATATATTGGTTTGTGACATTCGCATATCCAAGTTCATTTTTCAATTCTGTAAGGATGTTCATAATAACAACTCCCTAAGTTTTTTCTCACATCTTCGCCGACCATAAGATCGTTGCCTGCTGCTCACCACGGAGAGGTGTGTGATTATCTGAGCAGCTACCGTGTGGATTTCCACACGGCCTTATTTTGTCGAATACAGGCACGAGTTCGACAGTATTCGACTTTTTGGTCATATTTTGTTCATTTTGCGTTTACAGTTTAGTACCGGGGGTCTGGCACGTAATCTTAGTCTGGCACCAATGTGGTCTTATTCTAAAAACATAGATTGCTCTTTCTTCATCGCGGAATATGTTTTTCAATAAATTCAGAAACAATCATTTTGTATTTTTCAGGATCTGTTCTATAGCATCCAGTATGCCCTGCCTCAGAAACTATGTACAACTCTCTTTCACTTTTGCAACTATTGTAAATTTTATGCCGTAATTGTAATTTTTCTATTCTCCTCAATCAAAACATAACTCCAGAGTAGTCAACCTTTGGGTACTTTGAAAAATCAAACAAATACTCCGGCAACATTTGCTCTATGTATTCGATTTCTTCCTTACACTGCGGATAACGATCAATAAGCCTCGTGTTGTTAATCGAAATTTCTGGGTTAAAATATTTTTTAGGCTCCGCATGATTTTTACACCCCAAAAAATTTTCAATTCTTTTTACTGTTTCATCATAGTTGTAAATTGCATCCTCAAACCGAATAAACAGTATCCGATCAGTATCTTTTCGTTCCTGATTTTCCCTGATGCGCTTATAATATTCCACAAACACCTTGACATCCTGGCGAGGCATAAAGCGTGCTTCGCCTTTGGCATCTCGTGCATATTTTGATACAAGCCATAAATCTCTAGGATCACGATCCACAACGATTGCCTTTGGGTCTCTAAAAAAAGAAAAACAATTTTGGGGAGCATTTCCTTCAAAAACCTGATCAAAAACCACCGTCTGTTCAGGATCAGCGCCAGATGCTCGAATCAGCTCATCTGTATAGCATTTGGCCTTTTCATAGAATCCCTCTGGATTAATGGAAAGATACATTTTACGCGCAGGCCAATGGTCAAACGGATGCCCTATTAGCTTTTCATAATTAGGGAACACAAGCTTCTTATACAACAAGATAATAAAATTCAAAAGTGGATGCCCGGTATTGTAATCGATATTGTCAATTCCGTACCAGCTTCCCTGAATCAAGCTATCCACAAATTTATTTGCCGCTTTTATGTACATCTGCGGCGGAATTGTTTTCTTAACAACTGGCGTTTTGTAATATGTAATTGATTTTTTAAATCTTACAATCGCAGCATCCCCAGAAATATGCCTTGAATATTGTTTTACTAAATGGTATTCCAGATCTTGTAATCCATCCACCTTGAAGGCTTCCTGAATTTCAGCCTTGTCACAAACCATCAGTTCAGGATATTCTTTCAACAGTCCAACTACTGCACTTGATCCTGTTGCGCCATACCCGCATACACCAACAAACATTAATTATCCCTCCTCTATCTCATTATCGTTTTTCTTTTTTGCAATCGAGATAAACTCATGGATTTTTGTTGTTTTCTCCTGCTTTCCGCCATTTCCTCATAACTTCTGAAAAAGTTGTGCCAATTTTGTGTCACAGGGGTCAAAAGTTCAGCATTTTATACAAATATCTTGCATTTATAGTTCATGTAGCTGTTAAGCTTGACCAATTTCAGCGCCCTATATAGTGTGCAAAACAGGTTCTTTTCGACGTTGCTACGTCAATACGGTTTGTTGAGTAGACATTTCTGCACTCTACATACTTAAAAGAAGTAGCCTTTTCAGCATTTCGTATGCTTTTTATTGACCTTTTACAACAATCCTACTTCAGCAAACTGCGTTGGCCGCACATTCGTAGAAGCCTCAATGGTAATAACTGATACTAAGAGAATTTCGTTCTTATGCGGTTGTCAAGTAAGGAACAAAAATTTTGCAAAAAAAAATAAGCCTTTCCGAGCCGAAACCGATATGGTTTCAAACTCAGAAAGGCTTATTTCGTTATTATGTCCAATTTCTCGTTTTATTTTTGTGCAAAGAGCCATCCCGAAACATTACACACTGAATCGGCGGTTTTGCCTCCAGCGCGAAACCACCTGTTCATTTTTACATTACTTTTATCGGAAAGACCACTGCATTAAGATCAGACAAGTACTTACCCTCTACTCTGTGAAATTCATCAGGAGAAAAATCATTTGCTGCAACCAGTCGATTGATGAACTGTTGGCTGCAAATCCGCATATTGCACCTGTTATCCATCAGAAGATTTTCCGGCACCTTAAACGACATCGGATGAGATGCCTCACAACACGCTACTGCAACAGATTGTTTATCCTTTCCCTGCAGCACACAAACATAGCTTGGACTCCCCAAAATGCGAATCACATCTTTGCTGATCGTCAACTGGCTCTGTTTTGCAGAGATTGTTAATCCAAGGCGCATCACTCTCTCACTGCTCATGTAGTCGCACCTCTCTTCTCATACAGATATTGATTTTGACCTTCTTCCGTATTTATCGTTTGTGTTGATGATTGGCCTGATGGATTGATTTCGCAATCTATCCGTTCTGTTCCAGTCGCTGCAGAAGAGGCTGGCTGCACGACCTCACCATTCGTCTTTTCCTCTACTTCTTCATTTTTTGCTTCAGTAATCGCCGCCTGTGCTTGCTCATCACCCTGATAGCTGACGATATTTTCAAACATACTCATCTGGTGCGTTGCTACATAGTCATTGTAAGAGCGTCCAATTCTGCCCTTATAAATATCCGGGAAGAATTTGACCTGCTTTTTCTTCACTTCTCCCGTCATTGGGTCTGTAAACTCCTGCGGTTGCGGAGTAAACATGATGGCTTCCTCCAAATCAAAAAGCATTACCAGTCCCTGATCCGAATTAGCTACACGGCCCAGCACCTTGTAGCGGCATTCTCTGTTCCAATTCATCATACGGAACATCTTTTCCAGAAACTCCAAGGAGAAAATCGACTTGTTCACCCATACTCCATTCTTTTGCCGCGCCCACTCCACGGATGCACTATCTTCTTCAGGGCACATGATCAAGGCCATACGCTTCTTTGCTGTATTGACAATGGGCAAGATGTACTTTATGCCCTCGAACAGCCGGATGCAGGCCATATTAAAGGTCATTTCGCCGTATTTGATGCTGACAGCAGGCTTTTTAACCATAGAGAACTGCGTCCGAGGTGGCAACTCGTACCCATCGAACTTTTCAAATTCCAGTTCTTCGCTCTTTTCCTTACGAATCTGTGCCAGTTCACGAATCAGTTCAACCTCGCGCAAAGACAACTCCTGCCGTTTATCTACTTCAGCCATTTTCTGATACCTCCATCACATTGACATCAATAGTTCGTCCAGTTCACGCTGAACCTCATTTCTGCTCGGAATTGCACCAATCATAGGATTTTCTACGACTTGGCCGGATTCCATCACATCATGGGCCGTAATGTTCTGAACCCACCTGCTCCGATACAGCCGACATTTCAGATTCATCGAACGATTCTCAGCCTGTTTATACTGATTTTTTCCAATCAAAATCCGGGACTCATCCAATTCAAAAATCAGGAATTTCGCATTTTCCTGCCCACGACAGATACCACGGCACTGATAACGGTAATTCATTTTCCAGTTCAACATTTGAAAGATCATTCTGGAAAATGCTCCGGCTGAAAACACGTTATAAACGTCATTGCCGTCTCGCCAGTGCATCGCCGTTGAAGAATCGCAATTGCTCTTTCGTAGGATCACGACCTGCAGAATCGGATGATAGAGCAATTCCACATCTTCGCAGTCGTCCAATCGGGTATGACACGCTTTGCTAAAGCGGATTCCATTTTTAGAAATTGTCACAATCGGGCTGCTTTGATTGATAAAACATGTACCAGATACTGTCAAATAGTCAGATGACAATGCCGTATCCAGCCTCTTTCCAGACCGCATTTCTGCCATATTGTTCACTTCGACCACCTCTTCCGGCAGATAGGCACTCAAACAAAGGCTGCGGATGCTTTCGGTATTGATGCCGCTCCAATTCGGATGAATGCCTACAAATCCTTTTAATGCTCCCTGCCGGATTACCACAATATCCTGCACACCGCACTTTTTGCTGCTGGATGCTACAAGATGTGCAGCCCGTGCGATTTCTGGGGAAACAATTGCTTCGTGATGTTCCGGGACATAGGCAGAGCAGCGATTGCCGTTATTCTTTGTGACCTTTCCCAGCTTGTAGTCCACTACAATGCTCTTCCGGGCTTCCAGATCACCCCAGCGGCGTTCATTTTTCATGATGTTTG
>OGFW01002549.1_pt1 | contig 10981 bp, 8 predicted proteins | sample 1570991 | NCBI WGS metagenome assembly OGFW01 (sample SAMEA2582074, study PRJEB24529) | metagenome | biome: Human gut stool | place: China | collected 2011
AACTATTTATTTTTATATGCCTATATTTTTTATGTGCCTATTTATTTTTATATACCTATGTTTTTTTGTCACATTTTTCTTCATGTAATTGTATTATCTATACACAGCATATTACAATAATACATATGCTTGTGTTAATATTAGCAATATCCAGATAACAGCAGGGGGAAACAGCATGGGATATAAAAACAACACAAAAGAATATGAACGTATTCTTAAGATGTACAGTAATGACGTCTACAGAATGGCGCTTCTTAAAACCAAAAACGTCAGTGAGGCAGAAGATATATTTCAGAATGTATTCATCAAATTATACACATATGATAAGACATTTGAATCAGATATACACATAAAGGCCTGGCTGCTTAAAGTAACTGTGAATGAATGTATCAACACTATTAAAAGTTCATGGAATTCAAAGGTTATTAAAAGTGTCAATGATAATTGTGAATACGATGATAATTCTTCTATTGTAAGCTCAGATAGCGCAGTAAATAATTCTTCGGGGTATACAAACAATTCTTACGAACCACTAAACAGCAGCTCTTATAAGGATTTTGATATAGATTCGATGTATGTATGGGAAACTGTTGCTGCCCTTCCGCAAAAGTACCGCGATGTAATATATCTTTTCTATCATGAGCAGTACTCAACTGAAGAAATATCAGATATTCTTGGTATATCTACTGTAAATGTAAGAACACGTCTAAAAAGAGCAAGGGAAATCTTAAGAAAAGAGGTGAACGATTATGAATTTTAAAGATGCCTTCGATAAAGACTGCAGCAAAATAAATGTAAGCGACGAGCTTATAAACCGGACTCTTATGGCTGCAATGACAGATGATGATAACTCACATACTATGGACAATCCACATACTATGGATAACTCACATACTATGGATAACCGCACGCCTTATGGCACTGGCAGAGCCGGTTTAAAACATACAGAAAAAGCGTCTTCGCACAAAGGCTTAAGCTATATAATAACCGCTGTTGCTATTGCCGCTGCTGTTACATTATGCATTATATCTTATAATATATTATTACCATCACTGAATAGCAGTCATAGCAGTCCATCATCATCAACTCTTAAAGTATATGCTGGTGAGAACAATGAAGAACTTGGAAAAGGGGGCTTGTCACTTGCATACAGCAGGAATTCTGCTGACCATGCCAGCAACATACAGGCATGGGGACCACAGGGAAAGAACCAGACCATGGTGTTATACTTTGATCTCAACATGCAGCTGACCGACAGCACATCACAAATCAGACGGATAACTTTATCCTCATCTGATGAAAACACACATTTACTTACACGCGAACCTGTTCCTGATGAGATTATCGAAAATAACTATAAAATATCTGAGGAATATGGCATGCAGCATTCTCTTTTCAGACCATCTGCTGATTTTGGATATCATACATTCAGCTTATTTAATTCAAAAGAAAAGTTTCTTTATATAGACCATGCAAACGGATATTCCGCTGATTATAATGACTTTGAACACCTTTATATAAGCTTCTGTCTTTATAACCAGTCCTCTCTTAAAACACAGTTAACCCTTACTGTTGAGTATGAAGATGGCACAACCATTTCAAGAGATTATGAAGCTACTGCTTATGCTTCTGAATTATATATGTTTATAAGGGAATTAAGATAAATATCATCATAAATTTTCATTAAAACATTTATTAAAATATTCGTTAAAATACTTGTTTAAATACTTGTTTAATACTCGTTAAAATATTATCTTTTGTTTTAATATTTTTATCCATATGATAAAATATAGCTAAGATGTACATTTAAGTTGCATCTTAGCTCTTTTTATTATAAAGCGCATTCTGCGCAGAAAGCAGGTATTTTATGGCATTACATGTAATGGATGAAGCTAATCGTTGTCTTCAGTGCAAGGTTCCACAGTGTCAGAAGGGCTGTCCTATAAACACTAACATTCCTCTGGCTATCAGACTTCTTAAAGAAAACAAGCTTGATGAAGCTGGTAAAATGTTGTTTGAAAACAACCCTCTTACGACTGTATGCAGTCTTGTCTGCAACCATGAAAACCAGTGCGAGGGGCACTGTGTACTTGGGCGTAAAGGAGCTCCAGTTCATTTTTCTACTATAGAGAATTACATATCCACAACTTATGCTAACAAGATGACCGAAGGTCCTAAACCTTCCAATGGTAAACGTGTCGCTATTATCGGCTCAGGTCCAGCCGGAATCACTATCGCTATTATACTTGCACGATATGGATATCAGGTAACTATATTTGAGGGAAAAGATAAGATTGGTGGTGTCTTAAGATACGGAATCCCTGAGTTCAGACTTCCTAAAGCAGTGCTTGATGATATAGAATACCGCCATCTTGAACTTAAAGGTATTAAGGTACGTCCGAATACAACTATTGGAGGTGCCATAACTATCGAGGATCTCTTCCGTGACGGATATAAGGCAATATTCGTAGGTACAGGTGTATGGAATCCTAATACTCTACATATCAAAGGTGAAACCTTTGGCAACGTTCATTTTGGCATTAACTACTTAAACAACCCTGACAGCTATAAGCTTGGTAAACGTGTTATTGTAATCGGTGCCGGTAATGCTGCCATGGACGTAGCCAGAACTGCCATAAGAAAAGGCGTACGTTACCTCACATGCTTCTCTATAACTAAAGAGGTTGCTGCAAGCCAGTATGAATACAGCTATGCCAAGCTTGAAGGGGTTGAATTTGAATATAATAAACGTCCTGTTGAGATTAAAGATAATGGAGTTATATTCCGTGATATTATAGAAAATGAAGACGGTTCTTTCACTGATGTAGAAGGAACAGACAAGCTATATGAATCTGACAGTGTTATCATCTCTATAAGCCAGGGACCTATGACAAGACTTGTTAATACAACTAAAGGTCTTAACGCCAACAAACGTGGACTTCTAGAAGCTGATGAAACTGGTCATACATCCCGACCAGGCATATTCGCATCAGGTGATGTTGTAAATGGTGCAAGAACCGTTGTTGAAGCTGTTGCACATAGTAAAATCGTAGCTGAATCCATGCATGCTTATATGCAGTCACTGGATGAGGCATAGGTATACTCTGTGGGCTTGAGTGTGCTGCACTTGAAGCCCATTTTATCTCCCTACTAAAAAGAAATTATGACCCTGTTTGTAACAAAGACAAACAGGGGCATAGATTACAAGAATGATTTCACCTCTTAGACAACGTTAAGAATATCTGACGGGCTCCAACATCACACCTTTCATTTCACCTGTGTAACCACTCCACTATCATCTACATTTGCATTAATACTAACTTTGTTAAGCAGGCTGAATATTCTGTCTTTGTCTGAATCCTCAGTACATATTCGAGTTACACAGCCTGAAAGCGTTCCATCCTGAACTGCTGGAACTACTGATACATCTACTTTTCCATCTGTATCATCATCACCACTTATCCTTATATTAACAAGCATAGTGTCAACGTTGTATTCATCAAACCAGAAATTTCCAAGGCTATAGAATATTGGCTTATCTTCATAATACTCTATTCCCTGAAGGCAGTGGCTATGGCCACCTATTATTACGTCTGCACCAGCATCTATATAATCTCTCGCTGTTGACCTCTGAACCTCTTCAAGAACTGTTGTATGCTCTGTTCCCCAGTGAACAACCGCTATTACATAGTCGGCATTTTCTTTTGCTTCTTTAATAGTCTGTATGAACAGCTCTGTATCATAGCATCTAAGAATCCCTGGTGTAGAATCAGTTGCCTGTGGTGTCATCTTATATTTTTCTGCCCTTGAAGCTGCCACTATCGCTATCTTTTTACCATCAACTGTTGCATAATATGGCTTCATGGCCTCATCAAGATTCTTACCGGCTCCTACATAAGGTATCCCAGCAGCTTCAAGTGCTGCAAATGTATCATTCATGGCATCAGCACCATAATCATATACATGATTATTGGCAAGCTGCGCAACATCTACACCTAGCAAATTAAGCACCTTCGCTCTTTCTGGTTTAGCCCTGAAAGTCCACATTTTATTAGGCAATGGCTGCCCTCTGTCACTATAACAGAACTCATTATTTACAAGCGTTATATCTGCAGCCTTCATATATTTTATGAGTTCAGGCGATATACACTTTGTTATATCTCCATCATTTTTATCCAGTTCCTTTGTTGTCGGCTCACCCTCAGCAAGATTAATATCCCCTGTAAATGTCAATGTTATATCATAAGGATGCACATCTCTTGTTGTTACTTCCTCTGTTACAACTCCACTGCTGTTGTTTGTGTTATCAATATCAGCCGCTGTCTCTGATGATTTTCCACATCCTGTAAGCAAGAGCGTACCTGACATTGTTATGCATGCTAGCATTGCTATATTCTTTTTAATATTCTTTTTAATATTTTTTCTCATTACATTCTTTAGTTTACTGACATAATTATGTTTTATCATACAATAACTCCATTCGACATTTACTTATTCTATCTATCATCAATAGTTCTATAATAAGATGTAAAATATTATTTAACAAAAGCTGTAATATGAATCCAATGTTCATTCATATCACAGCTTGTCTGTACCATGTGTACATATAGTATCACCATATAACATCTTTATTATCTTAATTATTTTATGATCTTATTTTATAATCCTATTATTTTGCTATTTTATAATCTTGTTTTATAATCCTATTATTTTGCTATTTTATAATCTTGTTTTATAATCCTATTACTTTGCTATTTTATAGTCTTATTTTGATGTCCTGGTCAAAAACCACCGACTTTGATACCTACGGATTGTTTATTGCTACGCACTTCTACAATCCTACCCAATATTCTCATGATTCTGTTCCAATAAATTCTTAGCCTTTTCAAAAGAATCCATATGAACAAGAATGTCACACTTCGCATTCTTATCATTGTTAAGGAATCTTAACAGGCCTGTATGAAACTTCCATCTCTCAAAATATGAAATATTATTCTTTCTAAGCACCTTCTCTATCTTTTTGCATTCATCCTTAGAAACATCCGAACGAATAACTCTCTCCATTGTAGAAACTTCACTCATAACCTGACACCTCTCATCATCTTTGCCTTTATACTTTTAGATTTTATCACATCAATTCTAAAAAATCCACTTAAAATAATTAGGTAAATTATGATAGATACAATCATTTTATAATATCTTTTATCATTTATATGACTTTTGATTAATTATCGTATTTAATTATTGTAAAATATTTTATATGTACTTTTTATAAAAAAGCACATTCAAATAACACATAATTCTCTATAAAAACAATTTCCACAAAAACAATTTCCACAAAAACAATTTCCACAAAAACAATTTCCACAAAAAACAACCGTTTTATGGATTAACCATAAAACGGCTGTCTTATACTATATATTAGGTATATTAGGATATAAACTTATTTAACACTGTTCTTCTTTCTCTTTACTTCATAGAAGCATACACCACCAAGGGCAAGAACACTAAGTACGATTAATACAACATAGAGTGCTGTATTAGCCTTATCTCCTGTAGGTACTGGAGTACCGATTGTAGGATTTGATGACTTAGTTAACTTCTCTATTGAGAAATCAGCACCAACTCCTGCTGGAGCCTTATCTGTAAGCTTAAAGATGTTACCAAGTGCTATTGTACCATCAGCATTTCTTACAATACCTGCTACTGATTTATTACCATCTAATATAGATGAGTAATCAAGACTTGCAAACCAGTCTGCTGAAACTGTTGTTACTGCTTCACCAGCTGCTGGTGTGTTGAATGAAGTCTTAGAAGCTGTATCCCAGTAGAAGTTTGTTGCTTTATATATCTTTGTTAAATCCTGTGAACCAACTGGTTTGATATTTTCTGCAACATCTTCTTTAGCTGTTCTAAATGATATTACTCCTGTAGCTTCAAAATCTGTATTCTTAGCTGAATTTGTATAGAATGCTACGTTAGCACCCTGATTGTTAATTGATGTACAGTTCTTTACCTTGATATCTGGGCATGAGTTAGAATCAATACCCTTTGCCTTGTTTGCAAATGCTATTGAATTCTCAAGTACGTGTGAACCAGGCATGCTGTCTCCACCCATCTTGAATCCGTTACCATTTCCTGCGTTAGTTCCATCCTCAAGATATCCGTTAGCATATGCTATAGAATTCTTGATAGTTACTGAACCTATAGAACCTGTCTGAACCTTTGCGAAAAGATCCCATCCATCATCTGCATTGTGATGAGCAATACAGCCATCGAATACGTTTCCGTCACCTACTGTAAGCTTAGCTGCGAATCCGTCTGCATCTTCATAACCCTTATCTGCGTTACCATATGATGTACAGTTAAGAATTAAGTTATATGAAGGCCATTCAGCATATGTATCTGTTACATTTAATCTGCTGATCTGAAGTCCTGTGTTACCATTGTGATATGTTTCAATCTGGTCTAATGTGTTATGGCTTCCTGAAACCTGAAGTCCCTTCTGTCCATCTGCTGAACCTGTTACATCAAATCCCTTGAAATACCAGTAATCACCACCGATAGTCATACCTGTACAGAGTCCCTGGAAGTCAATAACTGGACGAGTCTTTGCATCTGGATCTGCTACCATGTATATCATCTGATCTGCTGTACCATTGATACCTCTTGCAATCTTTAATGGTGATTCAAGCTTATATGTACCTTCTGTAAGAACAATCTGCTGTGAAGGCATTACATACTTAACAGCATCATAGATGCTCATAGGATCTTCCTTAGAACCTGAACCCTTTGCATCTGGTGCAACCCAGATAGACTGACCTGCTTCACCGAATGTCTTATAAGTTACTGTATGATCAATAACTACTGTTTCATAAGATTCCATTGCTGAATATTCGCCATTTGGCTTATATCCTTCTGCTGGTGTAAAGTTTATCTTATATGCGTTATTACCCTTGTTAAGTGTTACACTAGCTGGCTTAACAAGTGTATCTGCCTTTACTTCTACATCAGAAACAATAACTTCTCCATTAGCATCCTCGATTGATAATGTACCATCGCAGTTAGCTGAGAATAAGAATTCATAATCAGCACTACCTGTTGCTGTAGCAGACTGTACATATGTGTTAACTGCCACCTTTTCAATAGGTCTTTCTTCTGCTGGTGCATCTTCCTTAGGATCAATTGTTGTAAATGTTATATCTGAGAATGTTGCTGTTGCATTTCTTGATGCAAAGAAACCTGCATATACATAATCAGAATCGATTCTTTCAAGTGCCTCAGTATCATAATACTTCTTTGTTGTTGAATATGAACCATCTGCTGACTCATAAGTTACAAAGTAACCTGTATTATTCTTCTGGATTGTAAGGTACATCTCTGTTATATCTCCAGCATCTGCTGGTGTATTAGTAGAGTTACCTATTATATTCTTAGCTTCTGGATATCTCTGCTCAAGTGGATAAGATGTTGACTTAAAGTTCGCCTGAACAGTTGCTGTATCATTAGCTTCAATAGCAGCAATGTTGTCCTTTGTCACACCTGTCTTTTCCTGTGATGCAAGACCAATCTTCTGAGATACCTTTGTTGCTGAACTATCAGTTGTTACTTCTTTTGCTTCTTCATTCCAGTAATATTCTGTCTTAGAAGCTACTGCCATATAAGAGTTGTTCCATCCTGAACCACCTAACTTATCAGCTGCCATAAGACCGAAGCCTTCCTGTCCGTTTGATAATGTCCAAGAATCAACTGTTACCTTAGCTCTTAATGTGAAGTTCTGTGATGCAGGAACTTCTGTATAATAGAATGACACTCCATCAAAAGAAGCTGGTACTAACTTACCACTTGCACTCTTGATTGTTACCTTGCCTTCATTAGCAGAACCTGTGAAGCTGTCCTTAGATGAGCTTGCGCCGTTACCATAAGTAATCTGTCCCCACTTCTGCTGTGCTTCTTTTGTTACCTTGATTGTTGCTTCCTTAGATGTTGTTGAGTCTTCACCTCTCTTAGCAACTACTCTTACTGAATATTCAGAACCTACTGTAAGTCCCTTTATAGTAGCCTCTGTCTTATCTGCTGCATCTAATGATGCCCAGTTTTTGCCATCATTTGAATATTCAACAGCATATGATGTAGCTTCTTTAACTGCTGACCATTCTACAGCAACACTTCCGTTACCTTTGTTGTAAATACTGCCTATAGCAGATGTTGCTAATGGAAGTACAAAATCTGCTGTCTTTGTTTCTGCTCCTGTCTTGTCTGCTTCGCCATCACGAACTGCCTTGATTGAGAATGTATATTTACCTGATGCACTTGGAGTAAATGTAACACTTGCTCCTGTTGTATCCTTTGCATAACTTTCTGAAGCTACTTCCTTACCTGCTTCGTCTGTCATAGTAACTACAACATTATCAGCACCATCATAACCAATAACCATTGTAAATGGAACTGTTATCTTACCATCCTTTGATGTCACATCACCAAGTACTGGTGCAGCTACTCCGCTCCAGTCAGCTCTTGCTGGTCTTTCTCCACCTGATGTCTGAGTAGCAACCGCTTTTAGGATTCTTACACCTCTGTTATTCTCTCCATCCTTTGGTGCTATGATTGAATATGTACCTGCTGCAAGATTTGTATATTTAATCTCTGTTACTGGCTTTGTTCCTGTTACAGCCTTTATTCCATCAATCTTATTGCCTGATGCATCTACTAACGCAAGATCTGATGTATTAGAACTGCCTGTACTTGTTGCTGTAACTACAACATCCGCTGTTCCTGTTACTGTAAATGTAAGTGCTCCTTCTTCTTTGTCATCAGCTCCCTTTGCAAGTTCTGCTGAAAATGTATCACTGTTTCCTCTTGTTACTGTTCCTGATAATGTAAAGTATCCTTCTGTACCATACTTACCTGATGCTATCGCTGTTTTCTTTTCAGCTGTTGTTATAGCTGTTTCTGCCGATGCATCAAATGTATACACATTATTAGCTGCTGAAACTGCCTTAGCTGCGAATCCAGTAGGAATCAATCCAACTACCATCAAAGCAGCCATAACTAACGCCATTATTCTGCGTTTTGTCTGTCTCTTCATAACTTACCTCCTAATATATTACGGTGTACCCGTTGTATCCGGCGAAGTCACCTCAACCGAACTTTGCATCTAGTATCTCATTTTTGTCCACAAAAATCAATGATTATTTGGGTATTTTCCACATTTTCGGCGGTATCGCTAGTTTTATTTTGGATATTTTGTACAAAACTGATGAAAATAATATAAAAAAGCTCTTAAATTTTTGTTGTATACCGGTACACCTTGATTTAAGAGCTTTTAAAATAACATATTTTATTTTGTAATTATTATGATGTAAGGATTGAAAGTCGAAAAGTCGTTTATGCTTACTCTTTTATGCACTTTAAATATTTTCAGCACAATTCACAGTTTTAATTTATACATCTTATACAAAATTAATAAAAAAATATTAAATAAAGCGTGTGTCAGAATTTATACACACGCTTCATAAATATTATATTAAATCCTTACTGTCCTGTCGCACATTAAGATATATTCTTCCTATCTGCTCTTATTTCTTAAGTATATCATGATACCTTGTCCTATTCTCCTCAGCTATATCCAACATGTCCATTGCCTCTTCTTCTGTCAGGCTTAGTTTTTTCATCAACTTTACTATATTATCTAACTGATTCTTCTCTATTCCTTGTTCTATTCCTTGTTCTAGACCTTGCTCTAATCCTTTCTCTAATCCTTGCTCTATTCCTTTCTCTAGCCCCTCTTCCAGAGCTCGTTCTAATATAGCCTCACTTATATTACACATATCACTCACACACCCTTCCAGTTCTGTTGTCATTTTCAGTCCATAGCCTTCTAGCTGCTGCATTTTTTCTTTCTTCTTTGTGCTCGACAGCAGCACTTCCAGCATTGCTATCAACTTATTCTTAGATTCTTCCCTGTCTTTGCTATCTCTTATTCTTAAGAGATAGCACCATTCATTATAATAAACCCATATTATTATCTTTAGGCATTAAGCATCTTATGATACCTTTCCCTATCCTCCTCGCCTATATCAAGTGTATCCATAGCTTCCTCTTCTGACTGGTTCAGTTTTCTCATAAGTGCCTTTATATTCTCTAACATTGCCTGGTCTTTGCCTTCAAGCCTGCCGCCTTCCCTGAATTCTTTCATCGCACTCCACATTTCCACTTTAACCACCTTGCCTTTCCTTACATCGTCCGATGTTATTATAAAATTTTTAATTCAATTATGCCAATGACCCTCTCTCAAGCCACTTGCCACTCACAAATCTTATGACAAAACATAATGATCTTGCAGCCCAATCTACGAACATTCCTATCCATACACCAAGCACTCCAAGTCCAAGTACAACTCCGAATATATAACTGCTGCCGACACGGAAAAGCCACATAGATATAATGCTGACCGTCATAGTATACTTCACATCGCCCGATGCCCTTAAAGGATTCGACAATGTAAATGAAAGCGGCCATATAAAAAGTGATACAATATTAAAACATCTTAATATAGTGACCGTAATATGTGTTGCTTCTGGTGAAAGGTGAAACCATGAGGCTATAAATCCTGCTGCAAAGAACAGTGGTATGTTACATGCCCAGTCACCAATATAAGACCACCATAGCACCTTTTTTGTATACATTTTCGCCTGTTCTTTCTCACCTGCGCCTATACACTGTCCTACAACCGTTATAAGTGCAAGTCCCATAGAAGCAGCCGGTATATTAGCAAAATCAATAACCGTATAACCTACAGAATTCGCTGCTGTTGAGGCTGTTCCAAATGTAGCAACCATACTTACAACCATAAGCTTTCCTATCTGGAACATACCATTTTCTATGCCTGATGGAATACCTATTGTCAGAATCTTCTTTATATACATCCAGTCTGGAACAAAATATTTTATATGATCTATTCTTATCGGATTAGTCTTTC
>OGFW01002562.1_pt1 | contig 10886 bp, 8 predicted proteins | sample 1570991 | NCBI WGS metagenome assembly OGFW01 (sample SAMEA2582074, study PRJEB24529) | metagenome | biome: Human gut stool | place: China | collected 2011
GTCATTCGGCTTGTCATTAAAACCCCCGCCATAGCCCATTCTGTTTGAATTTGGCAAATAAGGCGAATGATTGCACCACTCCCACACAAAGCCACCACAAGCGCCTGCATGTCGTTCCATCGCTTGGAAATAATCTTCTGTGTCTCCGCAAGAATTCCCCATCGCATGCAAATATTCACAGAAAAGATACGGCTTTTGATTTTGAGTATCGGCAAAATAAGCATCCAATTCTTCCGTGCTGGTGTACATCTCGCTATGAAAATCTAAATTGGATGTGTCATTTTGATGGGCTGAATGTTGAAAGATCGCATTTTCATAATGCACTAAGCGACTTGGATCGCGCTGTTTCACCCAAGCGGCGGCTTGCTCAAAGTTCTCACCGTAGCCACTTTCATTCCCTAATGACCAAATCACGACAGAAGGACGATTTTTATCTCGCTCAACATTGGCATAAGTGCGGTCTAAAATGGCTTGATTAAATTCAGGGCTTCGAGCCATATAGCAATAATTGTCGATTGTTTTTTGACGAATTGCGTCATGATCAATCTCTGTTTTTACCCCTAACAAAATGCTTGTTTCTGGCGACTCTACATAAACCGTATTCGTGCCGTGTGATTCAATATCACTTTCCGCAATCACATAAAAACCATATTCATCACACAATTCAGTAAACCAAGGTGCATTCGGATAATGCGCTGTGCGAATGGCATTAAAATTATGCTGTTTCATTAAGCGTAAATCTTGCAACGCTTGTTCTCGACTAATGACATAACCCGTTTTGGGATCGCTATCATGGCGATTAACACCTTTAAACTTAATCGCTTGTCCATTAAATAACATTACACCATTCTTTACTTCGATATGACGCAAGCCGACCTTTTGGCAAATCACTTCAGAGCCGTATTGCAAAATTAACGTGTATAAGCGAGGGTTCTCTGCATGCCATAATTGTGCATTGCCAATTTCAGCATGAAATGCATGCCCTTTTTGTTCAATTATCAATTCGCCTTGAGGATCAAATAATTGCCAAGAGATAGGTTGTTCACTTCCAACAAACTGACAGGCCACATACAATTGAGCCTTGGTAAGCTCTTGATTAAATTGTGTTTGAATGAAGAAATCTTGTAAGTAATTTCTTTCTCGCTCTAACAGATAAACATCTCGGAAAATACCGGTCATTCGGAATTTGTCTTGGTCTTCCAAATAACTACCATCACACCATTTCAACACGAGAACATGTAAATGATTTTCCCCTTGTTGTAAAAAGTCAGTGATATCAAATTCTCTAGTACAATGACTAATTTGGCTGTAGCCCGCAAATTGTTGATTCACATAGACAAATAAGCAGCTATCTACCCCTTCAAAATTTAAGAGATACCGTTTTTCGGCATTGATTTTGATATTAAAGACACGATGATACAAACCGCAAGGATTTTCAATGGGCACATAAGGGGGATCAAAAGGGAAAGGATAATTTACGTTGGTATATTGATGATTATCGTAACCATGATTTTGCCAGTTGGAAGGAATGGGGATTTTATCTGTAAATGAAAAATGAAGAAAATCTTGAGGCAAGTGAGTATAGCTTTCAAAATAAGCAAAATCCCATTCACCATTTAGTAAGGTAAAGTAAGGGGAAAATTCTCGTGTCTTTTTGACCGCACTTTCTGTTGAAGAAAAAGGAATAAAATAAGCATGATGTGGTGTGGTATTCACGTGCAAGGTTTGCGGATCTTCAAAATAGCGAGGAAACAACATAAAAACTCCCAATGCAATTTAGACACATAAAAAAGAGCGCCTGAATGACGCCCACTATACCTAAAATCGTCGATTAATCTAGCGATAAGTTCACAAATCGTGATACTTATCACATTAATTTTTATGGCAATTTTGCCAAGAAGGCATAACCGCCTTTTTCACTCATTATCTCAACGTTAGAATCCGCTGTAATGAATGCTGGCTCACCTTGTTTCAAGGTAAGTGCGGTTGATTTTTCTTGTATTTTCAACTCACCTTGCATCACCAACAAAATACCCGCACTTTGAAGATTCACTTTAGTATGCTTTTCGGGTTCTACACGAATTTGAGCTAAAGCAAAATCGTTTACTGGTGTTTTATAAGTAAATTCTGACTGATTTTGAGGTGCTGCTGATATAATTTGTGGTATCACTTCGCGACAATCCACAATTTTTAATAATTCGACAATATCGACATATTTTGGTGTTAATCCACCACGAATCACATTATCAGAACATGCCATTAACTCCACGTTTTGTCCGCGAAGATAAGCATGAGGAATACCCGCTTCTTGGAAAATGCCCTCTCCTTCTTTTAAATGCACGATATTAAAGAGATAAAAACACACCAAGCCAGCATCTAATTTTTCAGGCAAAATTGCCATAGCTTCCATGGTATAAAGCACCCAATAATCGGGGTTGTCTAGCGCCAACTCGCCATTTTTATAAGGCTGTTGGTTGGCTTCAATAATGGGTAATAGCCAATTTGCGAGCGTTGATTGATCCGCCAACATCACATTCGCATAAAATTCAGCAAGGCTTTGTGTGCCAAGTTTTTCAGCCAAAGGTTGCAAAGAGGGGCGTGCATTTAATGTGGCAAGGATTTGAGCTTTTGTTTTAAAACCATGTAAAAGCCAGAAATCAGATAGAGCAATCATCATTTCTGGTTTGTGATTTCTATCTTTATAAGTCCGCGTGCTGTCTGTTAATGCCACGCCTTTTGCATTTTCAGCCTCAAAGCCCTTTTCAGCTTGAGACTTAGTCGGGTGCAATTGAATCGACAATGGCTTTTCAACATCTAAAATCTTTAATAAATAAGGCAGTTCATCACCAAATTGCTGACGGCTCGCCTGTCCAAGTGCGGTCGGATTTTGCAATAAAAATTCAATAAGGGATTGCTTACCTGTTACATCCTCAATTTCAGAAGGTGCTGATGGATGAGCACCTAACCACCACTCTGCACAAGGTTGATCTTTCGCTGAATGTAATCCAATCAATGATGCAATATAGTTTTTTCCGCCCCATGCATAATGCTGTACTTGGCCTGCTAATCGATAAATCATCTTTACCTTCTTTAAAAAAGAATAAGGATAAAAAAATCCGCTTATTTAAAGCGGATCTTTTAGTCTATAAATCTTATTTTGTTAAACTTAAAACAACAGATTCTCCAGCAATCACTTCACCTGATTTTTTCTCGATAGATGAAATTTCATCCATGTTAGAGATAACCACTGGTGTTAAAACTGATTTTGCTTTTGATTCTAATGTTGCTAAATCAAATTCGATTACTGTATCGCCGCGTTTTACGCTTTGACCTTCGTGTGCGATGCGAGTGAATCCTTCACCTTTCAATTCAACGGTATCAATACCGAAGTGAACGAATAATTCAACACCCTCTTTTGATTCCATTGAAAAAGCGTGGTTGGTTTCAAAAATTTTACCAATTACACCATCAACAGGCGCAACAATTTTGTTACCTGTTGGGCGAATTGCGATACCATCACCCACGATTTTTTCAGAGAAAACAACATCTGGTACATCTTCGATATTCACAATCTCACCAGAAAGTGGCGCATAAATTTCAACTTCCACTGTTTTGTTTTCTTTTGAACCAAATAATTTGTCAAATAAGCCCATTTTAATCTCCTATCTATTAAAGATGGCTAGTATTTTAACGTAAAACTCTGTTTTTGTATCTAGTTTAACGATTTTTCTGCTAAAAAAGCTTGAATTAATTGTTCAATTTCAGCAGCAGTTGGTTTTTGTAATGCTTCATCAGCTAAGGCTTTCACCTCTTGATAATTCACATGACGAATTAATTTTTTAATACGTGGCACAGAAATTGCACTCATACTAAATTCATCTAAGCCCATACCGAGTAACAATAAAGTTGCACGTTCATCACCGGCTAACTCACCACACATCCCCGTCCATTTACCTTCTGCATGCGATGCATCAATCACTTGTTTAATCAAACCAAGTACTGAAGGTGACATTGGATTGTATAAGTGAGAAATTAATTCATTACCACGGTCAACGGCTAAGGTATATTGCGTTAAATCGTTTGTACCAATACTGAAGAAATCCACTTCTTTCGCTAAGAATTTAGCATTCACTGCCGCAGATGGGGTTTCAACCATGACACCCACTTGGATGTTTTCATCAAAGGCTTTACCTTCTGCACGTAATTCTGCTTTTAAGGTTTCAAGCACAGATTTTAATTCACGAATTTCTTCTACCGAAATAATCATCGGGAACATCACGGCAAGTTTACCAAATGCTGACGCACGTAATACCGCTCTTAATTGTGCGTGTAAAATCTCACGACGATCAAGGGCAATACGGATTGCACGCCATCCAAGGAATGGGTTCATTTCTTTTGGTAAATTTAAATATGGGAGCTCTTTATCACCACCGATATCCATGGTACGTAATACCACTAAACGACCTTCCATTGCTTCAACCACTTCTTTATAAGCAATGAATTGCTCTTCTTCACTTGGTAATTGATCACGATCCATAAAGAGGAATTCTGTACGGTATAAACCTACCCCTTCTGCACCATTACGATGTGCACCTTCGCAATCACGAATCGTACCAATATTCGCTACTACATCGACTTTATGACCATCAAGGGTCACTGCAGGCAAATCTTTTAATTTCGCTAATTCTGCTTTTTCTTCAGCAAGTTTTGCTTCTAACGTTTTTAATTCGTCAATTTCAGCTTGAGTCGGATTCACGTAAACACGGTTGTTCACAGCATCTAAAATAAGATAATCACCGGTATTCACTCGCGCTGTGACATCATTTGTCCCAACAATGGCCGGCAATTCAAGTGAACGCGCCATAATTGAGGTGTGAGATGTTCTACCACCAATATCAGTGATAAAACCTAATACTTTTTCTAAGTTTAATTGAGCGGTTTCTGACGGGGTTAAATCGTAAGCCACAAGGATAGACTCTTCGGCAATATCACCAAGATCTACGATGTGCATACCTAAAATATTTTTGATTAAACGATTACCGATATCACGGATATCACCCGCACGCTCTTTTAAGTATTCATCATCAATTTCAGACAACATTTCAACTTGTTGATCGATGATTTTACTTGCTGCCACACTCGCATTCACTTTGTGTGAACGAAGATAATCAATAATTTCTTCTTCTAATTCTTCATCTTCAAGGATCATTAAATGGCCTTCAAAGATGGCCGCTTTTTCTTCACCTAAGGATTTTAATGCACGTTGATGAATAGAATTAAGTTGCTCAACAGCCGCTTCACGACCAGCATAAAAACGGGCAACTTCTGCCTCAACTTGATCTTCTGAAATTTTTTGCGTATCAAGAACAATTTTTTCTTCTTTTAATACTAAGGCTTTACCAAAAACGATACCTGGTGACGCTGGAATACCTGTAATCATACTTTTACCTTCCGAGATAATTTATTAAAGGTTAGATAAACAATAGCCATAGAATAGAAATCCTATGGCTAATCGTAAATTATTCTAAAGTAGGAATTAATGCTACTAAATGTTCAACGGCTTGTTGTTCGTCTTCACCTTCCGCCGAGATGGTGATTACAGTTCCTTGCGTCAAACCTAAGGTTTGTAGCTTAAATAAGCTTTTCGCACTTGCACTTTTTCCACCAGAAGTGACTGTTACATCAGAAGCAAACGCTTTCGCTTCTTTAACAAATTGCGCCGCTGGACGGGTGTGTAAACCATTAGGGGCTGTAATTTCTACATCTTTTGAGAACATAATGTTACCTCTATTATAGTAATTGTAAAATTTAGTCTATAAATCTGCTGTAGTATCTCTATTAAATGCCCAATAATCAAGGCTAAACACAAAAAAACTTGAGCTACATCACGAAATTAGGGGTACTTTATACCTAATTTACAGTAAATTGTCCACTACACAGAAAAATGACGTTGTGATTTTGTCTCACTTAAACTCTCAATTAAGCGATGATAATTCTCATAACGTATTGGTGAAATCCGACCTGCTTCTACCGCTTCACGCAACGCACAGCCTGGATCATTTAAATGTTTACAATCACGGAACTTACACGTGCCTAAGACATATTGAAATTCACGATAGCCTTTGGTGATCTGATCTGGCTCCAAATGCCATAAACCAAACTCACGAATACCAGGTGAATCAATCAAATTACCGCCTTGTGGCAAATGATATAAACGAGAAGAGGTGGTTGTATGTTGTCCCAAGCCTGAGGTTTCACTGATGCCACCGACTTGCGCATTGACCGTTGGTAAAATATGGTTAATTAAACTGGATTTCCCAACCCCTGACTGCCCTACAAAAATGGATGTGCCATCACTTAAAAGTGCGGTCAATTTTTCCATATTTTTTCCGGTTTCAGCAGAAATGATGATGGTCTGATAACCAATATCACGGTAGATCTGTAACTGGCTTTCCACTTCCTGCTCTTGCTCGGCATCCAGTAAATCGCCTTTATTCACCACAATGACAGGTTCGATCCCCGCATTTTCACACACCACTAAATAACGATCGATAATATTGAGTGACAGTACTGGCACAACGGCAGAAACAATAATAATACGATCGATATTGGCCGCGATCGGTTTCAAACCATCATAATAATCAGGACGAGCAATTTCATTTTGTCTTGGGTGAATAGCTTCAATCACGCCACTCACACCTTGGAGTTGCTCATTGCCTTGTCGCCAAATCACTTTGTCACCAACCACGAGACTAGAAAGTGTACGACGTAAATTACAACGGAAAATTTCGCCTTGTGCATTTTCCACATCAGCATGAACCGAATAACGCGTAACGACTACCCCATCTTGGCTTTCACCTAGCATATCATCTTGCCATTCCACTTCTTTCTTCTTGTGGCGATGCAAGGCTTTCGCGTTATTTGATTGAATTCGACGAGTTTGATTTTGCGTTAGTTTACGTTTGCTCATAAAGTGCGGTCGTTTTTTCCGATGTTTTTCGTTAAAATAAACGGGATTAAAAAATGTTCATAGGATACCTTATATTATGCAATTAGATAAACAAAATCTGATTTGGATCGATTTAGAAATGACAGGATTAGATCCTGAAAAAGAACGCATTATTGAAATCGCGACCATTGTGACCGATAAAGATCTCAATATTTTAGCTGAAGGACCTGTGATTGCGGTGCATCAAAGTGATGAATTATTAAACAAAATGTCAGAATGGTGCGTAAAAACCCACACAGCTAATGGCTTAGTTGACCGTGTCAAAGCGAGTAAACTCACCGAACGTGCAGCAGAATTACAAACATTAGATTTTTTAAAACGTTGGGTACCGAAAGGTGCTTCACCGATTTGTGGCAACAGCATCGCACAAGATAAACGCTTTCTTTATAAATACATGCCTGATTTAGCGGATTATTTCCACTATCGTCATATAGATGTCAGCACATTAAAAGAATTGGCTTCTCGCTGGAAACCAGAAATTTTAGATGGATTTAAAAAAGGCAATACTCATTTAGCGCTTGATGATATTCGTGAATCAATTAAAGAGTTAGCTTACTACCGTGAGCACTTTATTAATCTGGGTTGATGAAAACTTAGGCAAACTCAATCATTTGCGAAATCTGCGCTTGCGTTGAATAAATTTTTTCGTATAATGTTGCCTCATTCACCAATGTGAAATGCGGGAATAGCTCAGTTGGTAGAGCACGACCTTGCCAAGGTCGGGGTCGCGAGTTCGAGCCTCGTTTCCCGCTCCAAATTCTCAATCCGTTGCTGAAAAGCAGCGGATTTTTTTATTGTATTTTCCCTACATATTCCTTTCAAAATACGATAAAATCCCCCAGAAACTTTAACCTAAAAAATCACTCTAAGAATGACCGAATTAACCCAATACATTCCTGATGAAGGCACGATGCTCCGTTTTGGTAAAAAACTCGCAGAAGTGCTTGTAAAACAACCGAAAGATAATGCTATTGTGCTTTATTTTAATGGCGATCTTGGTGCAGGGAAAACCACCCTGACTCGTGGAATGGTGCAAGGTTTAGGCTACCAAGGCAATGTCAAAAGTCCTACTTATACGTTACTGGAAGAATATAGCATTGCAGGAAAAATGATTTATCACTTTGATTTATATCGTCTTGCCGATCCTGAAGAATTGGAATTTATGGGCATTCGTGATTATTTCAGCCAAAATTGTATCTGCTTAATCGAATGGGCAGAAAAAGGTGAGGGCATCTTGCCTGAGGCTGATTTATTGGTGAATATTGATTATTACGACGATGCTCGCAACATTACGCTAATTGCTCAAAACTCAGTGGGTGAGCATATTTTGACACAACTATAAAACTGACTTACATGAAAGCAAAATTTTCGTTTCTTTTTGGAATATTTTCTCTAATTTCTACTACCGTATTTGCCGCGCCACAATGGACAATTGCCATTGATCCTGGCCATGGCGGTAAAGATCCCGGTGCTATCGGAAAAAATCTCGGCATTTATGAAAAAAATGTCACCCTTTCTATCGCACGAGAATTAAAAGCCTTATTAGATAAAGATCCTAATTTCAAAGGTGTTTTAACACGCAGTAGCGATTACTACATTTCCGTGCCGGAACGCTCTGAAATTGCACGTAAATACAAAGCAAATTTTCTCGTGTCTATCCATGCCGACTCCTCTCTTAATGCAGACCAACGTGGTGCATCTGTTTGGGTGCTATCCAATCGCCGTGCCAACGATGAAATGGGTCAATGGTTAGAAGATGATGAAAAACGCTCTGAGCTTTTAGGTGGTGCAGGAAAAGTACTTTCCAATAACAATGACAAATATTTAGATCAAACTGTACTCGACCTGCAATTTGGTCACAGCCAACGCACAGGTTATGAACTCGGCAACAGTATTTTACGTCGCTTTGCTCGCGTGACCTCATTAAGTCGTAGCACGCCACAACATGCAAGCCTTGGCGTATTGCGTTCACCCGATATTCCTTCTGTTCTGGTGGAAACAGGTTTCCTTTCCAATATGGAAGAAGAACAAAAACTAAATACCATTGCTTATCGTCGTCGTATTGCTTATATGATTTATGAAGGCTTAGTCGCTTATCGCAATGGTAATTTAAAATCGATTGCTGTTCCACCTAGTGATGAGCAAGACAGCAAATCTACAAAATCAAACGACAAAAATAATGAAAAATCTGACCGCACTTCCGATGTGAAAGACAGCGGTATTCGCCATAAAGTGAAATCAGGCGAAAGCATTGGTAGCCTTGCAAACAAATATGATGTCAAAGTCAGTGAAATCATTGAGTTAAATAAACTGAAACGCAAAGAACTTTGGTTAAATGAAACCATTAAGATTCCTGATAATGGCAAAGGCAAAAAAGCGGAAGAGCCAACTAAAAAAGAAGAGAAAAACACTGAAAAATCAGACCGCACTTCCGATGTCAAAGACAGCGGCGTCCGTCATAAAGTGAAACCAGGTGAAAGCATTGGTAGTCTGGCGAACAAATATGATGTGAAAGTCAGTGAAATTATTGAGTTAAATAAACTGAAACGTAAAGAACTTTGGCTGAATGAAACCATTAAAATTCCTGATAACGGCAAAGGTAAAAAGGTAGAAGAAAAACCTAAATCAGATGATAAAGCCAAAGCCGATGACAAAGGGAAAAACAGCAAGATTGTTGAAGCTGAAAAAGCGGTTTCTAAAAAAGATAAAAAACAAGAAAAAACTGAGAGTAAAAAAGAGCCTGAGAAAAAAGGTAACGATAAAAAAGACACTTCTTCAAAAGGAAATGAGAAGAAAGATAATGGCAAGAAAGAAATCCCGCTTTACCATACGGTGAAAGCCGATCAAACTATCTATGCTATCTCTCGTGAATACAATGTACCGGTTAATCGTCTTTTAAAACTGAACCCAACATTGAAAAACGGCAAAGTCGTGACTGGGCAAAAAATCAAACTTAAAGAAAAATAAGGAATCCTATGGCAATCAAAATTCTTTCTCCACAGCTGGCTAACCAGATTGCCGCCGGTGAAGTGGTCGAACGCCCTGCCTCTGTGGTGAAAGAATTGGTGGAAAACAGCCTTGATGCCGGTGCCAATAAAATTCATATTGATATTGAAAACGGCGGCGCCAGCCTGATTCGTATTCGAGATAATGGCAGTGGCATTCCTAAAGAAGAATTAAGCCTCGCACTCGCTCGACACGCAACCAGTAAAATTGCCGATCTTGATGATCTCGAAGCCATTTTAAGTTTAGGTTTCCGCGGTGAAGCCCTTGCTAGTATCAGCTCGGTTTCTCGTCTCACACTTACCTCTCGCACTGCAGAGCAAAATGAAGCGTGGCAGGTTTATGCACAAGGGCGAGAGATGGAAACCACAATTAAACCTGCGTCTCATCCAGTCGGCACGACAGTTGAAGTGGCTAATCTCTTTTTTAACACGCCTGCTCGTCGTAAATTCTTACGCACTGATAAAACAGAATTTGCTCATATTGATGAAGTCATTCGCCGAATTGCTTTAGCAAAATTCAATATCGCTTTTACACTCACTCATAATGGCAAAATTGTTCGACAATACCGTCCAGCGGCAAATGAAGAACAACAACTAAAACGCGTTGCCGCCATTTGTGGCGATGATTTTGTTCAACATGCCTTGCGCATTGATTGGAAACATGATGATCTGCATCTTTCTGGCTGGGTGGCGACACCTGAATTTACCCGTTCTCAGAATGATTTAAGCTATTGCTATATCAATGGACGAATGGTGCGCGATAAAGTGATCACCCACGCCATTCGTCAAGCTTATGCGGAGCATTTGCATACTGAGCAATACCCTGCATTTGTACTATTTATCGATCTCAATCCACATGATGTCGATGTCAA
>OGFW01002568.1_pt1 | contig 10861 bp, 9 predicted proteins | sample 1570991 | NCBI WGS metagenome assembly OGFW01 (sample SAMEA2582074, study PRJEB24529) | metagenome | biome: Human gut stool | place: China | collected 2011
TTTCCCTACACGACGCTCTTCCGATCTTATCAATGATCGCACCATATGGATCGCCAAGATAATTGATGATTGCCGGGCATGGTTCTGTAGTATAGATGGTAAGTGTCAGTCCGTCTGCATCGATATGATCGATCTTCAGATCATAAGGTGCACGGTCATGAACTGCAATCAGATCTTCCAGACATTCCTTGACAGCCTCTGCATCCATAGTGCGTCCACTGGAGAATTTTACCCCGTCACGAAGTGTGATCTTTACGGTTGTATCATCCACAAATTCATAATCTGTTGCCAGCCACGGCTCTACTTCCATATTGTCATTATATTTAAAAAGAGTCTCGCCAACACCATAACGAAGAGCACTCCAGCCAGAATAATTGTCATGCGGATTCAGACCTGCATCACCCATTTCTTCACTGTATCCGGTTGTTCCATAGACAAAAGATTTTCCTCCGTCTGCCCATACACTTGTTGTCATTCCTGCTGCAAGCATAGCTCCTGTAAGAATTGCTGCGATCAGTTTCTTCTTCATGATCTGTACTTCCTTTCTACTTTTTAGCTCTTTCTTTTGGGTCCATAAAATCCCTGAGCGTATCGCCCAAAAGATTGAATATCATAACTGTAACAAATATTGCCAATCCAGGCGAAAGTGCCATCCACGGTGAAATCTGAAGCATACTTCTTCCGTCATTGATCATACTTCCCCACTCTGCCATCAGCGGTTTTACGCCAAGTCCAAGGAAGGAAAGCCCCGCAAGTTCCATCATCATCGTTCCGATATCAAGAACCGCTGTGACCAGGATTGGCCCTGCAATATTTGGCAGAATATGCTTAAACATAATCTTAAATGTACTGCTTCCTGAAAGCCTTACCGCCATCAGATACGGTGCCTCCTTCTGCGAAAGCGTCAGCCCTCTGGCAAGTCTGGCAAACTTTGGCCAGCCGATCACGGCAAGAGCTATAACTGCATTTTGTATACCGCCACCAAGCACCCCCGCTACCGCAAGTGCAAAGACAAGGCTTGGAAATGCCAGGAAAAGATCCGATATACGCATCAGGATTGTGTCTGCAGTTCCACCACACCAGCCACAGATAATACCGATCACTGTTCCAACTACCGTGACAATTGCTACCAGAAGAAGCGTCGCATAGATACTGATCGTACTTCCCACCAGCACCCTTGAAAACAGGTCTCTTCCATATCGGTCGGTTCCCAAAATATGCTCCGCGCTCGGCGGTTTCTGTGCCTGCAGAAGATCCTGAATGTCCGGATCATATGGGCATAATTTCCGTGCAAAAGCTGCCACAATCAACAGGATCAACGCCAGTATTGCAAAGAAGATTAGCTTCTCTCTGACATGATTTTTGCGCACCTTCTGCCTGCGGACAGAGACTGTTTTTTTCTTATTTTTCTGCTCTCTCATGCTCTGTCACCTCCCAGTCTTACGCGAGGATCCAGATAATGATAGATGATATCCGTGATCAGATTTACCACCACATAGATGATCGCCATCCACGCCACATACGCCTGGATGATCGGATAATCTCGCATTGTAATAGCATCTACTGCCATCTTTCCAACGCCATCCCACATAAAGATCGTCTCAACGATCGTCGTGCCTCCAAGAAGGTTTCCTATCGATAAAGCGAGCAGAGTGATGATCGTAAGCATCGAAGATTTCATCACATTTTTCCAGATGATCACGCTGCCTCGCACTCCTCTTGCACGCGCTCCGATCACATAATCCTTGTTCAGTTCCTCCAGAATTGTTGCTCTCACCTGCCGCGTATACTTGGATGCCATCGATAATGTAAGCGTAAGTGTTGGCAGAACAAGGCTCAATACCACGTTGTCTGTGGTGATCACTGGAAGCCATCCAAGCTTGATTGAGAAGAAATACATCAGCACCAGCGCTGCAAAAAAGTTTGGCATGGAGTTCCCGATAAAGCTTAGAAACCGTATCAGATAGTCCCCCCATTTATTATGTTTTACCGCTGAAATAATACCCAGCGGAATCGCAACAAGCATCGTCAAAATCACCGAAGATACCGTAAGCAAAATCGTTGCTGGAAGCTTTTCTGCAAAAGTATCGTAAACATCTCTCTTGGAAACATAGCTCGTTCCCATGTCCCCGGTCACCATTCCTGCAAACCACTTAGCATACTGTACAAGAAACGGCTGATCCAGTCCATACTCCTTTTTCGTCTGGTCAATGACCTCCTGCGAGACAGAAGCACCTGCGTTATCATACATATAAGTAACCGCATCACCACCCGCAAGCCGCATCATCGCAAAAGACAAAAAAGTGATCCCGACTAAGATCGGAATCAACTGAAGAAGCCTTTTAATAATATATTTAATCATGAGTACTCCTTTATGTCTGTCTGAAACAGATCAAATATCCGCACATTAATTCGTTAAATAAAGTCTAACAAATCAAAAAAAAGCACACAACCCCCGGGGAGGGTTATGCGCTATTCTAAAAAAGAATATCTCTCGTGCATTATGGAATAAGTCTGTTTTAACTTTTATGTAGTCGTGCCACCAAAAAATCGATCAGTTCCTGTACACTTTCGTCAATTTTTTCCCCTTTATGAACAATATAACCGAAGAGCACCTTGCTGTCCCCCATATCCAATGGAATTCCAGGTGTTGTACCCGTTTTATTCTCAGAAAGATAGCTTCCACTCACATTGGAGACTCTGCTGTTTTTCAACATCTTTTCCATAATATAGTCACTGTTTGTCAGCACCGAAATGTCAATATCCTTCCATTGAAAAGACTCTTCATGCACAGAACCAATGTCAAAAAATTCATCCTGATAATTCTGAATAAACCGGACTCCATCCAGATCTTTCAGCTCAACTTTGCTCTTACCAGAGTCATAAAGCTCCGTCTCTTTTCCCGGATAAAACACCACATCCGTCTCATACATCGGAACAAACTGCAGCTTATTCCGAGATATTTCATGCAGAAAATTCTCCTTCTGCTGACTCAGGATATATACAAAACCAATGTCGTCCACGTAGTCCCTGACACGGTCCATAACGCTTCGAACACCTGCCGTAGTCAGCTGAAAATGATAGTTTTTCTCATAAGTTTCGTTATAAAAATCCACAAACTGATTCGCAAACCAGGAGCTCGGATTCAGCGAAACACGGATCCATTTTGTCATTCCGTGCGACGCCATATTCTCCAGCGCATCGATCTCATTTGTAATCCTGCACGCATATCGATATACCTTCTGCCCCTGCACCGTCAGCCGGATTCCCCTTGGAAGCCGCTCAAAAAGCTGCATTCCAAGAGCATCCTCCAACGCCTTGACAACCTTGCTCACACTCGGCTGCGTAGAATAAAGAACCTTCGCTGCATCACTGAAAGAACCCGTCTGTGCACATACTACAAAATACTGTAATTGTTTTAAATCCATACTATTTTACCGTCCTCAGCATAAACAACGGTGTCGGATTATAGAACTCATCTTTCTCAAGATAGATCCTGCTGCTGATGCCCAGATCCACATGGAACTCCTTCAGACTCATCGCTCCCAGCGTCTCCAGATCCCATGCCGGACGACTGTAAGAACTGATCGGAAGCTGCCGTTTGATTTCCTCACACTCACGCATCATCTCGTTTCCAAGCATATTGTGGGCATGATTTTCCGGCAGATCTTCCACATTTGAGAAGTCTGTAATTCCATAATTTGCATCAAAATTCAGCAGCACACCGCCCTTTTTCAGCACACGAAGCCACTCTCCATATGCATGCTTTACATGCGGCAGCGTCCAGGTCAGATTCCTGGAAACGATCACATCAAATGTGCCATCCGGGAACTCCGGATTCTCCGCATCCATCACTGCAAACTCACACTCTGCCTGCTCCTCTTCTGCCAGCTGCTTTGCGTTCTTGATCATATCCGGTGTCAGATCAATACCTGTCACCTGATGACCCGCCTTTGCCAGAAGAATCGTAAAAAATCCTGCTCCACATCCCACATCCAGGATACGAAGCTTTTTATTTTCTTTCGGAAGCTGTGCCTGGATCTCCTTCATCCAGCGGTTCGCCATCGCACTGTGAAGCTCCGCACGCCTCTGTTCCAGAAAGCTGTCGCTTCGCTTTTCCCAGTAGTTAACGATACGCTCTTTGCGCTCATCATAGCGACTTACAATACGTCCATAGGTCACCATCGGACCATTTCCAACCACCTGAAGCGTGCCCGTCTGATACAAGATCACCCCGTCAAACTCCGCCTCACTGACTTCCTTAACCTTGCCTTCATAGTCACGGACTTCACCCAGGATATCGCCCTCCTGGATCATGTCACCGACCTTTTTAAACGGATACCAGAGCCCGTTTTCTTCCGCATCCTGATAGCGCACATCTGCCACCTCGAGCGGATAATACGTACGAAAATCCTTCAATCCCTGATAGATTCCCATGTGACACAGAATATTCCGGACGTCTCTTCGAGTTGAACGAACCTCCTCATAATTCCAGTCGCCCATGCCGCCACGCTCGATCAGGATACTCGGGATTCCCTGCGAAGCCGCATAATTATACGAACCACCCGAAGCCACGTTGGACTTTACCATGTATGGCACATCCACCTGCTCCGCCATCTCACGAGAAACCTTAACCACATCCTCCGGTGCAGCTCCCGCATAATACACATACGGAGTCAGCTTCTCATAATCATCTCCACTGTGCAGATCAATATAATAATCCGCTACCGGCTGGAGTTCCTGGGAGATTGCCCACGCAAGACGCTCCATCTCCGTTCCATCCGGATTTCCCGGAAATTCACGGTTCAGATTCTTATCATCCGTGAGTCCCATACTTCCATTACGCTGCTCAAAAGCCGGACGGTTCAGCACCTTCACGATAATGATCGTACCGGTGACCTTCTCAATCTTAAGCTTTTGCGAAAGCTCGATCGCCGCCTGAATTCCCACATACTCACCCGCATGCACCCCGGCTGTGATCAGCATTGTCTTGCCTGTTCCATGGCCATGAAATACTGTTGTCGGAAATTTAAGTTCCCCGTTTGCAAGCTCCAGTTCTCCGTTCCACTTCTCACCCGGTTTTACGGCAATATTTTTCAGATGAAACGCATCTCTCTTTCTGCCTGTCAAAAGAAAGATCGGAGAGGAGCTGTTGTTAATAATCTCTTCTTCCGTCCAGACCTCTTTCCAGACATTTTCATCACAAAAAACATCCAGAAAACCAGTTTTTTTCATCGTATCCAGATCCCACTTCGGACGTTCCAGACGACTTAACGGAACCTGGCGCGCGATCTCTTCCATCTTCTCAATGTCCGTACCACTGTAGTAGTCTTCTACATTCTGCGCTTCTGTCTGCTGACGATCCTTCTCGTATCCGCTGCGTTTCTCTTCATTATATAAATGTCCATACCAGTCTGCATCAAAATTATAGAGAACTCCGCCCGGTTTCAGCACACGAAGCCATTCTTTATATGCCAGATCCGGTCTTGGCAGATTCCAGGTCACGTTTCGCGTCACGATAGCATCAAAGCTGTTACTTTCCACATCAAGAGCCTGCGCATCGCCTGTTTTCCACGTAATACACTTCGCTAATCCACCGGCATTCTGCTGTGCTTCCTTCAACATTTCTTCTGTATAGTCAATCGCAGTCACCTGATAGCCGGCTTCTGCAAGAAGTATTGCAAAAAATCCAGGACCCGTTCCAACATCCAGGATTTTTATTTCTTCTGGTTCACGTTCCGGGAACGCCTCCTCCAGCAGGCTTAAAAGCTTGTCTCGCCACATCGTCCGCCTTGCATCCGCCATCTCCTGCTGATTATATTCCGAATAACCCCTGGCACGATTCGTCCAGTAGTCATGAATTTCATTCTTCAGATCACTCATAATTATTTTCTCCGCCTAAAATAGTATTCTTTTAGTATATAAAAAAAAAGTCCCCGCCACAAGCCTGTGGGGGGGATAGGGGAAAGTTTATCTTTCGTCCTTTTTTCCAAAAAATCCAATCATCCAATTCACAAGAACCGCACCAACCATGCACCCCAATCCATTGTGAATCATGTCATCCCATTCGAACAATCCACGCATTGTGATCAGTTGGCTCGTTTCTATTGTGGCTGATATCAGCACGCCAAATACTAGCGCCTCCTGCCATTTCACCTTCCGGTTCATGATCAGCGGCAGCAACGCTCCCGCCGGTAAAAGCAAAATACAATTCAGCAGATTCTCCTTCAGCAATTCCATATCATGGTACCTGAGTATGGCACTCCATGACCAGAATGGAATCAGTTCACACTGCCGGACCGAACCCGTCCTTGTAAATACTGTAGAACCAAACACAATCCCAAGGAAGACCAGTTCTGCCAAAATCGCAGCTGCCTGGAGCTTATTCATTTTTTCCTTACGTAATAAATAAATCATCATAATAACCGCGATCACCATAATACACGAGAAACAAAAGATTTCCCGGCTTGACCACGGATTATTGTATTCCGTCAAGATCTGATAGATATCCATCTACTGCTCCTTCACATAAAACATTCCAAGTGGTCTTATTATACACTATCTGTCAAATCTTTTGTAAATGTCTCACGTTCTCCTGCATTCTCCCTCCGCCAAATGGATTTTCAATAATAAAACTGCAAAAACTACTTGTAATATATAATAATATGTGCTATCTTGTTTTTATTCAAATCAATTTTAATAAAATAAATTTTAATAAAACTATTTTAAATAAAAGGAGGCTATTCATATGTTTGTTGGAAGAGAACAAGAGCTGGCATCGTTAGAAGAATTTTATGCCAAAGACGGCATTGGCATGACCGTTATCTATGGGCGAAGACGTATTGGAAAGTCTACTCTTATTACCGAATTCGTCAAAGATAAAAAAACTGTATTTTATACGGCAACAAAAATCGGAAAAACCAGAAATCTGGAGCTATTTTCTAAACAAGTGTTAGATTTATTCATGCCCGGAATTGAAAATATCAGTTTTAACAGTATAGAAGCTGTTTTTGATTTTATTGATAAAAATATAGCTAATGATAAGATAGTACTTGTAATAGATGAATTGCCATACTGGGCTGAAAAAGATGACTCTCTTTTATCTATTCTACAGAAATATATTGACACGATCTGGAATGACAAAAATCTGAAAATAATTTTATGTGGTTCAGCATTAAGCTTTATGGAAAATAAAGTGCTCAGTGAAAAAAGTCCGTTATTTGGAAGACGTGATTCACAGATAAAATTAGAAGCATTTAATTATTTAGATTCAGCCAAATTTGTTCCTGACTATTCAAACGAAGATAAAGCAATCTGCTATGGCATTACTGGCGGTGTTGCAAAATATCTTTCCATGATCGATCCGAAAAAAAACATTGACGAGAACATTATAAGATTATTTTTCAGGACAGATGGTTATTTATATGATGAAACCAGAAACTTACTGACACAGGAATTTTCTGATATATCACTCGTAAATAATATTGTGGAACAGATTGCCTCCGGAGTAAATACACTTAATACCATTTCCGGAAAAATTAACGAGAAAGAGCCAACTGTCTTATACTCATTAGAAAAATTAATCAGTGTTGGGTTAATTGAAAAAAAGAAATGTATCACAGAGGAAAAAAACAAAAAGAAAACTCAATATGTTCTAAAAGATTATATGTTCAAATTCTGGTACGAATTTATCCCAAAAGCAACCAGTGTAATTGAAATGGGACAGGGTGCACTTTATTATCAAAAAGCTGTCAAACCATTCTTACATTCATTTATGGGTTCTGTATTTGAAGAAATGTGCCGATACTATACTCTGAATCAGGGAATAACCGGTGCATATGATTGTTTCGTTACTTCAGTCGGAACCTGGTGGGGTGTAGAAAATATTACAGATAAAAACGGTTCTATACGAGCACAATCTGCCGATATAGATATCGTTGCCTTATCTGATATAGATAAAAAAGCAGTTATTGGCGAATGTAAGTTCAAAAACGAAAAAATTGACAAGGGTATTTATGAAACCTTGGTCAGAAGAGGAACTCTTATATCCAATAAATACAAAATTTCAAAATATATTTTCTTTTCTCTATCAGGATATACAGATTGGTTCAACTCATTATCTGATGAAGATGTTTTGCTGTTTACATTAGATTCACTTTATAGGTGAACAATTCTCTGGTTTTTCGCTGTATTTGCGCCCACAATATTTTGATTTATATAACTCATCTTATGTTATCAAGAAAGCCAGTACGGGAATCGAACCCGTATTGGCTTCCAAATTTTAGAATTTAAATGTATCCTTCAATCCCATCCACTTCTGGTCCTTATCGCTTAAGATCAGTGCAGTTCCATCGGCCAGTGTATAGCCTTCTGCGGATGCACTTCCCTGATATTCGCCCTTCAGCTCCGGCCATTCAATCCCAATCTCAGGATCGTTCCATGCCATTCCACCTTCATCATTTGGATGATAAAAATCGTTTACTTTGTAGCAAAATTCTGCTTCATCGCTCAGCACAAGAAAACCGTGTGCAAATCCTTCCGGAATCAGAAACTGTACCTTATTCTCAGCAGAAAGAGTAACCCCATACCACTTGCCATAGGTCTTGGAATCTGCTCTAAGATCAACTGCCACATCAAAAACAGTTCCACGAACCGCACGTACCAGTTTGCACTGCGGATACTGTTTCTGGAAGTGAAGTCCTCGCAGAACACCTTTCACTGACATGGACTGATTGTCCTGTACGAACTTGATATCAATCCCTGCCTCTTTCATATCTTTTTCATTGTAGGTCTCCATAAAGTAGCCACGGTCATCTCCATGAACTGCCGGTTTGATCACACAAAGCCCTTCGATGCCGCCTACATTTTTATCAACTGTAATCTGTCCCATTTTAAAAATCTCCTGCTAATCAGCGGTTGCTGTACATTTTTTCATAATAGTTCTGGTATTCACCGGAAATGATCGTCTCCCACCATTCTCTGTTTTCCAGATACCATTTGATCGTCTTTTTGATTCCATCCTCAAACTTTGTCTCAGGAAGCCATCCAAGTTCACTGTGGATCTTAGTCGGGTCAATTGCATAACGCATATCATGTCCCTTACGGTCACCTACATGTGTGATCAGGCTCTCCGGTTTGCCAAGCTCTTTGCAGATAATCTTAACGATCTCAATATTCTGTTTCTCGTTGTGTCCGCCTACATTGTAGACTTCTCCAACTCTTCCGTTATGGATGATCAGATCGATTGCCTTGCAGTGGTCCTCTACATACAGCCAGTCACGAACATTCAGACCTTCTCCGTAAACTGGAAGCGGCTTGTCTGCCAGCGCATTTGCGATCATCAGCGGAATCAGTTTTTCCGGAAAATGATATGGTCCGTAGTTGTTGCTGCATCTTGAGATAGTCACAGGCAGGCCATAAGTTCTGTGGTATGCCAGGACCAGAAGGTCAGCTGCTGCCTTGGATGAGCTGTAAGGGCTGCTTGTGTGGATCGGAGTCTCCTCTGTAAAGAACAGATCCGGTCTGTCAAGCGGAAGGTCTCCGTATACTTCGTCTGTGGAAACCTGATGATAACGTTTGATGCCATATTTACGGCAGGCATCCCTGCAGTTCCTTTAATATTAGTGTCAAGAAATACTTCCGGATTCTCGATACTTCTGTCAACATGGCTTTCTGCTGCAAAGTTTACAACCATGTCCGGATGTTCCTCTTCAAAAAGCTTATAAACTGCTTCTCTGTCACAGATATCCGCTTTTACAAAACGGAAATTCGGGTTGTCCATTACTGGCTTCAGTGTAGAAAGATTACCCGCATAAGTTAACTTATCCAGACATACAATACGATAATCCGGATATTTATTCAGCATATGGAAAACAAAGTTGCTTCCAATAAAACCTGCACCACCTGTTACAATAATATTCATGTTTTTCTCCATCCTCTATGTTTTATTATGATGCTATACAAATTATTCAATACCTGTGATCAGGCATCAATGTACTTCCCATCCAGCACATCTTTTAAATACTGTCCGTACTGATTCTTTTTCAGAATCTCATACTCTTCCAGAACCTGCTCTTTGCTGATCCAGCCATTCAGATAAGCAATCTCTTCCAGGCAGGCAATCTTGCGGTGCTGATGAGTTTCTACTGTCTTAACAAAATTTGTCGCATCCACAAGACTCTCATGTGTGCCTGTGTCCAGCCAGGTAAATCCCTGTCCTAAAAGCTCCACATTCAGAGTTCCGTCTTCCAAATAAATACGATTCAGATCTGTAATCTCCAACTCACCACGGGCAGATGGCTTCAGATTTTTTGCAAACTCAACAACACGATTATCATAGAAATATAATCCTGTTACACAGTAATTGCTCTTCGGTTTTTCCGGTTTTTCTTCAATAGAAATAGCCTTACCAGAATTATCGAACTCTACAATTCCAAAGCGTTCCGGATCATCTACATAGTAGCCGAATACAGTCGCACCTTTGCCAGTTTCAGCATTCTTCACTGCTGCTTCCAGACGCTTTTTCAGACCGTGTCCGGCAAAAATGTTATCGCCAAGAACCATCGCAACTGTATCATCACCGATGAAATCAGCTCCGATAATAAATGCCTGAGCCAGTCCGTCCGGTGACGGCTGTACTGCATATGTAAGATTGATTCCGAACTGCTTTCCATCCCCCAGAAGTTCCTCAAACCGAGACGTATCCTGCGGTGTGGATATAATCAGGATTTCCCTGATTCCTGCATTCATCAAAACCGATAACGGATAATAGATCATCGGCTTGTCATAGATTGGTAACAGCTGCTTAGATGTTACCCTTGTTAATGGATACAAACGTGTGCCAGATCCACCGGCGAGAATG
>OGFW01002573.1_pt1 | contig 10841 bp, 8 predicted proteins | sample 1570991 | NCBI WGS metagenome assembly OGFW01 (sample SAMEA2582074, study PRJEB24529) | metagenome | biome: Human gut stool | place: China | collected 2011
TACCGTTACCAGCGACACGTAGCGAAAGCGTGTTTTCGAAAATTTTGTTAATTTTTCACAATTTAAAGAAGATTATGAAGGGTTTCGCAAATACATAAATTAGAAAGGAAACAAAACAATGGTTTATTTTGTGGGAGCAGGACCTGGAGCGGCAGATCTTATCACGGTACGTGGAATGCGTCTGTTAGAAAAGGCGGATGTGGTAATTTATGCGGGGTCGCTTGTGAATCCGGAACTTTTATCTTATTGCAAAAAAGAGTGTGAGATACATAACAGTGCATACATGACCTTAGAAGAGGTACTCGCTGTCATGGAAGAGGCAGAAAAACAAAAGCTTACGACAGTGCGGCTTCACACTGGGGAACCGAGCATTTACGGAGCAGTGCGGGAACAGATGGATCTGCTGGATGAAAAAGGTATTTTGTATGAAAGCTGTCCGGGAGTAAGTGCCTGTTTTGGAGCGGCAGCTTTGTTAAATCTGGAATATACTTTACCGGAAGTGTCCCAGTCATTGATCATTACCCGCATGGAAGGCAGAACCAAAGTGCCGGAGAGAGAGAGCATTGAGAGTTTTGCAGCACATCATGCTTCCATGGCAATCTATTTAAGTACAGGAATGTTGGGAGAACTGGGCAGACGGCTGATCGCAGGCGGGTATGGGAAAGACACACCGGCGGCGATTGTATACAAGGCGACCTGGCCGGAGGAAGAAGCGTATCTGTGCACGGTGGAACAGTTAGAAGAGACGGCAAAAGCGCATGACATTACCAAAACAGCGCTGATCATCGTGGGAGATATTGTGGCACATCAGAATTATGGGAAATCCAGACTGTATGCGCCGGATTTTGAGACGGAATTTCGTAAGATAAAAAAATCAAGGGAAAAAGAATGAATATCAGTATCATTACGTTTACAGAGAACGGAACAAAACTTGCAGAAAAAATCAGACAGGCTTTTGTGGGCACGAAAACGGAAGAAGCAAAAAAACTTGGATTATCGCTATCTGACTGGACAAGACAGCAGTTTGCAGAGAAAAATGCCATTGTTGTAATTGGAGCCTGTGGCATTGCAGTGCGCATGATCGCACCATTTGTGTCGGATAAGCTAAGTGACAGTCCGGTGGTTGTGGCAGATGAGGCAGGGACTTTTGTGATCCCACTGCTCTCCGGGCATATGGGAGGCGCCAATGAGCTCGCAGAACAGATTGCAGAGCAGATCGGCGGGATTCCGGTCATCACAACGGCAACTGATGTGAATCATACGTTTTCTGTGGATCTGTTTGCAAAAAAATGTGGACTTTCCATTTATAACCGAGAGGGGATTGCAAAAGTCTCATCCAAAATACTGGATGGAAAAACGCCGGATATTGTAATCTCATCGGAGAAAACAGACTTAGAGCAGGGAGTACTCGGATTGCAGCCGAGAGAATATATTTTAGGAATTGGCTGCCGCAGGGGAAAAAGCTTTGAAGAACTGGATGCATTTATACAAAAGTGGCTGGATCACGCAGGCATTGAAAAAAGGCTTGTGCGCGCAGCAGCTTCCATTGATCTGAAAAAAGAGGAGGAAGGTCTGCTGCGGTGGTGCATGGCAAACCGGATTCCGTTTTTAACCTATTCCGCGGAGGAGTTAAAACAGGTAAAGGGAGACTTTCAGGAGTCCTCCTTTGTAAAAGAAAAGACAGGTGTGGACAATGTCTGCGAGAGGGCTGCGATGAAAGCGGCAAACGAAGAAGGAACTTTTATTTTGCGGAAGCAGGCGGAAAATGGCATGACGATCGCAATTGTAAAATACGACTGGAAATTGGAAAGAGAGCTGGCAAAGGAGTACAGGATCGATGAGCAGTAAAATTTATATCGTGGGAATGGGACCGGGAACCGGGGAAATGATGACTCCACAGGCAGATCAGGCATTGTGCGGCAGCGATGTGATCGTCGGATATCCGGTGTATTTAAAATTATTAGGCGGTAAATATCGGGAAAAAGAATTTTTATCCACACCGATGAAACAGGAAGTCAGACGCTGCGAGATGTGTTTTGAGGAAGCAGAAAAAGGAAAAACGGTTGCGATGGTATGCAGTGGGGATGCAGGCGTGTATGGAATGGCATCCCTGCTCTATGAGATGTCGGAAGCGCATCCGGGATGTGAACTTGAGGTGATCCCCGGGATCACAGCGGCAAACAGTGGGGCAGCGGCGCTTGGAGCACCACTCAATCACGATTACTGCGTCATCAGCTTAAGCGATCTTATGACACCGTGGGAACTTATCGAAAAAAGGCTTGCGGCAGCGGCGGTGGGTGATTTCTGCATGGCAATCTATAATCCATCCAGCCACCACAGGGCAGATTATCTTAAGAAGGCCTGTGACATTTTACAAAAAAACGGAGTGGAGCCGGAGAGAGCCTGTGGCTATGTGGAAAATATCGGAAGAGAAAACACAGCCTGTGAAGTCTGCTCACTTGCAGAATTGCGGGAGCGTCAGGTAAATATGTTTACAACGGTATTTATTGGAAATTCAAGAACGAAAATCATAGGTGGGAAACTTGTCACACCGAGAGGGTATGTGCTGCCGGATCCGGCGGTTTAAAGTATGCCGTATTTTAATTTGCATGTGACAATCGTGTAAACAGGAGAAAGAAATTCATGAATAGAATTCTTATTTTTTCAGGAACAACAGAAGGACGCATGTTAGCACAGACATTGTCTGAAAATGGAATCCAATGTATTGTTTCCGTGGCAACAGAATATGGTGAGATCGTCATGCCGGAGATGGATGGAGTTACGGTTCATAAAGGCAGGATGGATCTGGAGGAAATGCAGAAGTTAATCACACAGAGCGAGGTGGCAGCGGTGGTGGATGCAACGCATCCGTTTGCAACGGCAGTTTCGGAAAATATCAGGGAAAGCCTGAAAAATACGGAGATTCCATATATCCGGCTGCAGAGGGAGACTTCGGATATTGCATTAAATAAGGATACAATACAGGAAAATCACTCAGATGTGATACTGTGCAGTGACGCCACAGAATGTGCAGACTTCTTAAGTTCCACAGATGGAAACATCCTGCTCACGACCGGAAGCAAAGAGCTTGCTGCGTACAGTCAGAATGAAGCATTAAAAGACCGCCTGTTTGTCCGTGTATTGCCGGGATTGGAGAGTCTCTCTCTCTGTGAAAAGAACGGTATCTGTGGAAAACAGATCATTGCGATGCAGGGTCCTTTTTCATTGGAGATGAACCGCGCACTGATCAGACAGTTTGATATCAAGTATCTGGTCACAAAGGAGAGTGGCAGAACCGGTGGATTTTTGGAAAAAATAAAAGCTGCCGAGGCAGAAGGGATCACTGCCTGTGTGATCGGCAATCCGGAAAAACAAAACAGTGGGGATACATTTACACAGGTGTGCAGAAAAATTTCAGAAATCACAGGAAAAACAATAAAAAATCAGATTTTCCTGATCGGAACCGGTATGGGAAATGAGCAGACGCTCACGATGGAAGCGGCAGAAAAAATCCGGGAAGCAGATTACATTTTCGGAGCAGAACGGCTGCTAAGGATCATAAAAAATGAGCAGGCAGTCCGTTATCCCTATTATCTTGCAGCGGATATCATCCCGGAGCTGAACCGGTTATCCGGCTGCGGGGTAAAAGTGGTCATTCTTTTTTCCGGTGATACCGGTTTTTACAGCGGATGCGGGAAACTATATGAAACACTGAAGGGCAGAAGTGACAGCAGTGTGCGTATCTATCCTGGAATTTCATCGGTATCTTATTTTGCGGCATTGACCGGGTACAGTTATCAGGATGCGGCTGTCTTAAGTATCCATGGACACGGAGCGGAGACAGAGTGGATCGGAAATCTGACAGAGACCATTCGTTTTTCTGCGAAAACATTTTTGCTGATGTCCGGAAAAGAGGATGTGCAAAAACTCGGCAGACTGTTACAGAAATATCATTTGCAGAACTGTAAGGTACTTGCAGGTTTCCAGCTGTCCTATCCGCAGGAGAAAGTTTTGGCATTAACGCCGGAAGCATGTGAGCATGTGGAAGAAACCGGATTGTATATATGTCTCATCCTGAATCCGGATGCAGAAAAAAAGACAGTTACCTGTGGGATGCGGGATGAGGAATTTTTGCGGGATAAAGTTCCGATGACGAAGGAAGAGATAAGGGCGTTGTCTATCTGCAAATTGCATTTAAAAGAGGATTCCGTCTGCTATGATATCGGAAGCGGAACAGGATCGATTGCAATAGAAATTGCAAAGAGAAGCGGACAGATTCAGGTTTATGCGATAGAAAAAAAGCCTCTTGCACTGGAACTGATCCAGAAAAATATCGAGAAATTCGCTCTGCCGAATATTCAGGTAATCGCCGGTGAGGCACCGGACTGTCTTAAGATAGAAGAATGGAGTGAGCATCCGACACATGCGTTCATCGGTGGAAGCAGTGGCAGATTAAAAGAAATCTTAGATGTTTTATATAAAAAAAATCATGCAATGAGGATTGTGTTCAATTGCATCAGTTTAGAGACAATCAGTGAACTGACATTGCTGGAAACAGACAGCCGTATCACGGATCTCGAGATCATCCAGGTGCAGGTATCCCGTGCGAAAACAGTCGGCGGTTATCATCTGATGCAGGGCGAAAATCCGATCTACATCTGCTCTTTTGATTTTACCGGGGATGTATGTTGAATGGGATTGAAAACAATATGGCAGCAATAAAAAGATATTTTATAAATTTCAAAAAGGAATGAAACTATGAAAACACCAGGGGTTATGATCGCAGCGGTAAAAAGCGGCAGTGGAAAGACAACCATCACATGTGCTTTTTTAAAACAGTTATTATGCAGGAAAAAACATCCGGTGTCCTTTAAGTGTGGACCGGATTATATTGATCCGATGTTTCATGAACAGGTGTTAAAAATTCCATCCAAAAATCTGGATACATTTTTTTCGGATGCATTACAAATACAGGCATTGTATGAGATGGAACTACCGGGGCATGATATCGCAGTGTTAGAAGGTGTTATGGGACTTTACGATGGACTTGGCGGTATCAGGGAGGAAGGTTCTTCTTACCATCTGGCTAAGACACTGGATGTCCCGATTATTCTGGTAGTGGATGCGCATGGCATGGGAAAATCTGTAATTCCGCTCATTGCAGGATTCTTACAGTATGATGAGAAAAAGCTGATCAAAGGGGTTATCTTAAACCGGACAAGTAAAATGTTTTTTGATACCATTGCGCCGCTGATCGAAGAAGAACTTGCGATAAAAGCACTGGGATGCATTCCGAATGAAAAAGAACTGACAATCGGCTCCAGACATCTGGGTCTGATCCTGCCGGAAGAAATGGAAGAACTGAATTTTCAGTTGGAAAAAGCCGGACAATTGCTGGAAAAATATGTGGATGTCGATGCGATGATCGGGATTGCAGAAAGTACTTTTGGGGAAAAAGAAGAAACTGTAACAGAAGAAGCAAAGCCGGAAGAAAAAGAAGATTTAGAAGAAAAAGCGTATTCTGGGAAAGTTACAATTTTTTCTCAGGCAATTTTCAGTGAAAAAAATAAATTATATGACAGAGAGAACTCCGTTACAAATACAATACCGCCCCGCATTGCAGTAGCGAAAGACGAAGCATTCTGTTTTTATTACCGTGACAACCTAAGAATGCTGGAACACTATGGAGCAGAGCTGATATTTTTTTCACCGCTGCATGATGAGAAGCTTCCGGAAAACATTCATGGCTTACTGTTAGGCGGCGGTTATCCGGAATTATACGCTAAGCAGCTTGAAGAAAATGAGAGCATGCGGAAATCAATCAAAGAAGCGCTGGAACAGCAGTTACCTTCCCTGGCAGAATGTGGGGGATTTATGTATCTGCATGACACGCTCACGGACAGGGAGGGAACAACTTATCAAATGGCAGGTGTGATCCCGGCAGAGTGTCAGTACATGGGAAAACTGGTACGTTTTGGTTATGTGGAGGTACAACTGCCGCAAGGGCTCACGGAGAAAGGAACAGCGGAAAGACCGGAACCGGAAAAAATAAAGGCGCATGAGTTCCACTATTTCGACAGCACAGCGAATGGAGAGGATTGCATTGCAACAAAACCGGTGACCGGAAGAAGCTGGAAGTGCATTCATGCATCGGACGATCATTTCTGGGGCTTTCCACATCTGTATTATCCGTCAGATCCAAAGTTTGTGAAATGGTTTTTGGAAAGAACAGAAAAACACATTTGAGATTGCAAAAAAAACATGGGTGTGCTAACATGGATAAGGCTTTAGACCGCTATATCATTCATGCGGTGTGGAAGCGTAAAAAAATGACAGTTTCATAGAGAAGACAGTTGGTGCCAGCCGGTTTTGTTAAGACCAGACTGGTTAAAAGGGAAACAGGTGTGATTCCTGTACGATCTCGTCACTGTGATAAGGGAGTGCAGATTCTTTTTCCGCATGGAAAGCCACTGGTGCATGGCACTGGGAAGGCAGAATCTGTATGAGGATCTTTCAGCCAGGAAACCTGCCAATCGTCTGGTACAGGGAAATGAATTCCCAGATCACGAGTAATTGGTCGTACTGTTTAGAGGGCTTTCTGACAAAAAGCCTGATTTTCATTGACTTTTTACTCCGTTCAGGACATCTGACCGGAGATTTTTTTGGCCGTATTATAAAAGATAGGGCATAATATTTTTTCTTTGTGTACAGATCTCTATGAAGCAGAAGTAAATCACAAAGAGGAGAAAAAAATGAAGAAAAAAACACTTGCACTTGTTCTTGCGTTTACAATGACAGCAGCCCTTTTTACAGGATGCGGAAGCAAGAAAGAGACAGCGACAACACAGACACAGACAGAAACAGCTGCTGAGACAGAGAGTGAAGAGGTCGATGATCAGGCCGCAGCAGACGAAGTTGCAGCACTCATCGATGCCATCTATGTGCAGACAAGAAATGAGAACACAGATGAGCAGTGTGCAGCAGCAAAAGCAGCATGGGACAAGCTGACAGATGCGCAGAAGGAACTTGTTGAGGGAGAAAATGCTGACCCGGATTATTTCGGAAGAGATACAGGAGATGCATCCAAGGATGATCCTTTGAATGAGGACGGAATCGGAGAGAACGAGCTTTTAGTGGTAAGTTTTGGTACATCCTTCAACGACAGCAGGGCAGAGGATATCGGTGGTGTGGAAAAAGCACTGCAGGAAGCAAATCCGGACTGGTCTGTAAGAAGAGCTTTCACAGCACAGATCATCATCAACCATGTACAGGCAAGAGATGGTGAAAAAATTGACAATGTAGAACAGGCACTCGACAGAGCAGTAGAAAATGGTGTAAAAAATCTCGTAGTACAGCCAACTCATTTGATGCATGGTGCAGAGTATGATGAACTCGTAGATGCATTAGATGGATACAAAGATAAATTTGAGACAGTTACGATCGCTGAACCGTTACTTGGCGAAGTTGGAAGTGATGCAACTGTTGTCAATGAAGATAAAGCAGCCGTTGCAGAAGCTATCACAGCAGAGGCAGTAAAGACAGCAGGTTTTGATTCCTTAGAGGCAGCAAAAGAAGATGGTACAGCATTTGTGTTCATGGGACATGGTACTTCCCATACTGCAAAAGTAAGCTATAGCCAGATGGCTGCCCAGATGGAAAAATTAGGTTATGACAACGTATTCATCGGAACAGTAGAAGGTGAGCCGGAAGAGACAGCATGTGAGAACGTGATCGCAGCAGTAAAAGAAGCAGGATACACAAAAGTGATCCTTCGTCCTTTAATGGTCGTAGCCGGAGATCATGCCAACAACGATATGGCAGGTGATGATGATGATTCCTGGAAGAGCCAGTTTGTTGCAAGCGGAAACTTTGAAAGCGTTGACTGCCAGATCGCTGGACTTGGCGGAATCGATGCTATCCAGCAGATTTATGCAGCCCATACAAAAGCAGCCATCGAATCCCTCGGTTCTGCTATGCTTTCTTCCGCAAGCAAGAGTGAAGCTCTTGCAGACGGAACATATTCTGCAAAATTCGACACTGACAGCGGCATGTTTCATGTGAACGAAGTGTATGACGGACGTGGAACACTTACGGTAAAGGATGGCAAAATGACACTTCACATCGTGATGCCATCCCAGAACATTGTAAATCTTTTCTTAGGAACTGCAGAAGATGCACAGAAGGATGGAGCAAAACTGATCCAGCCAACAACAGAAGAAGTTACATACTCTGATGGTTCCAAAGAGGAAGTTTATGCTTTTGACGTTCCGGTAGAAGCATTAGATCAGGAGTTTGATCTTGCACTGATCGGCACAAAAGGAAAATGGTATGATCATAAGGTCAGTGTTTCGGATGCACAGGTCAAGTAAGCTGGTGTAAAAACAAAATAATATATCTGTAAATGAATGCATGAGATATGGATAACATATGGAAAGCAGCGTTTGCAGATCAGAAAAGAGACGCACAGATTGTTTCGATGAGAGACAGTCTGTGCGTTTTACTATGGCTTTAGCCTGTTGAGTGCATAGGCATGTTAGGTGACCTGATATTTCTGACTTCTGTTCTTTGTATGAAGTATAGCTGGAGAGCGGGAATACCTGATAAGGATAGAACAGAACTGGTCACATCCGGAATTTATCGTTATAGCCGGAATCCGGCTTTTTTAGGTTTTGACTTTATGTATGCAGGTCTGTTGCTGATGTATTATCATAAGACCTGCTCTGTCGAGACGATTATTGACATCAGCAAATATCTTTTCGCCAAGTTTGTTTGCTTCAAGCATATGTCTGAACTTAAGCAAAGTAGTTGCATCCGGTACCTGTTGTTCATTGAAATCTATATGCATAAATGAACGCATGGCGTAACTGCATAGATAGAATCCTCGATTCCTTCATCAGACAGACTAAACCCAATCTGCATGAGATACATGCAAAGCATAGTTTCGATACCGATAGGTTTGCGACCACGCTTGTTAACAAAATAGAATGGGCGGATCATTTCTACCCAGTATGACCATGGGATAATTTCTTCCATGGCATCAAGGCATTCTTCACGCTTGGTTTTCTTCTTGCGGTTGGAGTATTCAATATCAGAAAATGTTAGTTGATTCATAGGTATACGACCTTTCAATTGATACCTATATTATATCAAAAATTACGAGGAGATGCATGAATTGATCAGCGTTTCCCTAGCTTAAAAGCCGTAGACATTAAGTGATAAACATGATACATTTATGGAGAAGAGAGACATATAATCTTCTCCATATTTTTTTGGAGGAAATTATATGGGTAAAATAAATATGCAGGATTTCGCAAGATTCCAATGATTAAGAAAGTGCATGATGTGCTTATATAATCAGAGAACATGCCATAAAGACATTGCTAATCGGTTTTCTCCGAGAGAAGGATTTGAGGATCTGGTATTTACTTCTAAGACGAACAATCCTATCAATGTAGCTAACATCAAAGATTCTATCAATTACATTGTAGATCGGATTAACAGAGAAAATCCAGAGCAGCTTGATCAGAATGCCACTGCGCCCACAGCTAGGCAGCCCAGATAATAAAAATAGTTTCGCAAACGCCTAATAACAGCATCAGTAAAAGGAGGAATCGACGAATGAGGCAACGAAAAATGAAACAACGGAAATCAAAACAAAGCAAATCATTAGCAAAAATCCTGACCTTAGGGATTGCCGCAGCTACGGTCGTCTCATCCTTGAGTGTACCTGGTGGATTGCTCGCACCGGAAACGGTATACGCAGACGACAACACCGGGACGGCAGAGTCCGGAGATCAGGTCACAGAGCCACAGGAGAAACCAATTCAGTTTGATGTGAGTATAAGACCAAACGATAGCGCTACCGCATATGTTATGCAGGTGACAAGTTTGGCAGATACTGATATGAGGAGCTATCAGTATAGTATCAATGGCAAAGATTATTACCCATTGCAGAGACTTCAGACGGAGGAGACGTTTGGCGCGCGTCAGATGGTTGATCTTCACATCAGAGAGGTTGGGTCAGATAATAAGATTTTGGCAGCTGGCAATCGTAAGATTGAAACTCCGAGAGACAGCGGCGTTCCGACGATTTCCGGTGCTGACAAGTTTTCAGACCGCACGGAGGTGACGATCACAGCGCCCCCCGGTGCGATTATTTATTACACAACAGATGATACAGTGCCAACAAAGGAATCGCAGAAGTACGACACACCGATTACGCTGACAGAGACGACTACGATCAAGGCGATTGCGATAGAAGATGGTCATATCATGAGTGATGTGGTCGGAATGGCATTTACGAAAGAATCATCCGGCGGTTCCACCGACAGCGGATCTGAAACTGCTCCGCCACAGGAGGAAACAATTCAGTTTGATGTGATTATAGGACCAAACGATAGCGCTACCGTATATGTTATGCAGGTGACAAGTCTGGCAGATACTGATATGATGAGCTATCAGTATAGTATCAATGGCACAGATTATTACTCATTGCAGAAACTTCAGACGCAGGAGACATTTGGCGCCAGTCAGACGGTTGATCTTCACGTCAGAGCGGTCGGATCAGGCGATAAGATTTTGGCAGCTGGCAATTGTATGATCACAACTCCGAGCGCCAGCGACGTTCCGACGATCTCCGGTACTGACAAGTTTTCGGACCGCACGGAGGTGATGATCACAGCGACCCCCGGTGCGATCATTTATTACACAACAGATGGTACAGTGCCAACAAATAAATCGCAGCGGTACAATACAGCGATTGCGCTGACAGAGACGACTACGATCCAGGCGATTGCGATAGAAGATGGTCATATCATGAGTGATGTGGTCGGAATGGCATT